>SL_5KL_010_SEDDRAFT_10001561_pt1 | contig 13708 bp, 14 predicted proteins | sample SodLakKL_010_SED_FD_9118 | JGI IMG/M metagenome (IMG submission 9118)
CCTTCGGTGAGCGACGGAATCAACGAGTCAAACTCAACTTCGGTCCAGTTGCCGACCTCGTAGCCGGCCCGCTCGATTGCTTCCTCTGTGAGATCGATATCGAAGCCGACAAGCTCACCGTCTTCGGTGAACTCAAACGGTTCGAAGCCGGGTGCAGTTCCGGGGTTGATCACGTTCTCATCGTCGCCACCCAAACAGCCTGCGATGACCGCTGTGCCAGCGGCGGCACCGACTGTTTTCAGATACGTCCGGCGGTTGATTGTGCCGTTGTTTGTCATACTCTCGGAATTGTTACTATCAGTGTTTAAGGTTTCGACACAAGGACTGTTCGTTTGTACACTAATTCCGACTGACATTCGGTGGTCCGCTCTCACCGTTTGTACAACTGATCGGTTCAAATCTGTGAGTAACACTCGCGCGGCGCGGTAGTGCGCCACCCGAAGTATGTGCCGGCCGGGATTTGAACCCGGGCCATGAGCTTGGAAGGCTCAGGTCCTGCCACTAGACCACCGGCACGCACAACGTCGACCACGGCACTCGTCGCGTTCCAACGCCGTCTGATCGACGTATACTCCAATTCTTGACCGGCCATTAATTACCTTACCGTTTTCGCCTGCGGTCAGTCGTCACCGAAACTGCGGGCTGCTTTTTGGAGATCTGCGGAGATGCTTGGCACCTCAGTGTCCGCAACTGGGCCTTCGGCTTCGATTTCTGCGAGTGTTTTTGGGAACGTCCGGAGTTCTTTGTGGATCGCCAACCCCGCTTTGGCTCCTTTGCCCATCGCGACGGGGACCTGATTGTGCCCCGGCGTGATATCACCGACAGCGTAGACACCCTCAACACTCGTCTGGCCGTGATCGTCGACAACAATTGTTCCGTCGTCGTTCACTTCACAGCCCAGCGATTCGGCTAGTTCGGTGTTGTACTTCGAGCCGTACATGGCGAATCCGCCTTTGTATTCCCGGAGCGATCCATCTTCGAACTCGAAGCTTTCAAGCCAGCCGTCTTCTCCCTTGTTCATTCCCGTGATATCCGATTCGATTACGTCGACCGGGTGCGCTTCGACCAACTTCTGTGTCTTATCGCTCCAGTTAATCGGATCGCCGCGGGTGAGAATGTCGACCTCGTCAGTGAAGTTGAGCATGATCATCGCCACGTAGGCTGCCGAATCGCCGGTGCCCATCACGTAGACAGGCTTGTCGACGAACATGTACGCATCACAGTGCAAACAGTAGTGCAGACCCTTGCCGGTTCGAGGCAACGGTGGGTCCGGTCGCTCGTCGGAAAACCCGACGCCGAGGACGACCCGATCGGCCAGAAGCTCGGTCGAGTTCCCTGAGAGTCGGAACCGACCATCCGGCTCACGGCCGATCTCGGTGACGAAATCCCGAACAACGCGTCCGCCGTACTCCGTTACCTGCTCGGTCGCCGTCGCAAGAAATTCGTTGCCTGAGACGTCCTCTGTGACACCGATGACGTTGTGGGTATCCAGCATCATCGCCGCCCGACCGCCACCGCGGTCGACGACAACCGTATCGTGGCCTAGTCGCGTCGTGTACAGTGCTGCCGACAATCCTGCCGGCCCGCCGCCGACAACCGCAACCTCATACGACTCGACAGCTTTCGGTTCGTCTGCACCGTTGGTCTCACTCATTATGTACCGTAGAACCTCCTGCCGGATAAATACATCACAGTTGTGCGCCAGTTTACAATATTTCCGGGCCGACCACTGCATAGCAGTTCCCACTGGAAATCCGACAGTCGAGCACCTCAATTGCGGCTGCCTCCAGATCCTCGCGGAACTCCTCGGGGTCATAAATGTGGTAGTAGCGGCCGACCTGCTCACCACCGGGCAGCGTCCAGTCGACGGTTGTATCGAACCCTTCGGTCGCCTCGAAGCGGTCGTGGGCCGTACTCCAGGCCGAAACGAGTCCCCGACCACCCGGCTCCAGCACCCGTCCCACCTCTGAGAGACTCGCCTGCCGCGCTTCGCGTGTGGGGAGATGGTGCAATGTCGCCACGTAGACCACCTGCGAGAACCGCTCGTTTTCAAACGGCAGTCGACCCGCATCGCCGTGGACGAGATGGACATCGAACTCCCGGTCAATCGCACGCTCGCGGGCCGCAGCCAACAGTCCGCGGCTCACATCAAGGCCAATCACCTCAGCTCCGTGTTCGGCCAGCAGTTGGGCGTGTCGACCGTTGCCGCAGCCGAGATCCAGCGTCCGCTTTAGGCCGCCACGTCGGTCGATCTCGGTTTCGACAAAGCCCTCGACTTCCGGCCAGGCGTACTCGCGTGTCTGAGCGAAGTGGCCGGCGATCCGATTATAGACGGCCTGAAGATCCTCGGCTGGGGGCTCGTCCTCGGTCCTGCGGTCGGCAGTCATTACCGGCTTTCGGAAGCGGTCAACGAAAGTCTCTGTGGATCACGCTCGTCGATTCCGGCACGCCTGGGACACAGCACAACCTACATAGGAATCCTCTACTTAGCCGAAAGCATGTCAACTAACTCCGAGGCAGTCGTCGAACACCGACCGCTGGTGATCGCTGGAACCGGAATCTCCGGGCTTACAGCCGCAATCTATGCGGCCCGCTCGAACAACAACCCGCTCGTCCTGGAGGGCGACGAACCCGGCGGCCAGCTCACGCTGACCACCGAAGTCGAGAACTATCCAGGATTTCCGGACGGCATTTCCGGGCCCGAACTGATTAACAAGATGAAAGAGCAGGCCACACAGTTTGGCGCAGACACGAAAAACGGGATGCTCGAATCCATCGACGTCGAAGGCGAAGGCGCTGACCGCCTGTTTCGGATCACCCTCAACAACGGTGACGTCTACACCGCCGACGCAGTTATCGCGGCCTCGGGTGCGAGCGCGCGAACCCTCGGAATCCCTGGCCAAGAAGAGTTGATGGGCTACGGCCTGTCGACGTGTGCGACCTGCGATGGGGCCTTTTTCCGCGATGAGAAGATCATGGTAATTGGCGGCGGTGATGCGGCCATGGAGGAAGCACACTTCCTCACCAAGTTCGCCTCGAAAGTTTATCTCGTCCACCGCCGCGAGGAGTTCCGTGCCGAAGACGTCTGGATCGACCGCATCATGGACAAAGTCGACGAGGGCGAAATCGAAATCTTGCGCAACACCGAGGTAATCGAACTTCACGGCTCGCGTGAAACGGGTGTCGACGCCGTCACGCTTGTCGAACACCCTGAGGGCCATCCAACGGCCAAACTTGAGGATCCCGAAACCGAGGAGTTCGAGTTCGATGTCGGGGCGGTCTTTTATGCGATTGGTCACACGCCAAACACGGACTACTTAGAGGGAACGGGCGTCGAAACCGACGACGAAGGCTACCTCAAAACCGACGGCGGCAAGGGCGGCAACCAGACCGCCACTGGCGTCGACGGGCTGTTCGGCGCAGGCGACGTGGTCGATTTCCACTACCAGCAGGCAGTTACCGCGGCGGGCATGGGCTGTCAGGCTGCGATGGATGCTGACGCGTATCTCGAAGAGCTTGAACGCGCCCGAACGAAAGCCGGCGCAGCCAGCGCCGACACCGCGACTGCGGAATCCGACGACTAAAAACCAGATCCGACCCACAACCGAACGAATCTATACAATCGGTCGCCGGTTCGAACCCTCGAAATCGGCTCAGATGTTCGGAACCGACCGGACCGGCGGAGTCGCCGCGAAAGACCATGCAAGCGACAGGGTTGACCACGGGTTGTTCACTCTTTCAGGTTTTTCGAGCCACGGACCAGACGACTCACGGTCGGCCGGTGGCTCTCTGTACCTGATGGGCGATCCGATCAAGTATGATCCAATCGGCGTAATTCGCACACCGTTCGACGACTCGAGGGGAATGCCGATCCAGCCGGTCGGCGAGTCGACGGCCTGCGGGACGGTCGACCTCGACGACGAGTACGAAGTCGGCCTCACCGATCTTGAGGGCTTTTCGCACTGCATTCTGCTGTACCATTTCCATGCTGGCGACGACGAGTACAGTCTGCAACCGACACCCTTTCTCGACGATACCGCACGCGGACTGTTCGCCACTCGCGCACCGAGTCGACCCAATCGGATCGGTCTCTCGGTGGTCGCTATCGAATCAGTCGACGGCTCCGAGCTCACCGTCAGTGGAATCGATGTCGTCGACGGCACCCCCTTGTTGGACATCAAACCGTTCGTCGGCGCTTTCGACATCCCAGACGAACCAGTCGACGGCTGGGTCGACGGCGCGCACGCCGACGTGGAGACGACTACCGCCGACAGCCGGTTCACCGAGCCGTCTTCGGAGTAACGTGCGAAATCAGGCATCAGCGAGCACCGTCGGGCGAGCAGTATGGTTTTCTGTAGGCAACACTCGTATTCAGCTATGACCACACTCCGTCCCTCAACGCTTGCAGACCGACTGGAGTCAGGCGAGACACCGTTCGTTCTCGATATCCGACCCGAAAAACACTATCAAGTAAACGCAATCGACGGCAGCTACAACCTGCCGGTGTACAGTGATCTCCAGCGTGGCAACGACGAGTCGCTGCTCGGTCGACTTGATGAGATTCCGACAGACCGCGAGGTTGTCGTCGTCTGTAAGATGGGCATCGTCGCAAAACAGGCCACGAAACTGCTCGATGAGGAAGGATATGACGCGTCGACGCTGCTTGGTGGGATGAACGGCTGGGCGGGCTACCAGAACGATACGCTGGTATACAAACTCCGGTCGATGTTCTGGAACCTGCGGTGAACGGTCGACGATGACAGCCGGAGTAATCGTCGCCGGCGGTCGTTCGACGCGGTTCGGTGCGACTGACAAGGCAGTCGCCGAGCTGGCCGGTCGACCACTTATCGCCCACGTCGCCAGCGGAATCGAATCCGGCCTCAACCAGCTGATTGTGAGCTGTCGGCGCGAACAGCGCGAGGCCATCGCGGCCGCACTCTCGGGAGTAGCGATGCCGGTATCGTTCGCCTTCGACGATCGTGAGGTCGGGCCGTTGGGTGGGATCTGTGACGGCCTGCAAGCCAGCGATTCCGAGTGGACGCTCGTGGTTGGCTGTGATTTCCCGTTTGTCGACGACCGCGTGGTCGAGGCACTGTCGCCGGACGCTGCCGTCGACACTGTCGACGCAGTCGTCTTTCGGTTTCCCGATGGGTCGATCCAACCGCTGTGTGGGCTGTATCGCACCGACTCAGCCCACGTTACAAGCCAACAGATGCTCGCGGCAGACGACCGCCGGGCACGCACGCTGGTCGACCAACTGTCGACGCGATACGTCGACGTTACAGAACACGGCGAGTTCGCCGACCGGCTTGAAAACATCAATACGGCCGCCGAGTTGGCTGCGGCCGAGTCCCAACTTTCAGAATCCGAACGGAGCTAGCACAACGGTTTTAGGCCGACAGTGGGATATTCGTCTATGGCAGATTCAGTCGATACCACGGATGAGCTTCCGTCGACCGCTGGCGAATTCGCAGAGCAGTATCCCGACGTCTGGGAGCAGTACTCCGAACTCGGCAAGGCCTGTTCGGAGGCCGGCCCTATCGACGATGAGACGAAACGCCTAGTCAAGCTCGCACTCGCCGCCGGCTCGGAATCCGAGGGTGCCGTCCACTCGCACGTCCGCCGTGCGCTTGAGGAGGGCGTCGACCCCGAGACACTCCGTCATGTGGCGATTCTGTCGATTCCGACCCTTGGTTTCCCGAAAGCGATGGCGACGCTGACGTGGATCGACGACCTGGTCGACGAGTAGCGATACCNTTTTCGAATTTTGTTGGTTCGTCAGATACGTTCCATCTGGGTTGTTGGTAGCACTGGCACCCACGCTGTTTAGGTTCTGCTCTGGTGTCGACCAATCGCCGACCAGCACCGAGTCGACATTTTAGCATATGCTAATGCAGTTGCGACGACAAATACCCAAACGACTGTTCGATACCTCTTAGAGCGGTTTCTACCACTACTGCCAACCCGAAATTTCAGACGTTCTTGATTTGAGTTCTCCACGAGTATATAAAAGACTGAATTATTGCGAACAGGGGCTATGGAGGAAAGGTTTGTAGTACTATTCAGAGGGTGATACCCATGACAAACTCATCACTGCAGTTCAACGACGGTTGGAACCAGGGGGCAGCACGGCTGCCTGCTGACGAACCGCTACGATGTGGTTCGACACACCGACGCGACATGGAGGGAAGCCTATGAGTGGTGCTGCCGGTGGAATCTCGGAACTGCTTGACGACGTCCCGAGTAGTCGACGCTACTACGCGTGGTTGGCCTTTGTCGCCGTTGGTCTCCTGATCGGAGCCTACGGTGTGCTGACCACGCTCATCCAGGGCACGACAACGCTCGGACTAACCGACCAGGTGCCGTGGGGGATTCTCATCTCCACGTACGTGTTCTTCGCGCTGTTGAGCACGGGCATCTGTATCGGCATCACGTCACTGTCGAGCGTCTTCGGCCTGAGCAAGTACGATCCGCTGGTCAAACGGGGGATCTTCCTGTCGCTGATCACGCTGGCCGCCGGTGGCCTCGTGATCATGGCCGGACTCGGTCAGCCGTTCCGCGCGATTCCGCAGATGCTGCTGTCGCCGAACCCCGCCGCCCCGATGTGGTGGATGATCGTGCTGTACTCGATCTACGGCGGCGCGCTGGTCGCCGAGTTCGCCCTGATCGACCGCTTCGAAGAGCCCTCGGAGACGGTCTCGAAAACCGTGGCGGTCGTCGCGCTGGTCGCGCCGATCCTCGCGGGCGCAATGCTGGGGGCGATCTTCGGCACCGCCGAAGCCCGACCCTACTACGGCGGAATGTTCGCGTCGGTGTTCCTGCTGGTGACCGCAGTGGCCTCAGGTGTCGCCCTGATCGCTGCGGTCACCATTGTCGAACGGAAGTTCTCGTCGGCGACCCAAGCGGTCGTTCCGGAGGAACTGATCACCAACACGCTCGGCAAATACCTGGGCGTGATGGCCGCAGCCGTACTGCTGTTGACTGCGCTGCGACACGTCTTCGGACTTGTCGCAACCAGCGATTCGCTCGCGTTGGCCCACCAGGAGATGCTGTTCGGCGGCATGGGACTCTGGTCGGTCGGCGTCGGCATGCTGTTGGGACTGCTGGTCCCGATGGCGTTGATGGCCTACCCGAAAACCCGGACCGTCAACGGCGTTCTGGCGGCGTCGACGCTCGTGCTGGTTGGTATGTTCGCCAGCCGCTTCGAGTTCGTCGTCGGTGGACAGATCACCGCGTTGACCGCGGACAACTTCCATGAGTTCCCGGTTGCGAGCTACGTGCCGTCGGCAACCGAGTTCGCCATCGTCATCGCCGGCATCGCGCTGTTTGCGATGCTGTACACGGTCGGCCGGGAGCTGTTCGATCTGAACGAGCTTCCACACCACGAGGAAGAGACAATGACACACACTGAGGCAGTCACCGACGGAGGACAGGACGATGAGTAGCGAACCGGAATCGCTCGACGCCCAGATGACCGCCGAACTCGAAAACGGCGATCTCGACGACGAGGGCGTCGACCTGAGTATGGTGATCGACCTCCAGCGGTGTACCGGCTGTGCGGCCTGTAACATGGGCTGTGCCTCCGAGAACAACCTGCAGGAGGGGATGGCCTACTCGAGTCGGATCATCAAAACCGAGGGACAGTTCCCCAACGTGAGCTACGAGTACACGCCCACGCTCTGCAATCAGTGTGAGGACGCACCGTGTGCCGAAGGCTGTCCGACGAAGGCGCTGTACAAAGGAAAGGGCAACATCACGATGCACGACCACGAGAAGTGTATCGGCTGTAAGGCCTGCATGGTCAACTGCCCGTACGACGAGATCTACCTCAACAAGGAGGACCCACACCCAACGTGGGAGATCGAAGAAGCAGCGATCGAAAACGGCACGGCGACCCCCAAACAGGTCAAAGAACGCGCCGGCGTCGACGAAGAAAACGCCCCGGCGTACTACAATCCGAACCGCGAAGTCAGCGACAGCGAACATCCAACCCGGTACAAAGGGGTTGTCGAGAAATGCAACTTCTGTGTCCACCGCCTCGAAGAGAACGAACTCCCACGCTGTGTCGAGGAGTGTCCGTGTGAGGCCCGGATCTTCGGTGACCTGAACGATCCCGACAGCAAGGTCAACGAGATCCTCGGCCAGTACAACGAGGATGTCCTCAAGGAAGACGAGGGGACGCAGCCGAAGGTAAAGTACGTCAGAGACTACAACGGTGGCAGCTACGAGGCTGGCGTCGGCGAGCCAGGACTGAGTGACTAACAATGAGCCAACGTGATACAACACCCAGCGACGACGGCGGGAAGCTCGGCTTCTCGTTTGGACGCAGAGACTTCATGAAAGCGGGTGCGGTCGGCGCGGTCGCCGCCGGACTCGGCAGCAGCCTGACCAGCCTGCGGTCGGTCGCCCAGGCCGACGACTACCGCGACGCACTGGTCGACCACACCGGGACGTACAAACCCAGCACCTGTGCGGGCTGTACGTCGTGGTGTTCGGCCCAGATCCTCGTCGACGACCGGACGCGCCGCGTGATCCGGACGCGGGGCACGAGGACTCGGAGATCCACGGCACACACGACTGTCCGCGACAGGATCTCGGTATCCAGCAGCTGTACGACCCCGACCGGGTCACCCAGCCAATGCGCCGAACCAACCCCGAGAAAGGCAAGGGCGTCGACCCCGAGTTCGAGCCCATCTCGTGGGAGGAGGCCATCGGCATGCTGGCCGACGAGATCATGGAGCTCCGTGAGAACGACGAACCGGAGAAGTTCATGCTCACGCGTGGTCGCTACACCTACTTGCGGCCGATCCTGTACAGCTACGTGCCACAGCTCATCGGCTCGCCGAACAACATCTCGCACAGCGCGATCTGTGCGGAAGCCGAGAAGTTCGGCCCGATGTACACCGAAGGCGAGTGGGCCTACCGCCAGTACGACGTCCAGAACACGCGCTATGTCATCGCGTGGGGTGCCGACCCCATCTCGTCAAACCGACAGGTCTCGCACTACTCCAACGAGTTTGGCGATCTGCTCGACCGCGCAACGGTCGCAGTTGTCGAGCCACGACTCTCGTCGACCGCCTCGAAATCGGACGAGTGGGTGCCGGTCGAACCCGGCTACGACGGCGCGCTTGCGTCGGCGATGGCCCACGTCATCCTCCGGGATGGCCTGTGGAACCGCGAGTTCGTCGGCGACTTCGACGACGGCAGAACCGCTTTGTCCCTGGCGAGCAGGTCGACCCGACCACGTTCACCGAATCGGAAAACAGCCAGGGCGTCGTCGAATGGTGGAACGAGGAGCTGTACGACAAAGACCCCGAATGGGGTGCCGAAGAGGCCGGCGTCGACGCCGAGCAGATCGAACGCATTGCCACCGGCTTCGGTGAGGCTGGCCCACAGGCGATCTCGTGGTTGGGTGGCGGCCCAACAATGCAAGTTCGAGGCAGCTACACGTCGATGGCGATCCACGCGCTCAACGGGCTGGTTGGCTCGGTCGGCAACCGCGGCGGCACGATGTACACACCAGCCACCGGTGTCGAGGATCTGCCCGCACCTGATGAGTACGTCGACGAAATTGCCGAACGCGGCCTCGAAAACGAGGTCATCGACCAGCGCGGACGTCTCGAGTTCCCGGTGCTCAACAACGGTGAGTCGGGTGGCGGCGTCGTCACCAACAACGCGGCCGACGGGATCATCGACGAAGATCCAAACGAGATCAAAGTCTTGCTCTCGTACTGGAACAACTTCGCGTTCTCGAACCCAGAAAGCAAACGCTGGGAGGAAGCACTGGCGAAAATCCCGTTCCACGCCACCATCGAGACGCATGCCAGCGAGACCGCCTGGTTTGCGGATCTCATCCTGCCGGCGACGCATCACCAGTTCGAACGCTGGGGCCAGCTCCGAAGCGACGGTGCTCGCCAGCGGACGATCAACCTGCATACGCCGGTGATGGCTGACGATCCGGACGACCCACAGGACGTGCTCGAAAACGGTCGACTCTGGGATACGAAGACGGACGAAACGGAGATCCCGTACCTGTTGGCCGAAGCCCTCGCCGACAGAGGCTTCGACAACATGCTGGACTTTTTCGACACCGAGTACCCNGACCCCGAGTCGGGCCAAAGTCTCCGCGAGGAGTTCTCGGGTGATGACTTCGAGAGCCGCGAGCTTCGCGCCCAGGCGTTTTCGCGGAACGCGATCAAGATTCGCACCCAGCCGATCTGGGATGCGGACTACCGCGAAAACGAGTTCGACTGGCCCGGCGGCGAGGAGTTCGACGACTGGGTCGAGTTCCGCGAACGCGGCATCTGGCACACTGACGAATGGGAGTTCCGTCACCGCTGGCCGTCGGAGGGCGGCGAGTTCGCCACCGACACCGGTCGCTTCGAGTTCGACGGCGAGACACTCCAGAACGCCCTGCAGGGCCACGCAGACCGTCACGACGTCGACATTGACACCGTCTTAGAGGTCTGCAACTACCAGGGCCGTGTCAACGACCCCGACGCGCCGGATGCGTTCGTCCCACACTACGAGGAGCCGTACAACATGGGCGACACCGAGGAGTTCCCGATGAAGTTCGTCGACCACAAAGACCGGCTCGGCCGCGAAGGTCGGTCGGCAAACACCTGGTGGAGCCTTGAGTACAAGGACGTCAACCCCGGCGACGTGCCGTACACCGACGTGGCGAAAATCAACCCACGCGATGCCCGCGAGCGCGGCATCGAAGACGGCGACGAAATCGTTATCAGCTCGCCAACTGGCGAGATCGAAACCGTTGCCGCGCTGTTCGAAGGCATCCGTCCGGGGACGATCGCCAAAACGTGGGGCCAGGGCCACTGGGCCTACGGCCAACGCGCCTCCGAAGAGATGGGCGAGACAGCAAAAGGTGGCCACAACAACCTGATCATCGGTGCCGAGTACGACCGACTCAGCGGGAGTTCGGTGTTCTACGGCGACGTACAGGTCGACATCGAGAAGAAATAAACTCCTTCGGGAGCTGGAGCGACCAGAACGGCCCACGTGGCCGTTTTCTGCCGGATCAAATATTTAAGCAATACACGCAACTATGTCAGTTACGAATACGAAATCAATGGACGACTCTCTCGGCGTCGAGGCGGCTATCGCGGCCGAACAGCGACGCGCAGCGACCTACAGACTGCTGGCGGCGTTGTACCACCAGCCAGGCGACCAGCCCGACAGACTGCTCGACGATCACGATCCGGTCGAGATCGACGCCGCGGGGCTTCGGGACGCACTGCCGGAGCCGAAACCCCACCGGCTGGATCACGCCCAGCTGTTCGTCGGCCCGTTCGATCTGACGGCTCCGCCGTACGAGTCGGTGTACGTCGACGACGAATCCCGGGTGATGACCGACGCTACCGCCGCCGTCCAGGCCGAATACGACCAGGCCGGCGTCGAAATCGCCCTCAACGAACCAGCCGACCACGTCGCGGCCCAGCTGGAGTTCGTCTCGCTTCTGGTCGCCACCGAATGCGAGGCGCTCGCTGCCGGCGAGTTCGAGGCAGCCGAACACTATCTGGACCGCCAGTACGAGTTTCTGGTCTCGCATCTGGGGCGGTGGGTCTCCGAACTCGCCGACAACATGCGCGAGCACGCCGACACCGAGTTCTACCAGCTGTTGGCCGACGAGACGGCGGCGTTCGTCGAACGTGACGGCTACCGGCTGGCCGACCGGCGCGAGACACTCGACGCAGGCGACGAGTTGATTGCCGTGCTCCAAGGAGATGACACACAATGACAGTCGACGAAGCTCAGATCCGCGAACGACTCCGTGAGGTAACCGACCCGGTGCTCGGCGAGGATATCGTCTCGCTGAACCTGGTCGACGACATCCTACTCAAAGACGGCACCGCCAAAGTCGCCGTCGCGTTCAACGCCCCGTACTCGGGCGACGAGAAGGCGATGGCCGACGAGATCCGCGAACAGATCGAACAACTCGATCTGGAACCCGACGTGCGGGTCAGCCTCTCGTGGGAGGACGAAGACAGCCCGCTGCCGGAGGTCAGAAACATCATCCCGGTCGCCTCCGGGAAAGGTGGCGTCGGCAAAACGACCGTCGCCACGAACCTGGCGACCGCGCTGGCCGAAACCGGTGCACGGGTCGGCCTCCTGGATGCCGACATCTACGGGCCGAACGTCCCCGGCATGCTGGGGATCGAGGCCAAACCCGGCCTCTCGGAGGACAACCAGATCGTCCCGCCGGAGGTCGACGGGATCAAGCTGATGAGCATGGCGTTTCTGACCGACGACGACACCGATCCCGCCATGCTTCGGGGGCCGATGGTCGACAAACTGCTGTCGGAGCTGATCGAGGAAACCCAGTGGGGCGAACTCGACTATCTGCTGGTCGACCTCCCGCCGGGGACCGGTGACGAACAGCTCACGCTGCTGCAGAGCGTGCCTGTCACGGGGGCGGTGGTCGTCACCACGCCGGAGGATATCGCACTCTCGGACGTCCGCAAAGGGATTCGGATGTTCCACGACCGCGGCACCCCTGTCTGGGCGTCGTCGAGAACATGAGTTCCTTTACGTGTCCGAACTCGGGGGACGTCTACGACATCTTTGGGACTGGCGGCGGCCAGAAGATCTCCGAGGAGTACGACATCCCGCTTTTGGGTGAGATCCCCATCGATCCCGAGATTCGGTCGGGCGGCGACAGCGACAAGCCAGTGACCGTCCTGCAGGGAACAGCCGCAGCCGAACACTTCTTCGAGCTTCGGGATGCGGTCACCAACCGGATCGGCGCGGTCAACCGCGCGATCAAAGGCGAACTCGAGGCTGACGCCGAAAACTCGCCGCTGGTGCCGGCTCCACAGCAGTCGATGGATATGGGTGATCCCACGGCTCCCGGTGGACAGGGTCCGCCAGGTGGACCGGGTGGCCCCGGCGGGTCAGGCGGCGGCTGCGGCGGCCATTAACCACACTGAGAGGTCCCTTTCGCTTGTGTATCCTATTTATAAAGAGTCACAACCACGTTTCTGTCGTGCGATCCGGGCTGCCTCATATCGGGTGTGTACCGGCCGGCAGAGTCAAGAGGTTGCGTAAGGAATTCTTACGTATAGTATGGCTTCCGACGAACCCGAAGTAACCACTGTCACCTCAAAAGGCCAGATTACGATTCCCAGCAAGCTGCGGGATCAGTTCGGACTCGACCAGGGGACGAAACTCATGGTCGTTCCAACGGAGTACGGTCTCGTGCTGAAGAAAATCGACCTTCCCTCTGTTGCAGAGTTCCAACAGCGCGTCGAAGAGCGTGCAGTACGCGTCGACCTGTCGAAGGAGGAGGTAACACAACTCGTCCACGAGGCACGAGGCAGCGAGGAATGAGGGCGGTTCTGGATACGAACGTGCTTATTTCGGGCGTTATTGCGACCGGCGTCCCGCACAAACTTCTCATCAAAGGGTTTGATCAGGAGTATCAGATCGTCGTCTCCGTCGAGACGCTCACGGAGTTCCGCGACACGCTACTGAAGTATCCCGACCGGTTCCATATGAGCGAAGCCGAGGTACAACAGGAGGTCGAAACGGTCCGGTATTTCGCGGAGTTCGTTGAGCCGGACGAAGCGATCACTGCAGTCAGATCGGACCCCGACGACGACAAGTTCCTTGAGGCGGCTGTGGCCGGTGCTGTCGACTATCTTGTGTCTGGTGATACGCATCTCTTGGATATCGAGTCGTTCCGGGGTATCGA
>SL_5KL_010_SEDDRAFT_10001562_pt1 | contig 13708 bp, 14 predicted proteins | sample SodLakKL_010_SED_FD_9118 | JGI IMG/M metagenome (IMG submission 9118)
AGCCAACCGCAAAGCCAGTGTAGACGGTCCCCGCCTCGATTGTCACCTCGAACGTCTCGATCGGTTCGTCTTCATCGTCACCGTCGGCCGGTCGAACGCCAAGCGTGTAGTCGCCGGCCGGGAGGTCGCCGGTTTCGGCCTCACCGAATTCGAGTTCTTCGAATAGGGCGTCGCCACTTTCGTCGTCGACGATGTCGACTGCTGGTGCATCGGGCGCAGCGTGGATCACACGAACGCGAGCCTCTTCGCCCGGATCGGTCAGGTCGTCTTCGAACACCGCAAGGTCGAACGGTTGGTTCTCGTCGGCGAGTTCGCCGAGAGCTGCCAACGTGTAGTCTTCGGCCTCGATTTCGAGGCTCTCTTCGAACACCGCTTCTTCCTCGCCGGCTTCTGTAACTTCGATGTCGTACTCGCCAGCGTCGAGTTCGAGATACTCACTGACATCACGAAACGCAACGTCTTCGAGTGCTGGTTCGTCGTCGACATAGATGTCGACGTTCGGTGCATCAGGCGCGAGATGAGCCGCACGGACGCCCGCGAGTTCCGGCTCAGGCTCCTCGTCGGGATCGGTGGTTTCTCCCTCCGTTTCGTCTTCTTCGGGTTCCTCGTCGGCTGGCGGTTCGTCTTCCTCGTTGTCGGCACAGCCGGCAAGCCCGCCGATTATGCCAACGCCTGCTGCTGCTTTTAGTATCGAACGTCGATTGGAGGTTACCATAGATTGCAATCTTACAAACGAGTAGTAAATATATAAAACATGTTAAAAATTCAATAACTCCGATAATATTTATTGATACGACACTGCTGGTGAACGAAAATGCCACACGCACTCAGACGACAGTCGACCGACAGAGTCTCACGATGTCGTGGAGGTCCTCGACGATGTAGGTTGGTTCAGGAGTCGGGTCGTGCCGTCGTCGGTGGGGTCGGCGGATGAACGCCGAGTCGACGCCCGCGTTGACGGCAGCTTTGATATCTGAGTCGTTGTCGCCAACAAACAACACGCTCTCGGCTTCAAGGCTCTCGATTGCCTGATCGAGATAGTACGGATCGGGTTTCTGTCGGCCGAGACTTTCGAGCGTTGGCTGACGGCCGAGTGCAACGTCGAAGTACGAACTGAGCCCAAAGTATTTGAGCAGAAAGTCGACGGTTGCTTGCTGGTTCGAACTGACAATGCCGAGCGGTACCGAGAGTCGGCCGAGTGCGCTGAGGTCCTCGTACGGTGTCTTTCGACCCGCACGGGCTTCGGCACGCTGGCGTTCGGTCGAGAGGCGTTCGCGGTGAGTCCAGAACGTCGACGGATTGAGATTGTAGCGCTCACAAATTTCGTGTATCTCATCGGACGAGACGTCGATCACCGTCGACTCAACGACCGACTGGTCAGGATTGTCGACGCCGACCGCATCGAACGCCGCCCATGCAGCCTCGTGGAGCGCGTCGTACGGGGTCCGAGAAACCAACACCCCATCGCTGTCAAAAATAACTGCATCATACATGTCACATTCAATGAACGGGGGCCTCAAAACAGTATCCAACGAGAATTTACTGTCGGCGCTCGTTGTATCGGTATGACACTCTCGGCAGGTGATCGGCTCTGTATCGTCGGTGCTGGACTGGCCGGCGTCGGCCTTGCCTACGGGCTCCGCAATGAGCCGCTGGACGTGACAATTCTGGAAAAAAGCCGTGGCGTCGGCGGTCGGGCAGCCACCCGCCGCAACGCAGGCTGTCGGTACGACCATGGTGCAAACTACATCAAAGATAGCGACGACCGAACCACTGAGTTGCTCAAAAGCCTCGGCGAGAACGGACTCGTCGACATCAGTGAGCCAGTCTGGACATTCGATGCCAACGGCCGGATCGAACCGGGCGACCGCCAAGAAACGAACAAATGGACCTGGAAGAACGGCATCACCCAGTTTGCCAAACGCCTGCTGGCCGAAACCGATGCGACGCTCACCACGACAACCCGCGTTGAGACGCTCGAACGTAGCGACGATGTGTGGACACTTACTGACACCGACAGTGTCGACCACGGGCCGTTCGATGCGGTCGTTTTGACTCCACCTGCCCCACAAACCGCTGAACTGTTGGCTAATACAACCGTTATGGGCGAAAGCGAGAGGCCGCCCGCACTTTCGGCACTCACCGATACGGTCGGTGCCGTCCCGTTTCGAACCATCCGTACGCTCGTGTTACAGTACCCGTTTGAGCTTTCGGTGCCATATTATGCACTGGTTAACACCGACCGTGAGCATGACATTGGCTGGCTGGCTCGTGAATCCTGTAAAGCCGGCCACGTTCCGGACGGCCAGGAGCTGTTAATCGTCCAGATGGCTCCCGACTGGTCCGCTGAGCACTACGACGATTCCCTTGCGTCGGCCAGCGACGCAGTCGCTGGGATGGTTGCCGAGCTACTTGATGACGAGCGACTCGGCGAACCGGGATGGGTCGACGACCAGGGCTGGCGGTATGCACTGCCTAACGCAGGCGTTGAAACCGATTGCCTTGAGGCGCTTTCGAATCACAGTCTGTACGTCGCTGGCGACTGGCTCAGTGGTAGTGGCCGGGCTCACGAGGCGTTCTGGTGCGGCGTCGAGACAGCATCCCAGCTTTCCGATACGACCTACAGCTCTTGACTTGCGGCGGGCCAACCCAGTACGTCACCGAACTCATCGCGGAGCTTTTTGGTATTAACTGGTTTTGTAACATATCCGTCAGCACCGGCTTTTGCGGCCTCTCGCATCTTTTCTTTCTGGCTGACGCTTGTCACCATCACAATAATCGTCTCCGGTGAGATCTCTTTGATGTTTTCGACCGCCGTGATCCCGTCCATCTCGGGCATCATAATGTCCATCGTCACCACGTCCGGTTTCTCCTTTTTGAACTGCTCGATGGCTTCCTTGCCGTTTTCAGCTGTTGCGACGATATCAAACCAGTCGTCAATCGTATTCGAGACAATGGTTCGCTGGAACGATGAGTCGTCGACAACAAGTGCCCGATCGCTCATATCAAACGATTATTGGATGGATATATAGAAGTTACTACCGTGCAATAATTTCGCGTTATCCCTTGATTCTGTGTGCTNTTTAATAGTAAAATATCTATTTTTAGTGTACTGTATAACAACCGTACGTGATTAAATTTGCACAGTAGCATTTTTTAGCTACTGNATTCGGTGATTGTTGGTACGATTAAATACGTCTGGCAAACACAACAGTCAGCGAGGAACTACTGTGGCAAACACTGATATGAACGGCTCGACTGCCGAACCGTCGACCCGTCGAGGCGTGCTCAAATGCCTCGGTGGGGCGGTGACCGCGCCGTTCGGGCTCGGAGTGAGCGCCTACCGAGTTGACCGCTCGTATCAGGACGCCGACGGAGACGGTATTCCCGACTCTCTGGAGCGGTCGACCGAGTTCAACGACTGGATTCACTCGATTTTCGGCGAGCAGTTTACGGGACTTGATCCGACACGCCGGGATCTGTTGATCGATGTTAGGTACGTCGGCGACTGGCGTGTGTCGGATGCCACACGCGAACTCGTAACCGAGCGGTTTCGGACCAATGGCATCCACCTCCAGTGGCTCGAACACCCGAAACGATACGACCGCACGGCGTTCGAACAGGCGTACGGCTACAACGCCAAACGGATTCTGTGGTCGCCTCGAAGTTTCTACCGGCAGGAAATCGAACCCCGGCTCAAAAACATCGCCTTTCAGTTACTTGTCGTGCCCGGATTTGCCGATGGGCCTCACGAGCGTAAGCTCTACAGTCCGTCGACGGCAGCCCACAGCAGCAGATCAACTGGCTACGTCAACGGCCTCAACACCGGCAACCGGGCAGTAGTAGCCAGCCGGTACAGCCACGAAATCGAGTCGAAATTGATTCTTCACGAAATCGCCCACTACGCGCTGTGTCACAGCACAGACCCAGCCAACACGGGCGTGATGGGAACCAACGAGAAAGCTGATTTAATGGCCGAGGAGTGGGAAACACTCCGCGGCGGCCTCGGTGCAATCCGCGATACGACGGGCGTCGATGTTCTCTTCCGGCGGTGTCTCTGGGACGAACTCCAGCCCGCACAGTTCCGGTTGCCGCCGGGACTCATCGACCATGCGGGCTGTCCGGCCTGTCAGGCTGACGACGATTAGACTTCTCGGATGTGAACTGCGTCGTCAGTGATCGATTCGATTTGGTCGGCTTCCACAGGATTGCTGTCTTCGTCGACCTCGCCCCACTCAAAGGCAGCCTTGATTTTGTCCGTAAGCGAGGGATCTGCCTCAACGTACAGCGTGCTGCCCTGGACGTCACTGACCATTCCGACCTCCTCATCGCCGGAGATGACTGTTTTGCCGAGTTCGTCTTCAGTTAGCTGGGCTGGCTGGTCGTCTTCGTCCATCGCCTCAGTCTCACCGGCTTCGCCGCCAGCCATCACGCCGGTTTCGGCGTCTGCGGCCTGATGGGCCTCTTCGCTGGCGGCTGCGGAGGATTCGGCGGCCTCGACGTCTCCGGTTTCCGTGTGGCTGCCCGCGCTAGGTTCTTTGAGGAGTGCCTCTTGGTCAGCATCGCGGTCGACGATTGCCCGCTCGATAACCCGGCTTTGGCCGTCGACGGCCTCGGTTAGTTGGCTGTCGGCAATCTCGCAGGTCAGCTCTCGGTGTTCGGTTGAGTCGGTCTCGACGACACGGCGTTCGACGAACTGGCTACGGATCACATCGCCTTCGGTTCGTTCGCTGGTGATCGCACCGCTCGGAATGGTTTCACGCGTTGTGGTTTCGGCAGTTGCTTCGGCAAGTTCGCCTTCGATCAGATCGCTTTCGAGAATCGTCTCTTCGATACCCTCGATATCAATATCGACAGCATCACTCTCGACGGTGTCGGACTCTATGATATCGCGGTCGACGACTCGGCTTTCGACTGTTTTACGGTCGAATACCTCTGTTTTTGTTTGGACCGTATCCTGTACGTCGAGGGTGACGTGTTCGTCGATACCTACACCAGGCGGTGTTTCGGTCGACCGCTCGACTGGTGAGTGTGTCTGTGTTTCGGAGGCAGGTGTGGATGTCTCATCATCATCCAGCATCCCTTCGTCATCGTCATCGCTCAGAATTCCGCCGTCATCGTCGTCTCCCAGCATCCCTTCGCCATCATCGTCATCACTCAGAATTCCGCTGTCATCGTCATCACCCAGCAGCCCTTCGTCGTCATCGTCATCACTCAGAATTCCGCTGTCATCGTCATCACCCAGCAGCCCTTCGTCGTCATCGTCATCTCCGAGAATCTCGTCGTTGTCAGTCACTCTGTCATCGGATCGGTCGCTATGAGCTGCCGTGTCTCCGGTTGCCGTCCCGCCGCCGAGCGTTGTCACCACATCGCTCCCCGCAAATGTGGCACCGACAAGTTCGCGCTGTTTGATCTCGTAGTCCAGAAGGTTCGTTTCGATAATCTCGCTGTCGACGATCTGGCTTTCGATCTGGTCGGTTTCGACGACCGTTTTTTCGATGACAGTCGTCTCTGTGATTTCGCTTTCGACAACCTCGCCTTCAAGAAGCGACTGTTCGACCTCCGCGTCGTCGAGATCTGCTCGCTCGGCAACCTCGGTTCGCTCGACTAAATCGTAAAACCACTCGTCGCTTTCGCCCGGAGTGTGTCCTGCATACATGAACGCCAGTTCCTCCGTCTCGAAAATCTCGAAAAAGTCGTCCCACGAAAGCGACTCCATGCCTTCCATCGCCTCGTTTTCGCGGACGATATAGAGGCTGCTGGCACCCTCAGGCTGGCCGGTAACGCGAGCGGGTGTGCCACCCCGCTTTTCGACCCACTCTTTGATTGTTGTGTGGTCCGCTGTGATGTTGCGAGGACCGCTATTTGAGTCTGCCATGATTTTCCGTCTAATAGCTTCGCCGGTGAGTTACTTAGCTCTGATTCCCAACTGAAAGATACGTCGACACAACCGAGAGTTCGGAGACAAAAACGGTCGACTGCGCAGGGATAACGGACTGGATGCAACTGGCTGACTGAAGTCGACTCGACCGGCTCCTAACGGCACACAATCAGGTAGTAGTCGACGGCTACCTGAAGGTAGTTTATTGCTACCCGGACGTAGTTGGTGGCCCGACGAACGTGGTCGACAGCTACGGCCATGCGGCTGTGTGCCTGTCGAGTTGCCAGTTACCTGTTACTTGTTCAGAATTGGCTCTTGGCAGGGGCTCTGCTCAACTCGAATCCGGACGGTAGGCTCGGCTGACGGCTTTCCAACGGTCGGTGTGGAACCGCCAGAGCGTAATCGAGGCGGGGACGGCTGTCTCGACGACCAACGCGATATAGAGCGCGGTGATTCCCAGCGGGGTGACGATGCCCAGATACGCCATTGGCAGCGCGCAGGCGTACAGCCCAACAAGCGAGGCATAAAACGGAACCCGAGTGTCGCCGGCTCCTCGAAGCGCGCCCGTCGCCGAGCCGTCCAGTCCGAGCGGGATGACACTGATCGCCGCCACAATGACGAAACTGGTCGTTAACGCGATGATCTCGGGGTCGTCGACGAACACACGGGCAATCGGCTCGGAAAACAGTCCAACGCCCGCGGCAACGAACAGATAGACGACGAATGACAACTGGATGATTTCACGGCCGTAGGCTCCGGCTTCCTGTTCTTCGCCGCGGCCCAACCGCTGGCCGACGAGCGTACTGGCTGCAATCGAAAACCCCCAGGTAATGCTGTTGGCGAGATTTCGGACCCGGCGGCCGACTTCGAGGGCGGCGACAACGGCTGCACCGAAGCTATCGGCAATCGCCAGAAGGGGGAAACTAACGATTCCCTCGGCCAGTCGACGGGCGATCAGTGGCGTCGAGACGCTCACCAGTTGGCCGATGAGCTCCGTATCGAACTGGGGGCCGCCGAGCTTCAGCGCGACCGGACTCGCACCGTGGCCGAAATACGAGCGCCCGAACATTCCCCACGTGAACACGAGCGTGACCGCGGCAACCGAGATAGCGGTCCCAAGAGCCGCACCCATAACACCCAGCCCGAAGCCGAAGATCAACACGCCACTCAACAGGATATTTACTACTGCGCCGCCGGCACGGATCACCATCGGCGTGAACGTGTCACTAATCCCCGCGTACGTCCTGCTGGCTATCATATTCAAAAACTCAAACAGGAGGGCAGGCGCGACAACCGCGAGATACAGCCTTCCGTGGGCGATGGCAGCCTCGTCCGTACTTAGCAGGCCGATCAGCGAGTCGGCAAACAGTGTATAGAAGGCGACAATCGGCACCGATAACAAAAGTGCGATCCAGACACTCTGTTTGACCACCAGTGCGGCCCGTGAGGTCTCATCGCCGCCGTAGTTTTGTGAGACGAGACTGACAGTGCCGCCTGCCAGTCCAATGGCAACGAACTTACCAACTGTCCAGTAGGCACCCGCAAACGCCAGTCCTGCAACTGCCGGCGCGCCAAGCACCATGCCGACCATCGCCAGATCGGCGGTTTGTTTCGACATAATCGCAAACCCCGTAATAACGCGGGGCCAGGCGAGATCGACCGTCGACCGGAGCCGCTCACGTGTAATCACNCCGGCACGCTCAAGCAGGCTGGCGATCCACTCGACGAATCCTGCGGTCCACGCAAGTAGTCGGGCGACCAACTCGGCCATTCGAGTCGGTGTTTCAACGCTCAGTGCTTGCGTCTTTGGGTTCGGTTGGCTTGCTGGCAGTCTCGGATCGTAAGCCGCTTGACCCACCACCGCAGAGTATCAGCCATGAATCCCGAGCAGTGGCAGACGTATCTCGTTACACAACAGACGCTCTCAGCTGGCCGTTCAACCACTGAAATCGTCGAACAAGCCATTGAGGGCGGCGTTGAGGCCGTCCAGCTCCGTGAAAAAGACATGGATGCCCAGAGTCGCTATGAACTCGGACAACAGTTGCGGGAGCTGACCGCCGAGGCGGGCGTCGACCTCATTGTCAACGACCGGATTGATCTCGCCATTGCTATTGGTGCGGACGGCGTCCACCTCGGTCAGTCGGATCTGCCAATCTCGGTTGCTCGCAAGCAGTTGGGCGATGATGCGATTATCGGCGCATCGGTCTCGACCGTCTCAGAGGCCCGGTTGGCGGCGATCACCGGCGCGGACTATCTCGGCGTCGGTGCAATCTATGGGACGAACTCGAAACCCGAAGCCCCAACGGCCGACGACGGCCTCGGGGTCGAGACGCTGTCAGATATCGTCCAGACGGTTCGAATCCCGGTGGTCGCAATCGGCGGCATCACTCCTGAGAACGCGGCCGAACCCATCGAAGCCGGTGCGTCGTCAGTTGCCGTGATCAGTGCGATCACCGCCGCTGATGACCCTGAAGCAGCGACCGCTGCGCTCGCGGCTGCAACTGAGAAGTCGACGGCGTCTACGAAGGTAGCCAATGACTAACGGCCCCGACTGTTCGGCAGCCGCGCTTTCGGAATCGCTTGCAGCGATCCGCGAAACCAAACCGCTTGTCCAACAGCTCACAAACGAGGTCACGAAACACGATCTCGCCAACATCACGCTTCACTGGGGTGGGCTGCCAGTGATGGCCGACGCACCCGGAGAAGCCCCTGAGATGGCCGAATTAGCCGGTGCAATCCTGCTCAATACGGGCCGGATGAGTGAGTCCAATATCGAGGCGCTTCATAACGCTGGGAACGCCGCCAACGAACTCGGCGTACCAGTGGTACTCGATCCGGTCGGCGTTGGTGCGACGTCGACCCGAACCGACGTTGCCGAAAGCCTGCTTGAGTCGGGTTCGTTTGCGGCTATCAAAGGCAACTATGGCGAGATCAGCGCGTTAGCCGGCGTTGAAGCCGAAGTCAAAGGCGTTGAATCCGTCGGCGAGTACGAAAAGATCGCAGACACCGCCCGTGCGCTTGCCGACTCGACCGGTGCCGTTGTCGTCGCCTCCGGTAAAACAGATGTGGTCGCTTCCGCCGAGGCGGCTTTCCGCGTCGAGTCGGGCCACGAGATGATGGGCGAAGTCGTCGGTACTGGCTGTATGCTCGGCAGCACGGTTGCCACGTTCTGTGGTGCCGTCGACGACTCGTTGACCGCGGCACTTCATGCCACGCTCACATACGGGCTGGTTGGCGAGCGGGCGGCCGAGAACGAGTACAACGGGCCGGCAAGCTACCGAACCAACTTCCTTGATTCGGTCTGGAACTTCACGCCCGAGTCGGCTGCCGAACTCGGCGACGAGCCAGCGGGCCGCCTCGAACGCGTAATATAAACGAATCTGTCTTCTTGGCGGTAGACATATTATCATTCGTATACGTCACTCTGTATGCTCTCGCTTCGTCGACGGCTGTCGCTGCTGTTCGGGTTGTGGGCCGTCGGGACAGGTGGTCCACCTGCGGCGTATTTGCTTAGTGGGTGGTTTACTGGCAGTGTGAGCGGCGGTGAGGTCGGGGTTGTCGCTGGGCTGTTCGTCATGGGTGTTGGCGTTGCGGCCGTCGGCCTGCCGACCGATGAACTCGCCGAGCGGTTTCGGGCTGGCACCGAGTTGGGAGTACCGATGCTCCTTGCGGCCGGCACACTGCTTGCGGCGTTGCCGATCAGTATTCTCATAGGGATCCTACCGGCAGTGCCGTTCGCTGTCGGCGGTACGTTCGGGTTTTTGGCAGCCTTTCTCATTGGCTATCTGGCCGACCAGACCGTCATTGACNGCAGCCGCGCCACAAGCGACAGCCAGCTTGTCTGGAAGGCNCGAAAACGGCCGGAGACTGGCTGGTTTCTGGCATTACGACTCGCCGGCATTCTCACAGCGGTCGGTGTGGCGGTGCTTGTCTGGGACGCTGGTGGGGTTTTGTTAGCTGGCTTTTGGCTGCTTGTCGGTGTGTTACAAACTGCACTGCTCGTCTTAACCCGTCGACGCCGTCGTTACGAGTTTACTGATGCCGGATTGATCACCGCATTCGGTCATCTGCCGTGGGATGAATTCAAGCAATACGAACTCACAGAGAACGCGCTCATCCTCTATGGCACCCGCTGGCCGTTCGGTATGATCGCGTACGACCGACAGAGCATCGATAATCTCCAAGCGGTCCATTCGATGGTCGACCGACGGCTTCCTGAAAAAACGAGAGACTCCGCAGCGCTCTCGGTCACCGAGCAGTTTCGCAAGTGGCTCTCGTCGTAGCGGCCAGTTAGGCCTCTTCGATAGCCACCGGCGCATGCGGGTCGTCGATAACGGCGGCCGCGTGGTCGACTGGGTCGGCCCGTAGCCGTCGTGGCCGGCGGCTGGCGGACTCTGCGATGAGGGATTTGTAGTAGTTGTCTGCGTCATTCATGGGGAACCAGGTGCCCGTGGCACGCGATACCATGTCTGTCGGATACCGACATAAATCGATGGATTCGACGGTGTTAGCGACGTTCTACCCCATTGGTAGGTAGTTCCTACCGCGTCGACTGTTTCCATTTTCGGAGGTCGATTATCTCACCGTCTATCGCTTCGGGCTCGGCCTCCGTCGCAACCCACAGATACATCGGCGCGATGTCTGCGGCGTCTCGTGCCTTCTCGATTCCAGTGAGATCGGTTGCAACCAATCCGGGATCGACAACGCAGACGGGTTGTTCGAGGTCGACAGAGAACCCACGAGCGAGTGCCTCGGCGGCGGCTTTCGAGACCGCATAGACACCCATCCCTGGTTTTGCCTTTCGCGCAACTGACCCCGATGGAATCAGGATACGCGCATCGACGGCCAACTGTGGGACTGCTTGCGTGATCGTGCCGAACACGCCACGGACGTTCGTGGCCATCGTTTCGTCGAACTGTTCGAACGATTCCTCAGCAAGTGGCATTTCGCCGGGCGTGCCGTGGTTGATCGCGGCGTTGGCAACAACGATATCGACCGATCCGCCTCTTTCTGCGGCATGCTCGAACAGCTCACTGAGGGCTGATTCGTCTCGGACGTCGACTGCTCGCCCGGAGACGCGTTCGTGGCCGTCGTTGAGTTCGTCGACGGCGGTTGCAACTCGTGGTTGCTCGCGGCCACAGATAACGACCTGAGCACCGTTTGTCGCAAACGCGTCGGCGACTGCGTATCCGATGCCACGGGTTCCGCCAGTGATGACGACCGTTTGTTGGTCCATACAGTATGTTGGGGTCGCTGGGTTCTAAAGTTGGGTGTCGATAGCCGCAAGTCCGTTGTTTTATACTCCTGACGTACCTATCTATGCTGTATATGGTCACCGTCTCAGAGGGCGACAGTGAGGAACATGGCGGCTACGAAGGCCGGTACGACGGCGATCTTTCGGCAGTCGCTGGCGAGGATATCGTCATTATTGGCAGCGGCTTCGCTGGACTGTCGACAGCGTGTTATCTCGCCGATGCCGGGGCGAACGTCACTGTCCTCGAAAAGAACGAACAGTTGGGTGGTCGGGCCAGCCAACTCGAACAGGACGGCTTTACGTTCGATATGGGTCCGTCGTGGTATCTAATGCCGGACGTCTTTGAGCGCTTTTTCGGCCATTTCGGCAAGCGCCCCGACGACTACTACAGCCTCTCGCGGCTCGATCCACACTACCGAATTTTCTTCAAAGACGGCGACCAGGCCGACTTAGTGCCCGACGTGGAGGCGAACAAAGCGTTGTTCGAACAGTACGAACCCGGCGCTGGTGAGGCTTTAGAGCGGTATCTGGATCAATCAGAGTACACCTACAACGTCGGGATGGAACACTTCGTCTACACCGACCGTCCGCGTTTGCGTGATTACGTCGACCTAGATGTGCTTCGATACTCGTGGGGGCTTTCGTTGCTCGGCAAAATGCAAGGCCACGTCGAAGGCTACTTCGAGAACCCCAAACTCCAGCAGATTATGCAGTACACCCTCGTCTTTTTGGGTGGGGCACCAACCAACACGCCCGCACTCTACAACCTGATGAGCCACGTCGATTTCAATATGGGTGTCTACTATCCGGATGGCGGAATGGGCGCAGTGGTCGACGGCATCGTCGAACTCGCAGACGAGTTGGGCGTCGAATTCGTCACCGACCAGCCGGTCACCGAAATCGCCGGCCGCAAAGGGGCGTTTGCCGTCCGAACCGAGACGGGCGACGAGTATCTGTGTGACAACGTCGTCTCGAACGCCGACTACGCTCACACCGAACAGGAGTTACTGCCGCCGGAAAAACGCCAGTACAGTGCCGACTACTGGGAGTCGCGAACGTATGCGCCATCGTCATTCCTCCTGTATCTGGGTGTCGAAGGCAACGTCGACGACCTTGCACACCACACGCTCGTCCTTCCGACCGACTGGAACGACCACTTCGAGACGATTTTCGACGATCCGGCCTGGCCCGATGATCCGGCCTACTACCTGTGTGTCCCTTCGAAAACCGACGAGACAGTCGCTCCGGAGGGCCACAGCAACCTATTTGCGCTCGTGCCGATTGCGGCCGGTCTCGAAGACACCCCCGAACTCCGTGAGACGTTCCGCGATCAGGTGCTCGATGACATCGCAGAAAACACGGGCGTCGACCTCCGAGACCGAATTGTCGTCGAAGAGAGTTTCTGTGTCGAAGATTTCACCGACCGTTACAACTCGATGGAAGGCACGGCGCTGGGGTTGGCCCACACGTTGCGGCAAACCTCGCTGTTCCGCCCCTCTCGAAAATCCTCGAAGGTAGACGGTCTCTACTTTACGGGATCGTACACGACTCCCGGAATAGGTGTGCCGATGTGTCTCATTAGTGGCCAGCTAACAGCAGATGCGATAGGAGAGTGATGTCGACTGTGAGCGACGACCTGCGAAACGCCGGTATGGCCGAACATCTGAGCTACCTGTTAGTGCTCTCGCGTCCTCGATTTTGGCTGTATCTCGCCGGCCCGGTGGTTGTGGGCGTAGCCGTTGCCGCAAGCACCGTTGAGGAGTTATTTATGCCTGCGGCTGTCGTGTTGTTCGGCTACTTCCTGCTGCCAGCGAACGTGTTGTTGTACGGCGTCAACGATATCTTCGATGCCGATGTCGACAGTGCGAACCCAAAAAAAGAAAACAAAGAGGCTCGCTGGCAGGGCGACCGCCCAGTGGCTGCAGCAGTTATCGCGAGCGGACTGTTGGGTGTTGGATTGCTTGCAGTTACGCCACCGGCCGCCTGGCCGTGGCTTGCCGGCTTTCTCATCTTGGCAGTCCAGTACAGCGCGCCGCCGTTCAGATTTAAAACCACGCCCGTTCTTGATTCAATCTCCAACGGGTTGTATATCCTTCCGGGGATTGCCGCCTATGTGGTCGTTGCCGGCAGCCAGCCGCCCGCGCTGGCGATTGTTGGTGCATGGCTCTGGACGATGGGGATGCACACGTTTTCGGCTATTCCCGATATCGAACCCGACCGCAAGGCCGGCATCCAGACGACTGCAACCGCCCTCGGCGAACGCCGCACGTTCGGCTATGTGGCGGCGTGCTGGATCGCTGCTGCGCTCGCGTTCGGTGTTGTCGATCTGCGCCTCGGGGCGTTGCTTGCGGTGTATCCCTTGTTTGTCGGCTGGGTTGTCGGCTCGGCGGTTGCCGTAGGTCGTGCCTACTGGTGGTTTCCCGCAGTTAATACGGTGGTTGGAACACTCATTACACTGGGCGCACTCTGGCAGATCGTCCCGCTGTGGGAGGTTATCCGATGACTGATTCGGCTGTTGAAGCCGACCGCACGGAACTCCAGATCAGCGAGGCGCAGAATATGCGGGCGATTCT
>SL_5KL_010_SEDDRAFT_10001565_pt1 | contig 13692 bp, 14 predicted proteins | sample SodLakKL_010_SED_FD_9118 | JGI IMG/M metagenome (IMG submission 9118)
GGCTAGCCGTCCGATACTGGTAGCATCTTCCCTTCTTTGTCGTCTGTATTGTCTGAGTCTCCGCTGCTGTCGTCCCACCAGAACTTGCCCCTGGTCTTGGCATTCAGCCAGTCGATCTCGGATCTCAGCCAGTCGGCCCGCAAGCTGATCTGTCCTGATTTGCCATCACTGTGAGGCCTCAATCGCGATGATCTTGGACATACCGGCAGGGTCAGTACGTAGTCCTCCTGATCCGCAAATCCACTGTCAATCATCCTTGATAGGGGGCTGTTGACTTCACTGGGACATTCTGCTTGCAGTACGGCGATTGTGTCATTGTGGATGAAGCGCTCTTCGTCCAGGAAGGCCTTCCAGTCTCCCGGTAACCGCTGCCGTAGGGCAGCACTCCTCACAATCAGAGTGAAGTAAGGGGTGCACGTCCATATGTAGTCAGAATCCTCCTGAAACGGCTCCCCTTTGTCTTTGAGATACTCGCATATTCGCTCGGCCAGTGTCCCCTGCTCGGTCTCAGTTCTGAGGCTGTCCACCTGGCTCAGCAGCTTCTTCGCCTGCAGATCCGATATGAGATCGGCGTTATGTTTCAGCACGCTTATACCGTCATTGCTGTACATCCAGGAATGGATACTCCGGCATACATGGGACCAGTTATCTGAGGCCATTGCCGGTATGCCGTATACCCTGCTCAACCGCTCTGACAGATCCGGGTGGGCAATGAACATGAGAGCTCTGCAGCACTCACCGCGGAGCACTCCGTCTTCGTGTACCACTACCTGACCGGTGAGCTCAACCACACCGAGCACTGTATCATGCCAATGGTTTGTCGCCCCGTTGGGCATGACAGGCACCCGGCAGGCATATATTCCATTGCGGTTCTTCGCGGTGGGGATCTTGTCCGCCCAGATGACCGGNGAGTCGTACCTGCGTCGAACAATCACTGAGGTGATGTACAAACCCGGGTGCAGTCCCCATTGCCTGATACCAACGAGTCCGGACACATCATCCGGCAGCATGATCCGGTCTACGATCTTGGGCTCGTAGCGATACCTGTGTTCCTCACACTCGTCCTGAGTTCTCTTGCGCGACTGCATATGCTGCCTCCTTTGTTTCTGTCGCTTGCTTTCTGGTGGCTACCCGCACCTTGTCCGGCTCTACTCTGTCCGGCTTGGGCTCAGCGGGCTTCCTAATGGGAATGTAGATCACCGCGTGCACTTTGGCATCTGTTGCCATTGTCAGTTCCTCCTTTCACTCCGGCATAATGCCGCAAGATTGCCGTCATGTCGGTCTTCTCCCATGTGAATCCCGGGAGTTCCCTGCCGAAATGCCCGTACGCTGCTGTCTTCTGGTAGCTGGAGCGTTGCAGCGACAGGGTTTCGGCGATGCCTGTCGGTGTCAGACTGAACAGGATGGGTACAACCTGCTCCAGCCGCTCCTCGCCGACGATTCCGGTGCCGTGTAGATCGACCGTCAACGAGAGCGGCTGCGCCCTTTCTGTAGCATAGGACAACTGGATGGTGCAGCGTTCTGCCAGGCCGGCCGCCACTATGTTCTTCGCGATGTAGCGTGCCATGTAGGCTCCTGAACGGTCGACCTTGGACGGATCCTTGCCCGAGAAGGCACCTCCACCGTGCGGACAGGCACCGCCGTATGTGTCAACCGCAAGTTTTCGGCCGGTGAGCCCGGTATCGTTAACCGGGCCTCCGATCACGAACTGCCCACCGTTGTTGATGTAGACCTCGGTCCTGTCATCCAGCAGAACCCCGGGAATGGCCTGCTTGATCACGCACTCTGAGATGTCGCGCTCTATATGGCTTCGATCAACGCCGGAATCGTGCTGGGCATTGAGAACGATGGCGGCCACTCTGCTGGGTCTGCCGTGGCTGTACTCCACTGTTACCTGCGCCTTGCCGTCGGGCCTGAGATAAGGCACGAGGCCATCCTTCCTCACCTGTCCCAGTTGCTCACACAGCCGGTGTGCCAGCATGATGGGCATCGGCATGTATTCGGGGGTTTCGTTGGTCGCGTATCCGAACACGATGACCTGGTCACTTGCGCCTGATCCGTCGTATCTGGGACAGTAGGTGCAGGGATCTGGCCTCCAGCCCATGGTACAGCCGATCTCTCCTTCTTGCTGCTGTACAGAAACACTTATGGCGCAGGTTCTGAAATCGAACCCCAGTTCTGGTCTGGTGTAACCGGTGTCTCTGATCGCGTGGCGGACAACAGTGCGGATGTTAACACTTGCGTCCGAGGTGACCTCTCCGGCAACAAGCACCAGGCCAATGGTTACCATTGTTTCGCAGGCGACCCGGGCATCAGGGTCTCGCCTTAGAAAGCTATCGACTATGGCGTCCGAGATCCGGTCTGCTACCTTGTCCGGATGTCCCTCGCACACCGATTCTGCACTCACCAGATACTGTCTTGTCATGATCCCTCCTATTCATCAGTGCTTTCTGATCCGGACCGGTTCGCCCCGAACTTCAGGTGCATGCGAACAGACTTCTGAAGGCCAAAGCAGTCTCTCAGCACAGGGGCCTTGTCCGTCCTCTCCCAGGTGAACTCAGTCAGTTCCCTGCCGAAGTGTCCGAACACTGCAGTCTGCTGATAGATGGGACGCATCAAGTCCAACGACTCAATGATGCCCCGGGGAGTCGGCGTGAATGTCCGGTGCACGGCTTCGACGAGTTCGGACTCATTGACCCGACCGGTCCCGTGGAGATCCACCATCAGGGAGGTTGGCTGTGGTTCGCCAATGGCATATGACAGTTGTACCGTGCAGCGAGATGCCAGTTCCGCCGCCACTATGTTTTTGGCGATGTAGCGAGCCATGTAGGTAGCTGATCGATCGACCTTGGTGGGGTCTTTGCCCGAGAACGCGCCTCCTCCGTGGGGGCAGTAGCCGCCATATGTGTCTGCGATGATCTTCCTCCCTGTGAGTCCCGTGTCTGCTCGTGGCCCGCCTATTGTGAACTCGCCGGCCGGGTTGACCAGATAGGTCGTGGTGTCCTGCCTCAGCCAGTTCGGGACCACCGGGTTGATGATCTCCTCCACTACCGCGGTGCGGAGTTCGTCTGCCCCCACTGCTCCGTGGTGAGCCGAGAGTACCACCTTTGTTACGGCGACCGGCCCGGCCCCCTTGTAGCGTATGGTTACCTGGGTCTTGCCGTCGGGTTTCAGCCACCGATACCTACCGCTACGCCGCAACTCAGAGTGTCTCTGAGAAAGCCGGTGAGCCAGCAGTATTCCCAGGGGCATCAACTCGGGCGTCTCATCGGTCGCATATCCAAACATCGTGCCCTGGTCTCCCGCCCCGAGCTCTCCGTTGTCGCGGCGGATGCCCTGAGCGATGTTGCTGGACTGCGGGCTGATCGAGATCAGCACTTTGCAGGTGTCCGCGTTCAGGCCGCAGGAATCGTCGGTGTAACCTATCTCCCTGAGCTTCTGTCGAACAACCTTTTCATGAGACACCCTGGCCCTGGAGGTGATCTCACCTCCGATCACCACCAGGTCCTTGGCCACAAACGTGTCACAGGCAACTCTGGCCTCGGGATCGAGTGCAAGGTAGGCGTCCAGAACGGCGTCCGAAATCTGGTCAGCCACCTTGTCGGGGTGTCCTTCAAATACGGACTCTGCAGTCATAAGATATTCTCTCTCCATCTGTCCTCCTTTAAGCTGATTCGTTAGATTCATGACCCGTCAGAACTGAAAATGAAAATAGCCACCTCCTTTCTAGCCCTGGCTATCGAGGAGGCGGCTCTATCCCGGATAACAAAAAACCTCCGCAAGGAGGCTCGTCGCCTTCCTTTTCACGGGCTCTCCCGTGCCTATCGACCCCTTTTGGGGCTGGCTTTGGCACCTTCAAGAAGACTCAAAGGTTGCCGGGCGGGTCATCGGGCCAGTTCCCTAACCGCCGCTCTCGATAGCTCTAAGCTCCCTATTCAGTTGTTAACTTGCCGTATTAAGGCTACCACGCCCCTTTGGATCCTGTCAAGCAGACCTGTCTCTTCCGCTTCTGAGCAGTTCATTCTCCAGGATCAGATTACCGACACGCTGCTCCAGTTCCTCAATCCTGGCCTTCAGAGCCGGTATCTCCAGGGGCTCGTGCGTGCCTCGACCTGGTTCCGCCTTGATATACAGTGATTGCGGGGCTCTGTCAAAGTATCTGAGCAGCGCAGGACACAGCCACCCTACTGCGGGCTGGTCCTTTGCCCGGTACCAGTTGCCGCCATATTCCTCTCTCACCCACGTGAGTTCCGCCTGATGACCGGCAAAGGGCTGTGATGAGAAGAGCAGCACGAATCCGCTGCGAGCGTTGGGTATGTCCTTAACCAGATCATCTATCATCTCCGGGACGCCCTGAACAAAGGGCTCCTTGTCCAGGTCCACGGCCTCATCATCGAATACCCAGGTTCCTTGATACCAGTAGGGCTGGATTACCATTAGGACGTTGGTCATCTATGTCTCCCTCACAATTGCATCATGGACTCGGAATGCTTCATAGGCGGTATCTCGCACTGAAATGGTCAACGACCGTCAGCAACTCGGGGTCAAGCCTGCCTCTGACCTCTTCAATAATGTCGTTGGGGATAACCCGTAGTGCGCCTGGGCGATGCCGCCGGTCATGCAGGCGAGCGTGTCGGCATCTCCGCCCAGAGAGACAGCCTTTCTTACGGCGTCCTCATAGTCGGTAGACTCCAGGAAGGCGATGATCGCTTCTGGAACCGAGCCCTGGCAGGTTTCATCGAAGTGATATGATGGACGGATCTCGTCGAGCGCTCTGCTGAGGTCATAGCCGAACTGAGTCTCGACAAATGTCCTGATCTCTTCCTTGCTCTTGCCCTGTCTGGCCAGAAGGATGCAGCCAGCAATCGCCCGGGCGCCCTTGATGCCCTCGGGGTGATTGTGAGAGACCTCCGCCGACCGTTTGGTCTCGGCCAGGACCTCCTCCATGGTGTCGAAAGCAAAACCCACCGGGCTAACTCTCATGCCTGAGCCGTTGCCGAAGCTGTTGTAGGGGCCGGCAACGTCGCTGAAGAGCCACTTCAAGAACATCCCTCCCCAGCCGGCGTGGGGATAGCGGCGACGGTACTCCCTGAACGTGGTTGTGTAGTCCTTGCCGTGAAGAATGCAGTCCGCGACCGCTACGGTCAGGACGGTGTCATCGGTGAACGTCGATTCCTGAGTGAAGAGCCGGAAACCATAGAACTTGGTCCTCTCCCACTCATAGGCCGAGCCGATGATGTCCCCGGCAATAGCTCCCAGCATCGTTGCACCTCCGTCGGTCTCGCTGCCTCCATTCTACATGATCGAAAGAATGAACCCCGGACAACGATCTCGCCGTCTGCAGGTCATCCAATCAGCATGGTGTCGTAGCAGGGGCTATCTCACACTGTCCCGGTCACCTGATTGGCGTACGCAGATCCAGTAGATCAGCTAGTATTCGCCCACGCTTTGAGATCACTTTCGTCATGAAGTTCTGCGGCTTCCCCTGTGAGTAGTCTAACTCGTAATCGAACTGGTCATCCGTAAGGTCTATAACGCCGCCCTCCGCATTCTTCAGGAACCAGTGCGTATAGTCGCTTCCCGTCTTCATCACATGAGGGCGGTATCCTTCTGGCGCCAGGTGGTGAAAAACGACCTCAGCAACGACGTAACAATAGCCGGTGGTGGGGCGTTCAGGTGTCCACTGATCCTTGTACTTCGGTTTCAACTGCCTGTTCCCAATCTGGCGTAGCGCGTCATGGAGTCTCTGCCTATTGTGCATTAGGGCATCCAATACCGAGTTAGTCATATAATACCTCCTTCACCATTTCAATGAGTCTGTGATTCTGCAGCATGCTACGGAAGCGCGGGTTAGCACCCGATGCATGCTGTATCGGCAACACATAAAGACTTAGCTCTCCCACTTTGAACAGCGGGATCCGCCTGGCATGGACTATCTCCTGGATGTGCTCTGTAAGCGATTCTGGGTACTGCACCTCCAATACATAGTCGAAGAATGTGTCCCGGCTTGCCTTGCCCATAAGGAGCAGCAGCCTGGGTCCGATGAGTTCCATCTCGTTAACCAGGAATCCTCTACCAACACACGTCCGCAATTCCTGACTGCTAGCCGTTCTGTCGCCGCGGCCGGTGGGACTCTTGCCTGGATAACACTGGGCGATCTCTGTATTGTACGCCGTGACATATCCCGGCTCACACTTAGGAATCATGGAGCCTGAAGATGTCATCACTGGCTGCTTCGGATACACAGTTCTCCCGAATGTGGTCAGGAATCCTTCCAGGCTCTTGCCTGTGTTCCCCAGCCTCCCATCGGCCTGGAAGAAGTTAACCCCGCTCTTTCTCAGCTGATTGGCGGCCAAGGTCTGCGAGATGATGAAGACGTCACTCTGCGCGTTAACCCCGTCGACAAGCCTCAGCGCCTTCTCTCCATCCATATGAGGACATACGTGGCAGTTCTGGATGTCGAGATACAGCCTTCTCAGTTGATCACAATCTACCATCTACGTTTCATAACTCCATTCTTCAGAACACATCGGTGATTGCACCCTCGCAGGCGGGAGTAGCTCTTTTGCCTCCTCTGTACTATTCCACATCTTGTTGAGTCATCTAGTCTGTTGGTATTATAGCAGGTTGTGCTGCCCACACGGGGGCTTCGGCGGCAAGGCGGGATACGTTTTATGCTGAAGGCCGAGTGTCCACAATCTGCCGATCCAGCACACGTGTGGAGCCTACGGAAGACATCACAGCACGCTGCAAGATCGCAGGCTCGTTGAACCCACTAGGAGGGTGTCCGCGTAATCAGCGAGTCAAAGCTAGAAAGCCTCGGATTCTGGGAACATTTACGTTCGAGCAAACCATTACTCGGACAGGCTCCTAGGCAAGCCGACTACGTCGGCTACCAGATCTCTTTTCGTTACCGCAAGATGAGCTGCAACTCAGCGGGCAGATCATCTGATCGCTTCCAGGCCTGACCGGCATGGTCCACCCGGCGGCATCCAAAATGCAGTCATATGCAGGTGGTGCCCTACCGTCGATACGTGTCTGTGATCCGATCCCACAGCTTGTCCTCCGGGGTCTTCCTTTCACCGGATGAAAGGCCCCCATCATCAGAGTGCACAACATAGGGAGAAAACGGATCGCTACTCGCCTTCTTGACCTTGAATCGCAGGCCTTTGAACCCGCCGCCATTTGCGGCACGCAACGGTTCAAGTTGCTCCGCAAGCGATTTCACTCCCCCGATGAGGAACTCAAGGCGAACCCCCGTAGCCACCTCAAGCACCTCAACCGCAGCAATGTACCCCTTGAATGTCTGCGCAAGATAGGGCTCAGACGTTACCTCAAGGGTCATGAACTCCGTGCCTGCTCGAAAGCGCTGACTGCCGCTCACTCAAGAACCTCACTCTCTTCATCCTCTAGTTCGGACAGCGTCGAACCGTCCCAGACGATCACCCCACGGCTATTGGCCAGCGCCAGACCATCGGATGTCAACCCTGCAGGAGCAGCAACCACGGCGGACACATTGGTTCCTACGGGAAGCGCCCCCAGAAGCTCTCTGACAACCTGCACGCCCACAGGGTGTGCATGGTCCTTACACTGCACATATATGTGTTGCTCTATACCCACCTCGTCTCTTCTTGAGCCAATCACATCTACTCCTCCATCTCTGCTTCTGGGCGTCCTCTCCACCTCCCAGCCACGTCGCTCCAGAATGAGAGCACATCTCTGCTCAAGGTCCAGTCCAGTTGAACGTTGGGACTGCCCTTTGTCCGCTCGTGTGGGTGCCTCCAGTCCAAACAGCCCAAACAGTTCCTCGGATGATAGCGACTTAGACACAGCGACTGACACGTCGTCGATCAGTCTATCGAAGAGGTCCTGCTTGCGCTCGAGCAACTCCTCTATTCGTTCTTCGATAGTATCGACACAGGTGTACTTGAAGACGTTCACTGGAACGGTCTGCATGAAACGATGACTGCGGTCCTCGGCCTGACGTTCCACTGCAGGATTCCACCATCGATCCAGATGAATAACATAAGATGCCTCCTGAAGGTTAAGCCCCACACCGCCAGCTCTAAGGGATAGTACCAGCGCCTTGTGTTTCTCATAAGTCTTGAATCGTTGGATCACACTCCGGCGTTGTTCGTGAGAGAGGTCGCCAGTGAACGTTAGAGGGCTGAAGTCCTGCAGCCTACTAGACAGAGCCTGAACCCCAAAGGTGTCGCTCGTATACTGAGAGAACAATATTGCCTTATGGCCTTGCCTGGCGAGTGTCTCGAGCCTCTGCTCGATGTCATCGAACTTACAAGATTCTCCAGTTTCCGGATCAGCATTGCAGATCTGCTTCAGATGCGTAATCAACTGCAGAACATGTTGAACCCGAACCTCTCTACCCAACCCTCTGAGATGAACTATTCCTTGCTGTTCCGCTCGCTCATAGCTCTTGGCTTGACTGGGCAGCAGTGCAACATGGAGCTTGGTAACTAGCTTTGGAGGCAGGTCCTTCAGTACTTCGCTCTTCCTACGTCTGAGCTGCACCTCTCCATGTATCGCACGCAACTCGGGACCCGGCGAGTACTGCTTCTGTGAGATCAGGTCTCCATGATCCACGAACTCAACAATCGAAGCTAGCTCATCCTCGTTGTTCTCCAATGGTGTTCCTGTAACAGCCCACGATCGCTTTCGCTTGAGTCCCTTGATTGCGTCGCTGGTATCATTGCGATTCTTGATCTTCTGAGCTTCATCCGCGACAACTGCATCCCACTCTTTTCGGCGTGGAGGTGATTGAGGATTATCTGTAAAGTCGGATCTGAGAGTCTCATAGCTTACTATTGCTACGTGAACTGGCGCAACCCATTGCCAGCCGCGATCCATCTGACCTCCGCGGATGATGATCGCTCTCAACTCGGGAGCCCATCGTGCCAGTTCCTGCCTCCATTGGTCGAGCAGACTAGCGGGAGCAACCACAAGAGCAGATTCGATAAGCCGTTGTACAAACAGAATACGCAGCGCGGCTATGACCTGGAGAGTCTTCCCAAGACCCATGTCATCCGCCAATAGCAGTCGATCTCTGGTCAACAGAATGCGTACCCCATCCCGCTGAAACGGCATCAGTTCGCCCGGCCACTCCAATACGGTGTTAGGGCCCGGAAGAAGCGATTCAAGGGGTACCGCTAGCAGGGTTCTCAGCCTCTGTGCCAGGGACGGCGCTGATTCTCCCCGAGTATCCCTATCAACTACCCTGCCCAGACTACCCTGCTTCCTTACTCCCTGCAGCCCTTGTGTCTCTCCATCTCCAAGTTCATCGCTTGATTCTAAGGTAACGAGGACCACAGAGGTAGCAGTCTTGGGCTCATCTCGTAGCAGGAAGTCCACCACAGCCACATCCCCTAGACACAGGATCGAGCGAGTCGGAACTGGCTGCGACTGTCTGATCGCTATACGAAGTGAAGGCTCGGCCTCTGTTCTCGGTTTCCTTGACCACTGAAACAGCGAACGTCGCTTTGAGCTATACAGCTTTGTCCACCATGTGACCTGAGGCATTACGATCAAAAGCCTCCCGTATGCCAATCGATGCTCGCTCAAAAGGCTCTATCAGAATGTTTCTGCCGTTAAGCGCATCAACCAGGCTTCTTGCGGGTGAATCGGGCGGAGGTTGGCCATTCACCCAGAACAGATCTACCGCATCAGACAGTCGTTCCTTCTCCTCGGAAGCGGCCTGTATCTCAATCTCACCTGTTGAAACACGACACAGAGGTACTCCCACCTCAATGTCCTCGGTGAATACTCTCGGCGACACCTCATCCGCCAGGGCAATCAGAACCGTGGGGGCTCTTCGAGCAGCCTCAAAGAGCGACTTCGCCAGTGCGGCGACGGCCTGTCTCTTTGCCTCGCCTTGTCGCCAGAGAAAGCCGCCACGAAGGTCAACCCTGGTGAAACTGAAGTCCAGAGGCTCACCTCTGCTGGATACAACAAAGAGCGCACCTCTAATCCCCTTTCCGTCAGGCTCATCAACGAATCTCAGATAACCGGCAACCCCTGCGTCGTCCTCCCGGCTCAAGTCCCGAAACGGTACTGGCAAGATACTCACCTCCCATGTCCTGTTAGAGTACAAACCCCCTCAGGCAGATCAGGCATCCTCAGCACCACCATCTTCCCTCTCAAATGCCACATCTTCCCCGTAATCGAACCTGACCTCAGACTCCTCAATGTCCGGCCTTGCATCAGGATAAAGCCTCAGAAGATCCCATTCGCTGATCCATCGGCGGACGTATGACCTCATTCTACGACGCCCGGCCCTGGTCACGCCATGATCAAGATCAGGCGCTCTCCAGTCATAACCCTGAGCATGAATCTCCCTGAGCTTGGCGTAAACCGTCTCTAGAGCAACATCGTCCGGCTCCGATAGCGTAAGCCCGTCTCGCTCAATCATCCGCATACCGCTCTCCGCGCGTGCAGCAGCGATATCGTACTCAGGGGTCTGCCGTGCTCGTAGTCGGGGTCCCGCCTTGTCACGATCTTCCTTCTCATCAAGCACCGACGCAGCAAAGTCGCTTGTGACCGTACCAACCACGAGCAATCCAGGATAGGCCTCATCAGAAGTCCGTCCCATCCAGCGAGCAAGTTCAGCATACGACCGAGCTCTCTGAAACAGACTGTATTTTGCTACCAACTCGATCTCATCGATCAGAACAACCCATCCCTTATATCCAGCACCTTTGATCAGCTCCAGCGTGAACCGCACCCTCTGAGGAGCCAGTTGACGAACAGGTTGACTCTTGAAAGCATAGATGTGTGACTGGTTGATCGACCTCAATCCATCCCTGACCCTGGCAATCGGCATCCTCTCTCCTGACCAGAACCCGGCGATCTCATTCAACAGTTCGAGATCGTGTGACCTCTCATATACCATCAACGTAGCCGGAAACAGACGGCTCAATCCGTTCTCCTCCGAATTCGCCCAGAGGAAGAAGGAGGCATAGTCCTGTGAGTTGAAATCCAGCCTATTAGCGATCTCTTCGATCATCTGCCCGGTCACACCAGGAACCTTGCCGTTATCGACAGCAGCTTTGTACACCTTCTCCAGCTTGTACAGGGGAGTCTCCTTACTGACAACAACCCTGCTACACACGAAGTTAGCGGAGAGGGCCTGATTCTCCAGGTACTCAAGGAGGTGAGATTTGCCTGTTCCGAAGTCCCCTGCAATCAGCATGCCCAATCCGGTGTCGATAGCACCTGGCGCCTGGGCGATACCAGACACAAGTTCGGCAAATCGCTGCTCCACTTCCGGTTGATTGCATCCAAGCACTGCTACAGCGTCCTTGTTAGGAACACCGTTTCTGAGTGCCTCTAAGGCTCGTCGATAGCTCAATGTGTCACTAGTCATACTCATCATACCTGCTTCACGACGCTGTCAGTAAGGCGGATCAAGGAAGACATGGGGTTAACCAGTGTGCGATCCCGAACTTCATCAATGATCCTGCTCATCAACGCCTGGTACATTCCATACCCTTTGCCAGTTCCCTGCTCATCCAGGAAGTCAGTGTCCGCTCGGACGACCATGAAACAGCCTTCCAAGCGATCAGTGGCGTCAATGAACTCTCTCAACAACTCATAGTGATCCATAGCTGATGACCTGCTGTAGAACAGGAGACCATCACGAGGATTCCTAAGCACGGTCACACGGGTAACATCAAAGAGGATCACCAGGCCAGAGAAACCTACATACCTGAGCCAATGCAGCAAGGACTCAAACATGTGCCTTGCGTTCGTCCGGTTTATGCTGTTATAGATAGAGTAGTGTCTAACGCTTGAGACTCTACGATTAGTTCCTGTTAGCCAATCAACCAACGGCGCACCCTCATAGTTGTCACCAGAACTCATTGTCTCGGCCTGGCAAAGATGAGTCATCGCCACACGGAAGTCCTTTGCCAAACGCGTGTTCCGAAATACCTCATCCTGCAGTCCGGGCCGAAGCTCCCGGAGCACGAATGACTCATCCAGGTCGTTGGCCCTGGCAATGAGACCGAGGACAGAATCACCGGAACAGCGGTCGATCCCCTCTACCCTGTAACCACGCTTCGCCGACAGACCGATAATCACGCGTCTGGCTAGATCCCTCCAGTTAATCTGTTCGGCCACCCTGAAGAAGATCTCCTGAGGCATGTGAACCTTCGTCTCTGATGCATTCACCTGAGCGACCACATAGTTCAAACGATTGCCTCGGCTCGCAAACTCAGAATCAACGGTGAGAGCCAGATCCGGCCCCATAGGNACCACGAACTTGATAGATGCTCCTCCGTCCCTGATGAAGCTGTCCAGGTATTCGCTTTCAACCACCTCAAGCCACACACTCAAAGGAATCGTATTCGTCACCTGCTGCCTCCGGAAAACTGAATCCCATAGTATATTACCAGTTCGCCATCAGGCCCGACGAATGAGAGAGTACCGGATGCTCGCCTCGTCCCTGTCGACGCGTGAAACGATACGCGTGCTCCCGACTTAACCTGTCTGACACTGCTGGACTCGAGAAAGAACAAGTCTCTGGCAAAGTCTGTCTGGTCGTAGTCCCTACTGCTTCCAGGCAATGAGGTAAACACTTCGTAGATCCTGAGCAACGGGATCACCGGCCCTGCCTCATGATCAGTCAACAGCCTATCTGTTCGTTCTCTGCCGACGAGCATCAAGTACGCCCTGTAGAGCGCTTCAAGAAAGGTCTCAGTTCTGAACCGTGGGCGTCGTTGCTGGTTACTCAGCAGCATGGTTGTCAGTTTCGTGGGGCGGATCGCAGAGACGCGTCTTCGATCCACTCTGACTGCTCTTTCATTAGCCAATATGCGCACTACGGAGGGATGTGCAATCAGTCTCCCATCCCTCTCATCTATTCGCAGACGGTTCTCCGCAGCAGTCTTCTTTAGTTCAGCAGCGTAAAACTCGCGGAGATACTGTTCCTCTGCCGCATCGTCAAATGGCCATGCGCTCGCCGCGTTCTCTACCTCTTGACGAACCAGCTTGATAGAACTCAGCATTCTGTCAGCGCATCTCTTCATGTTGCCGATATTCCCATCCTGGGCAGCTCGATGCATCTGTCTTGCCAGCGAGGCCAGGCTGTTCACGGCCTTCAGTGCCGAACCGGCAGCACTCTCTACATCGGTGAAGGCTTGTTCAAAAGTTGTCATGCTTCCTCCAGGACCGCAGATTGACAACAAGGTGATCTGGTGCAGCACGGTGGCTCTGCGTAGGCCCCGACCTCAGATCACAGTGCGCGTGTTGAGTGGACGTCACCCCTTCCATGACCATCCACCTGCGCTCAGTTACCTTGTATGTGAACCTGCCAGATCCAAATACTCCGTTAACTCCGAGTATGATAGATAATTCGCAAGCTCCATGTCAACACCCGCACATGTGATTGACGGGGACGAGCATGGCGGTGAGTCTGTTAGCAGGTGTTAGCGGAAACCGAGATCTGATTTGCATTCACTCCGATTACCTGTGATTGAAAGTGCCTGGCCGTGCTACAATGCTATCGCATGAGAGTGATTCGCCTTCTTTGCCTTGCTTCGCTGCTCGCGCTGGTCGTGTTCTCCGGCGTGGCCGAGCCCGGCGCGCTCGCTGATGTGTGGGATGGTGAATAACCGCCGCTAAGAACAGAGGCGGAGGCGTGCGCTAAGGACGAGAACCGGCAGGACTCGGCCGGGATCA
>SL_5KL_010_SEDDRAFT_10001568_pt1 | contig 13666 bp, 13 predicted proteins | sample SodLakKL_010_SED_FD_9118 | JGI IMG/M metagenome (IMG submission 9118)
TAGTAAAGTAACCCAGCTTTTCGTGATCACTGTTATCACAATACGGACATTTAATGCGGGTATGTTCCCACTCGGTTCCGCAAAGCCAGCACTCCAGCATTTTTTTGCCTGACTCTTCAGCTAGATAACCGAAGTGAGGTTTTTCACCGCATAACGGGCAATCCCTCCCTTCCCAGAGGTCAGTCCGCAGGACCTCGTTGATAGAGTTTAACTGCTGCCTGTACAGTGAAGATAATAAGAATGAAAAAAGAAAGGTTGCCAGATCTTTTTCCAGCATAGTTTCTTTAATCAGGAAATCTCGCAGTTCTAGCACATTTTCTTTACTTACCTGCTCAGGGTAATTATCAAAAAACTGCTCTGATTTGACTTCCAACTCTTTTACAGTCTCTTTGAGTTGAGGATTAACCTTTATAAGAGATTTGATTAAGTGTTTTAAGTAATTAATGCCAATTGACTTTTCCAGAGGCGGGTTCAGATCAATGCATTTACCTGCCCTGATCATTTTCTCCGCTTCTTCAGCGTCAAAGTGTGACAAAACATCCACAGGGCAATTCTTAAAATACTCTTCTGCGGCGTTATATATCGCATTAATAAATGGCACAGCATCATTAAATCCCCGGTAAAGACGCTCACATTTTTTTAGCTCAGTTACCCAATCACCCGGAACTAGCTTACCCAAAAATTTTACACCCCTCAAAAATACTTTTTTTATAGTGATATTATTCACTTACTCATACACAAAATAGTTTTTTTGCAATTCTTAAATGCTTAAACCTTGCGACTATACTCATATAAAATTAAAAATCCCTCTTTCAAGGGTTTTGTGATGAGTCATTACTTTTCAGGGTTTATTCACTTTTTATTACTTATTAACTATTTTGCATAGCACACAAGAAAATAGTAACATATAAATTGCTTCAACGTTTATTAATGTTATCAATGCCCATTATAATTATTTATGGAGAGCTAATAGCAGGCAAGTTGGCATTGCAATTGATAAAAGTAAGCAAATAGAATAATTTTGTTTTTGCAATAATTAGCTTGGGCTGGGAGAATCCAGGCTATGCTGTGACAGGTTTTTCAGCTTGACAGCAGCTACTTTATGGGTTAATTTTAATACAAATAGAAAAGTATAGGTTCTGCCTACAATACAAATCAAACTATTCAAAATGAAAGAGTATATCTCTATATTTGTTGGACGATAAAGTGCGCAATGGAATGGCCTAACTCCTAAATCCAGGAAATAGGATAAACTAAAATTTATTGATAGAAGCGTTTCCTACCCTTTGAAAGGCTGGTTTTATTTATGAACTTGGATAATCTGCATATATTTTGCAAGGTCGTGGAATCAGGTAGTATATCAGAAGCAGCAAGAAAGCTCTTTATTACACAGCCATCAATTAGTATCATGATAAGTGAGTTGGAGAATCATTTTCAAGTCAAGCTACTTGAGCGAACCAATAAAGGAGTAAAAGCAACAGAACAGGGATTATTTTTATATCACGAAGGACAAAAAATGTTATCTATGGCCAAAAACCTAGAACACGGATTAGGCCAAACTAACAATAATCCCCCTAAAGAACTGCATTTAGGATCCTCATCAGTAATAGGTGGTTACATATTACCCAGTCAAATAATCCAATTACAGGAGCTTTACCCTCAATACAAAATTTACTTAAATATAGACAACAGCTATAAGGTTATAATGCGAGTGGTGGATAATAGCCTTGATATGGGTTTTGTAGAAGGCCCATTGCAGAATGACTTTGTCAATAAGCTTACCCGTGAAGGTCTGATATTGGAGCAGCGTGGAGAAGAAGAACTGGTTCTTGTGACCAGTAGTAATTATGAGCAACCCGGCAAAAATGTTGATTGGGAAGCTTTAAAAGAGTTGCCCCTAATACTTTTAAGTAGAGGTACAGAGATTTACTCCACAATAGAGACAACTCTAACGGAAAACACTATTAGCACCGATAAACTTAACATAATAATGGAAGTAAATCAAATCGATGCTGCTATAACAGCTGTTAAAGCAAGTAAAGGCTTTTCGCTGTTACCAAAATCCGTATTGTTGGAAAACGACCTTGTAATGCTTTCAATTAACGAAATAACATTTAAGCATAAATATCATTTTATCTACGACCCAGCGAATATTAGCAATAATGCAGTAAAGTTTTTTCTTAACCACTTTCATGAAAATGGAATTAAAGTTTTACCATGGAACCTTTACTCAGCCAGCTAAACAAATTTGCTGTACGAAAAAAAGCTATACATTATGGGCAGACCTTAATTTACGGTCTGCCCATATATTTAAAAAAACTGTTTTCTCGATTTTTTACGTTTTTGGCCTTCTTAAGCCCCTTTGCTTTTTACATTTTTAACCGGTCATAACTGGATTTGTTTCCGCCCTGATATTTAGAATACCTTGGTCCAGGTTGATCAGGCTTCCAGTAACCTGGGCTATTTGGTGATAGAACATCTCTGGCTCCAGCATGGTCTCGATCTCACGGCAAAATAAGGGTACCCAACGGACTAGATGATCCTTCAAAAATAATTGCTGATAAATCATCAAGCCCTGAGACTTATAGGTTTTTCGAGCTTCTTGCCTTATCAGGACAGCGGCAAAGTCAAGCTCTACAGAAATATGGTCCAGAGGATAAAAATCTCTTCTTTTTAACGGCCCGGCAATTTCATAAGTCAACTTTAGCATTTCCCGGGCTACTTTTTTATAATAAGGCTGGCTGTATAAATAGTCAGTCTCGAAGGGACTGATCCCGTTATGGGCCAGGAATAAAGAAGCAAACTCCTGCTGAAACTGGTATTCCCGCTTTCTTGATATTTCCTTGCATGTATACAAGATCATCTCCAATATTTGTCCTGCATGTTCTGCCTTGGCATATGGTACTCGCTTCAATATAGAGGATATTTTCGTTATTATTCCAGGGCTCAGCATAATCTCAAGTGTTTTTGGTGTAGGCGGAGATCTAAAAAGCAAGGCCAACAATGAATATAAATATTCACGCTCTTTGCTTATTAACCAGGCTTGTGTTGGAAGGCAGCAATTAAGTTGCACCATTACTCTCACCCTTTACCTTATAATTCAGTACTGCTAAAACGATCATATTCTGCTTGATAATATTATAACAATTTTATGAGGCCCACTAATATAAGAAAAATGCGCATTTTGTATCGCAAAAAATGCGCATTTATTATTTATATATAGATAAGCATTTGCCGGGATTATTTATGGGTAATAATTGGGTATGGCATGAGCATATATTTAGTGTTTGAAGTTAAGGTAAAGAGTCGGTTAACTTGATTATTTATTATTAAGCAGTTTGGCAAAATTTTTCAGCTGCAACTCGCTGGTTAGACTTAGCTTTTCTTTCAAGTTGATTTTATGCCGATCTACAGTTTTGGGGCTAATAAAAAGTTGATTTGCTATTTCCTGCCGCCCCTGGCCTTCGACAATCAATTTAAATATTTGCTTCTCCCGCGATGTTAGCTTTTCAAATCGGGCATTGGCCTCGTCTTCAGGGGTCAAATTTTTATAGTCGTTCAAAACGGGCCCAAGCAGGATAGGGCTCAGAAAAGGAATATTGTTAATTACGCTTTCCAGCGCTAATCTCAACTCATGAAAAGAAGCTCCTTTAACAATATAACCCTCTATACCGGCTTGTACTGCCTGGCGCACAAAAGAGCGATCCGTATGCATAGATATTATTAGTATCTTTGTTCGGGGAAACCGGGCCTTTATTTTCCGGGCTGCTTCCAAGCCGTTACACCCGGGCATCTCAATATCCATTAGAATTAAATCGGGCTGCAAAGATGCTGCCAGATCAATTGTACTCTGACCATCATCCGATTCGCCGATTACTTCTAGGTAATCAAGTGTTTCAAGCAAGGATCGCAGACCATGGCGAAATAAAGCATGATCGTCTGCTATGAGTACCTGGATCAAGCTTGACAACCTCCTTAATCAAGGGAATTACTGCCTGGCTCATTATTTTTTTCCCCGGAAGGCTCATATTTGCTGACTAGAGGAATCACAATTGAAATTTTTGTGCCTAATCCCGGGCCGGAACTAACATGAACTGATCCTTCTAGAAGATGTACCCGCTCACGTATCCCGGCCAGGCCAATTCCTTTATTACGATGGCCTACTTCTTCAGTATCGAATCCTTTGCCATTATCCTCAATAAGCAAAAATAAATTCTCTTCCTTATATTCAAAGTTTATTTTCACCATAGTTGCATCGGCATAGCGAAGAGTATTGGTAAGCGCTTCTTGCACACACCGGTAAAGTGCTGTTTCAATTTCTGTCGGCAGTCTTCCGGTAAATCCCCGTTTATGAATATCAATCGTCAGACCTGTACGGCTTTCCAGGTCTTGAGCCATGTCATGAATTACTTCTAACAGTCCCATATTATCGAGAGCTGGTGGGCGCAGGGCTGTAATTTGCTGGCGAACATTTCCCAGCGTTTCCTCAAGCAGGCTGGTACTTTCTGATAGCTTTGTAAGCAAAGGCGGGGCAACCTGGGATGCCTTAATTTGCAAGTACTCTAAATCCATGCTTATAACAGTGAGCGCCTGACCGATTTCGTCATGCAACTCGCGTGCCAGGCGGGTTCTTTCTTCTTCATGGGCACTTAATAGCCGGCCAGACATGTTGCGAATTTCTTTGTACTTTTCCCTGAGATCCTCTTCCAACCTCACCCTGGTGGTAATATCACGAACCATTCCTTCCAGGGCCACTACTTTTCGGCTTGAGTCAAATATATAAGCCGCTTTGATCTCCAGCCATAGAACTTTACTGTCTTTATGAAACCAGCGAGTTACAACAGGTTCTGCAGTTTTCATGTCGCCCATAATCATTTTATTATACTTAGTTACATCTTCGGGATGGGTAATCTTAAGGATAAAACTTGGATCATCATAAAAATCTTCAGGAATATAACCAGTAATAGCCGTGACTGCCGGGCTGACGTAATTATAACTCATTTCCGGTGAAAGCTGTAGGTCAAAAATGATATCTGGCGCATTTTCAGCGAGGCGCCGGAAGCGCTCCTCGCTAAGATATAGAGATTCTTCAGTTTGCTTGAGACCAAGCCAGTATTGATCTTTCTTTTCTGACAATAGCCCGACAACAAGGGCTATGATACAAAATGCCACTGCACGCATAATAGCACTAAAGATTTCTGTTCCTTCAGCGAAAACATTGATGCTAATATGGATAAGCCCTAGGAACAGAGCTATGTAAAGAGCCTTTCGATAGTACCACAATCCCGCCAGGATAATCGGTAAATAGAATATATGGGTGTAGATAATATCTTGACCCATAATCAAGTTTATGTAAAGCGATACAGCTACCGTGCCTAAAAGTATGATCAATAAAATTATTATTCTTTTTTTAGACTCAGCGAGGCCTTCCATAGTGGACACCATCTTAAACATTATGATAATTAATGATTCTCTGAAAAATTATAATTTCCTTGTTTGAGGTGATTATGCACGATATATTTTAAGATCCCTGGGGAGCTTAGCAAATTCGGGGAAGCGGTGTACCGGACAGCATCTTAAGACGCCTGGTTCCGCCCAGCCGGGTACGCAGATAAACAGCACCCTCGCCTTCGCCGACAACGCCAATGATAGAGCTGCTTTCAGCACCGGCAACGCTTCTCAGTGTTTTCAAAATCCGGTTGCCTGCCGCCGCCCTGGCGATGAGAACAGCCCTTCCTTCTGAGGCCAGGTAGTAAGGGTCCACCCCTAAAATGTCAGCAACAGCGCTGACTTCCGTTTTTACCGGTATGGCTTCTTCCTCGAGAACCAAGTCAATTCTTCCGGCGACAGCCAGTTCGATCAGGGTAGTGGCCAAACCACCCCTGGTAGGGTCTCGCATTACTTTGATGTCATCATAAAAAGGCTTCATCTTTTCTGACAATTCAACCAGAGGAGCGCAATCGCTAGCCGGGGAACTATTCCCGTCAAATTGAAGTCTTTGTGCAAGTATAGCGGCACCGTGATCCCCTACACTCCCACTGACAATCACTACATCATTGGGTTCTATATTCCGAGGATGGAAACATATACCAGGTTGCACCAATCCAATACCCGTTGTATTTATAAAAAGGTTATCACGGTCTCCGCTGTCTACTACTTTTGTATCTCCAGTTACAATGGGCACCTTCAAGCCATTAGCCGTCTCCTCCATGGACTTGACTATTTTTTTCAAATCAATTTGCTCCATCCCTGTCGGCAGTATAAATGCAGCAGATAGCCATAAGGGCTTAGCACCGCTTACTACCAGGTCATTTACTGTTCCGCAAACTGCCAGCTTCCCAATATCTCCTCCTTTAAAAAAAAGAGGGGAAATCACGAAAGAATCGGTGGTCATTGCCAACCGCAGGCCGTTTAGGTTTAGAACAGCCGCATCACCTTCCTGCTGGAGCCATTTATTATTAAAAGACGGGTAAAATATTTCCTGCAGCAACCTGTGCGTCAGCAAGCCACCGTCTCCATGGCTGGATATTATGATATCTTGAAGCTGATTTTTTTCGCTCATAGCATTCTCCTTGGCTACATGTAATGATAGTGGGCGCCGCAGGCTCCCTCTGGTGATACCATACAAGGTCCCACTGGGGTGGAAGGGGTGCAATCCCTCCCGAAAAGCTGGCACTGGCGAGGTGTGGCCCGGCCTGTAATTACCTTTCCGCAAATACATAGAGGGTTTATGGTGCCATCGTGAGCCTCAGTTTTAAAATTCAGGCGGGCATTGAATGAATCATATCTCGATTGAAGCGAATAGCCACTCGCACTGATCTCTCCTAGACCCCGCCAGAGGGTTGTTGCCTCAACAGTATAGCAGTGTTCCATTAGCCGTTGCGCTGTAATATTTCCCTCCGGCTTGGCTACATGAGAATATGCATTTCCTACCGCCGCTTTGTTTTCAGCAATTAACAGCATAAGGTCGTGAAGCCCGGTCAGTAAATCAAGGTGTTCAAAACCAGTAACAACCGCGGGAAGCCCATAGCCTGGAATAAATTCAAAAGCTTTGCTTCCCAATATTGTCGCTACATGACCTGGCAGTAAAAAACCATCCATGCTTAGATTTTTATCCAAATCAAGGAGAGCCCTGAGCGCCGGGGGTACCAGCTTTAGTACCGGGTAAACCCAGAAGTTAGTTAATTGTGCACTTTCAGCCGATTCAATCGCGGCGGCAATGGCCGGAGCTGTAGTTTCAAAACCTATGCCGATGAGAATAACTTTAGCACTCGGGTTCCTGGCTGCTACATCTACTGCATCCAAGGGAGAATAACATATTTCAATACGTCGACCCCGGGCCAATTCCTTTTCAAGCGTAGAATTCGAGCCCGGTACCCTGAGCATGTCGCCAAAGGTTACAATAAGAGAATCTTCTTTTCTCGCAAGGGAGATTATTCTATCTATGTCAGCCTGGTGAGTCACACAAATTGGGCAGCCGGGACCGCTGCGCAAATCAAAGTATTCACTTACCAGCTCTGTTATCCCGGAGCGGGCATATGCAACAGTATGGGTGCCGCAAACTTCCATTACTTTAAGCTTGCGCCCTTTTTTTTCGAACAGGTGCATTCCAAGCTTATGGATCTTATCTAATAATGGTTGGGCTATAGAATCGAACCGTTCAGGCGGAAAGTTATAATCTTCTGTCATGTAGACTCCTTTAACATACTTTTTAACAGTTTAATTTTTTCCCCTGCCTCGGCTGGTTCAATTATTTCCATGGCAAACCCAGCATGAACCAGCACGTGGTCTCCCGGCTGCGCTTCAGGCAGCAGCCTCATGCTAATAGTCCGCTTTACTCCCATGGTTTCAGCGATAGCTGTATAGTTCTTTTCAATGCTGCTAACAACCATCGGTATTCCCAGGCACACCTTCTTTCCACCTCCAATAAGCAACGGCAGCCTGCCCCAGAGAAAGTCCACCGTCATTTGGAGGCACTTTTTCATGGAGCAACACCTTGAATTTTAGTTTTTCCAATTCATAACAGGTTTTTTTAAGCAGGTACGGGTTAAGCCAGGTGCCTCCGGAAAGAGCTATGGTATCAATAAGCGAATTTCCAGAAACAATTTGAACAGTATCTATTAATGCTTGAACGACTGTATCATGAAAGCGCTTTGCCAAAAAAGTCTTTTCTCTACCTGATTTTATATCAGATAGCAACTCAGGAAAGAGAGGGCAAAAATCGACTTGTTTATTTTTTATTATAAAAGGATAGGGATTAAGTGGTAACGAATAATCTTCATGCTCCAGTAGATCCGAAAGCTCAACAGCGGCCTGCCCCTCGTAGGTGTTTTCATAGCAAAGACCCAGAACAGATGAAACGGCATCAAAAAGGCGGCCGCAGCTTGATGTCAGCATAGCCGGTAAGCCATTCTCCAGCTGAGAGATGACTGGAAGGCACTGCTTCGGGAAGCATTCTTCAAATAGCTCTCGCCCTATTTGAAAGCCCTCCTTGCCCATTGCCTGCCAAAGGTAGCTCATGGCCATTCGCCAGGGCCACCTGATAGCTGAATCACCTCCTGGCAAAGATATATATCTTTGAAACAGTTCCCTCGTAAAGTCAAGATAGTCTCCTGTAATGACTTCAAAACCCCAGACAGCCCCATCATCACCATATCCGGTTCCATCCAAAATTATGCCGATGGCTCTGCCTGAATGGCCGTTTTCAGCCAGGCATGATGCAAAATGAGCGTGATGATGGTAGACACCGAAATATTTTCCCGCTGCCACTTCACGGGCTAAAGAGGATACCCGGTATTCGGGGTGCATGTCATAAGCAATCATATCGATTTTAAATTTAAAAGTGTTGTTATAGTGATATAAACTGTTTAAGTAGGCTTCTTCTGCTTCCATCGTGTCTATTTCACCAAGATGTTGGCTTAAAAAAGCCTGGTTTCCTTTCAACAGGCAGAAGGTGTTTTTCATCTCGGATCCGGCTCCGAGAATAACAGCTTCGCTATCGAAGTTTAGCTCTACAGGCTTTGGAGTAAAACCACGGGAGCGTCGGTGTAGTTGAAGTCGGCTCCCAAAGACCCTTGCTACCGAATCATCACAGCGCTGAATAATATCTCGGTTATGGATTAAAAAATAGTCCGCAGTGTCTCTCATCCGGGCCAGTGCTTCATCGTCATCTTTAATCATTGGCAGCCCGCTGGGGTTTGCGCTGGTCATGACTATGATATCCTCGCTTCCCTGCATGATCATGTGGTGCAAGGGAGTGTAGGGTAGCATAATACCTACTGTAGACAAGCCTGGACTTATATTATCGGGCAAAGAGCAGTCTTTGTTTACTGGAAGCAAGATAATAGGAGCGGCAGGTGAAGCAAGCCATTTTGCTTCATGCCGGCTGATCCGGCAGTACTTTGATAGAGCACCCAAATCCCTGCACATCAACGCAAAAGGCTTAAGGGGCCTTATTTTTCTTTCCCGCAGTTTCGCTATAACCGCTTTATCGGCTCTACAAGCCAGGTTGTAACCTCCCAGGCTCTTTACGGCAAAGAGATCACCTGCATCTATTCGATCCCAAAAAAATTTTAACCAGCCTGAATTATCAGCTACAGGAACACCGTGCTGATCAAAAACTTGAACCTGGGGGCCACAGCTAGGGCAAGCTATTGGTTGGGCATGAAAACGGCGATTAGCAGGCTCACCGTATTCAGCGGAGCATTCTACACAGGGGGAAAAACACTGCATGGAGGTACTGGCCCGATCATAGGGCAAACCTTTAACAATGGTAAAGCGGGGACCACAGTTGGTGCAGTTTGTAAATGGATAACGATAGTGACGGTCAAAGGGGTTCATAGTATCCTCCAGGCATTCAGAACAGGTAGCAATGTCCGGAGGCACCATTGATCCTTTATCCCGCTTACTGATACTTAAATCAATAACAAATTCCTCGTAGTCGCGGCAGGATACTGGTTTAGCGGTGATGTTATCAATCCTGGAAAGTGGCGGTGGATTCTGTTGGAGGTGCTTAAAAAAAGCATCAACTTGTTCAGAAGTGCCTTCAAGCGCCATAAATACAGCATCGCTTTCGTTGCGCACCCAGCCTTTTAAGTTATTATTCTTGGCCAGATGAAAAATAAAAGGCCTGAAACCGACACCCTGGACTATTCCTTCAACCTTTAACTCGATGCCGACCTTTTTTTCACCATCAACTGGCTTCCAACCCACTCGAACCAAGGTTCAAGCCCCTCCCCACTTTTACAAGATACTTTAAAGATATTTAAGTTTGGATTCATTTCTTTTAGATTCTTTTCAAGTTCTTCTGTATTAAAGTCGCAAAAAGGCTGTAGGTCCATTTTAGTAGCCAATACTGCCTCGGCGTTCTTAAATAGAAGTGGATATTTTCGAGGCTTATCATTACCTTCCGTAATACTAATCAGGGCAACCCTGAAATCTTCCCCAAGGTCGAATTCAGCTGGGCAGACCAGGTTGCCGATGTTTTCAACAAACAGTATGTCCGATTTTAAGAGGTTCTCCTCAATTAACAGTCGCCCGATATAACCTGCTTCCAGGTGGCAGGCTCCCTCGGTATTAACCTGCAGAACCTTTTCGCACCAGGGAGCTAATTTCTCGGCATCTTCTGAAGTATAAAGATCCCCCACGATGACCGAAACCCGGTAGCCGGAAAGCGCCTTCAGGGTTCGCTGTAAAAGTGTTGTCTTACCGCAGCCAGGTGACCCCATAACATTTACCATCAGGGTGTTATTTTTCGCCAGGATATTTCGGTTTTCAATAGCATCAGTTTGATTAGCCTGAAGCAAATCTCTGGCCAGGTAGACGCGCATTATCATTCCCCCTCATAGAAGTCAATATACACTGATCGGTTTTCAGCACCCGGGAAAATGGCCTTACTACATCCCGGGCACTGGTAGAAGGGCGGTTTAGGTTTGAACTCCTTTTCGCAGTCAGGACAGTTCTCCCAGGCTTCCCTTACAGAAAAATCAATTTGTGTTTGCTCTATAATAGTACCCTTGACCACATTCTCCAGGGCAAATTCAAGTGCCCGCTGGTTGACAGAGGCTAACTCGCCGGCGACTATATGCAGCCTAGTAATTTTCTTGATACCCCTACTGCGTGAGTCCTGCTCCAGTGTCTCAATGATAGATTTAACTAAAGACAGTTCATGCATGGCTTCACAATTTTTTCTATTTCTTTTTTAACCCTGGACTCTATTGACGGGAGCTTTCTTTTCAAAACATCACTTAATCCAATTGCGTTATCAATTTGTCCTATCTGAATACCCAGTATTATTACATTGCCTGGTGATACTCCCGTTGCTTTAGCGTAGCTAAGCAATCCACAGGGATCAGACTGGTGCGAAGATATTTGTTTCTCCAGATGAAGACACTCCAGTTCTTCGGGGGAATACTTAAAAACTGCCCCGGGTTCCGCTTCCACATCCACTGCATCCAAAAAAATAATGTTGGAATAGCTTTCGAGCAGGTAAAGCAAGCCCAGCCCGATAGTGCCCCCGTTCAAAACATCCACATCCTGGTCATCATCGTAGCAGGACATCAAACTTTCCGCAAGTATTGGCCCGATACCGTCATCGCCGCAAAGAAAATTACCAATGCCTAATACCAGCAAATCTTTTTTGTCACCATGTCCAGGCATGTCGGTTTTCCTTTCTTTTAAGTATTGAGTGTTTAATACAGGCCGCCATTAAAAAGACGGCCTGTTTGCTGCTTAGTAACCGGGGTTAAGTGAAATTACCCTGTTTCCTTTAGGGTGAATGATATGTATGGCACAGGCCAGGCAGGGATTGTAAGAACGGATAATACGCACCGGATTTAATGGATTATCCGGGTCTGGTACAGGCGCTCCTATTAAAGCTTCTTCCATCGGCCCCCTTTGACCGGCATTGTCTATAGGTGAGGCATTCCAGGTAGTGGGAACAACCATCTGGTATCTCTTAACTTTCCGATCATAAATACTGATGTAATGACCAAGTGCTCCCCTGGGCGCTTCTATAAGTCCCTTTCCAGACCCTTCGAATGGTGGATCCCAGCGATCTGTATCATGGATCTGTGCATCTCCATCTGAGCCATATACCCCGGTTGAACCGATCTTCGCTACCAGTTCATCAATCCAGTCAGTTATAGTATCCGCCATGATTAATGTGTCAACAGCCCTAGCAGCATGGCGCATTACAACTCCCGGTTTTGTTACATTTAATTCTTTCATAAGATCCATAAAAGCATCAGGCTGCATGACCAGCATCCGGGCTAGCGGCCCCACTTCCATTGGCTTACCCTGGTACCTTGGCGCCTTAACAAAAGTATAGCCTTTTTCCTTGTCCAAATCGACCTCGGTTACTCTTTCTGTTGGCTGCCCGGGTCTGGGTTCATCTTTGTACCAGGCATAATCAACTTCTTCACGAATTTCGTCATGGTTAAAGGGTAAGATATTATTATAATCGTTATTCAATATTACCCCGCTGGGATATAAAAGGTTATTACCCTCCTGGTCTAGGTAATAACCGCCAACACTAAAATAGTGACCTGCCGAAGCCCCGACCGAAGCTTGTTCCAGTGGGGCCAGGGGTCCCTTCGCGAGAAGTAGAGCGTCGGGTATATAGACGTTTTTAACAAAATCAACTACCTCATTTATGATGCCCCTAAACTGTTCTATCTGCCCAAGAGTCGGATAGAAGGTAACTCCTCCTACGACCATGGAAGAGTGGTGAGGTTGCTTGCCCGAAAAGATGGCAGCCGCTTTTCTCCCTTTAGCCTGGATATCAAGCGCTTTAAGGTAGTTATAAACTAGCTGAGTCACCAGTTCCGGATCGCGGACACAGAATTCATCCGGTTGGTAAGCAGGTAGTACCGGGTGCAGATCCCCTGCTTCGGCGAGAGCTTTAATTTTAGCTTTCACTTCAAGCAATTCAGGCACATTGCCGTCATATTCAAGAACTGCTGTTGGATCTATATAGTCCAGGGCTGAGAGGTGATAAAAATGTAACACACCATCATGTAACCACAAGGCGCCCATAATGAGGTTGCGCAGAAGTCGGCCCATATCCGGAACTACTGCACCATGTGCTTCTTCAACGGCCCTACACGAGGACCAACCATGGACTCCGCTTCAGACACCACAAGCCCTTTCAACAACATAGGGCACGTCACGAGGATCTTTTCCTTCAACCAGCTGCTCCAATCCTCTAAACATGGTTCCTACCAACCTGGCATCGCTGACTACACCGTTTTCAACTTCAACCTCAATTTTTAAATGTCCTTCGATTCTTGTCACGGGATCAATAATTATTTTATTCGTCATGCTCTTTATCACTCTCCTTGTTCTTTTTCAGCAACTCGGCTACTTTATAGGCTATAACAGGAGCTGCAACAATTCCGGCTCCAACTGCAGCCGAGGTCGGATCAATGCCACGTGCCGGTTGTTCAATTCCTTCTATCTCGGGACCATCAGCAATTAAAGGCGACACGTACAGAGGAGAAAGATCCTTGTAAAACTGAGGTTCCACACAGCCCGCACATGGTGCTCCTGAACGAATACAGGAATTAACTCCATCGTTAAACCAGATCCGGTTACAGTCGGCGTGAGTAACCGGCCCCTTGCAACCCATTTTTAACAAGCACCAGTCTATAGTGGCAGGATCATTCCA
>SL_5KL_010_SEDDRAFT_10001569_pt1 | contig 13651 bp, 12 predicted proteins | sample SodLakKL_010_SED_FD_9118 | JGI IMG/M metagenome (IMG submission 9118)
GGGCGCGCCCGCCGTGGGTCTGCATGACGACTTCGCCTCGCAGACTCCCTTTCGACACGAGAAGGGCCAGCGGCCCGTTCATGTAGTTCGTGGTGATCCTTTCTATCCTGCCCGCGGCGACGAGTCGCTCCGCGACGGTATGCACGGGAAAGAGCGCCGAGGCTCGAAGGTGGATGTCTTTGACATCCCTTTCTTCCATGGCTTCGAGAATGGTGTTCATGACCGCGTCACCATCCCGGAGGTGATGGTGGAAGGAGACCGTCATGCCGTCGTGCAAGGGGAGTTCGTCGAAGAGGGCCGCAAGCGTCTTGAACGTCATTCTTTGTCCTCCCTCGGCAAGAGGCCGTAGAGGCGCGCCTTCTCGAGGAGACTTTTCGCGCGTTCGATGACGGGCTTGTCGACCATCTTCCCGTCAAGGCTGAAGCGCATGCTTTCTTCCTCCTCGTGGCGTTTGACGATCCGCAGGGCGTTGCGGATCTCTTTTTCGGAAGGGGAGAAGGTGCGGTTGATCGTGGCGACCTGGTCGGGATGGATCGCACTCTTGGCATCGAAACCGAGAGCCTTCGCCCGGAGGCAATCCGCGGCGAGACCCTCCTCCTGCAGGCTCGTGAAGGGGGTGTCGACGGCCGTCACATCTTGTGCTCGGGCGGCGAGGACGACCATGCTCCGTGCGAGGAGGATCTCTTCGTCATTCTCGGTCCGCTGCGCCCGGATGGCCGTGCGGAAGTCCTCTCCACCGAGAAAGAGAGCGAAGACATGTTCATGCGCCGCGATGCGGTCGAGCTCGAAAAAGGCCGTTGGGGTCTCCACGAGGGCGATCACCGGGTAGGGGTCCTTGTCGGAAAAGAGTTCTTCGTAACGGGCGAGCACGCTGGATGAGGCCTTGGGCAGACAGACACCGTCGATGGTGCTCTCCCGCAGCGCTTCGATGTCTTTCTCGATGAGGCCCGCTTCGCTGTTTATGCGCACGTAGACGAGCGTGTCCTCGGGACGATGGCTCTCGAGATAGGCCGTGGTCAGTTCACGGGCCTCGTCCTTCTCGTTCGCATGGATCGCGTCCTCCCAATCGATGATGAGCGCATCCGCCTCGAACACGTCGGCGTTCGTGAGCATCCGCGGCACATTGCCCGGGATGAAGAGGTAACTCCTAGCCATGGCCTTCCTCCTTGAATTTTCTCAACGCCACCCGCAAACGGGCCTTGATGGTGTAGTCCAAGGCCCCCCGGTCCTGGCAGACGATACGGACGCGATCCACTTCTTCCGCCCGCACGGTCTCTTCGAGCAGTTTCTTGATATGGTCGTAATAGCCTTCCCGGACGACGGTCTCGAGTTCGATCTCGAGACTGTCGGCGGGTGCGACCCGGATGAGGCAATCGCTCGATTCGAGACTGCCGGTGATGATCTCTTTTTTCATGATGCGCCCTGCTTTCTTCTCGCCGCGATCAGGGCCAGGGTCCTTTGCATGTGGTTCTTGACGATCATGATGCCTTCATCCGAGCCCATGCCCGGTTTGGCGAGACATTGTTTGGCATTGGTCGCCATGGCGATCGAGGTGGTCACCTCGGCACTGATGTTCGTCTCGTTGCACGAGCCGCCGCTGTATGCGCCGACGCCTTTTTTCAGACAGTAGCGCAGCGCCTCGATGGTGTTGTTCACACCGCCGAGGTCGGGGGTTTTCACCTGCACCATGTGGGCGGCGTCGTTGTCGGCGAAGTATTTCACATCCTCCAACGTGTTGCACCATTCGTCGGCGACGATCTCGACATGGCAGTCCTCATCGTCGTCGATCCGGTCTTTCAAGGCTTTCAACGCGAGCATGGTCGCTTCGCGTTCACCTTTGTCGATGGGGCCTTCGATACGGAGGCTGAAGGGTTCCGCCGTTTCGGACAGTTCTTTCAAGTAGCGGTAACATGCCTCGATGTCCTCGTCGAAGATCATGCCGATCGTACCGTAGACATCGAGGTGGAGGATGGGATGATAGTCTTCACGGATACGTTTTTGGAGGATGCGGTTGCGGAGCCACCGGACATACTCCATGAGCAGCTCGCCTTTTTGGCCGAGTTTGTGGCGCACACTGTTGATGAGGGCGTGGGGGAGGACCTCGACCTCTTTGATGATCATCTTGTCGACATTCATGTAGCGGTCGTCACCGCTTTGGGCGAAGATGGGGATCATCTTGTATTCGTCGTCGTCGATCCGGTATTCCTTGCGGACGATTTCGCACATGGTGAGGCCTTTGGCTTTGGCGGTGGCCTCCAACAATGCCTGGGTGATGCCGTAGCGGAGAGCGGTGTGGATCCGTTCGCCCTCGATGAGGAGCCGGTCGAAGTGTTCGGCGTTTTGGCGGAACGTGTCCACATCGAGACCGATGAGACGGTCCCGCAGGTGTTCTTGGAAATAGGCTTGCTGGGCCGCGGCCTCGAACAGACGGTCACGCCCCCCCGCACCCGAATACTGCACGGCGCAGGCGTCTCCGTAAGCGATCATGCCGTTTTCGAGCACGAGCATGATCGAAAGCGCCTCCCCCGCTTGGCGGATGGCTTTGAAATGCGGCGTGATGGGCTCCCCTTCATAGGTGAAATGGTCCTGTTCGGCGCCGGCCTTGATGGCGGCCTGGTCATCGAAGTAGAAGCCGGTTAGTCCGGGAGCGGTGATCACATCCACGATCTTCATGGGGTATCGAATCCTTTCGGCAGATCCTCGCCGCCGACGAGCTTGCCCCGGCCGACGGCATAGATGTCGTCGATGGTCATCTGGAAGGAGACCTCGCGTTTTTCTTTCTTCGCCCTGCGCTCGAGACACTCGCGGTGATAGGCTTTGATGTCTTCATCGAAAGGGAGATTGCCGAACTCATGGATGCGGATGTTCCCTTGGTCGTCGCGGGCGGGGAGGATCGCCCCCTTGTTCATTTCGCTCGGGGCGAAGGGGACATCGAGAATGCCCGCCTCGAAGGCCCGTACGGCCCCTTCGGCGAAATCGCCCTTGCCGATGTTCAACGTCGCATACAACAAGGAGTGGACCTCCCTCTTGATGAGTTCCTCTTCCGTCGTGAGTGTCTTCGATTCGGGGAAACGCTGTTCTTTCAGAAGACGGGTGACGATCTTGGAAGCGCGCAAACCTTCGGCGTTCGCCTCTTTCGTGGGAATGCCTTGCGACTCGTGGGGGCTTTTCGTGATCATCTTGGTCGCACCGCCCAAGGCGGCGACGGCCGAAGCCAGCGAGATGATGCCCATCGCTTTCGCTTCGTCGGCGGGGAAACCGCCCATCCATTGATGGAAGACCGTCGTCACGAAGACGTCCTCATAGCCGAAGAGTTTGAGATAGTAGTTCGTGAGGGAATCCAGGGTGCGCAGGGCCGCCACGTCCTGGACGATGTTTCCGCATTGTCCATAGCCCACGGTGATGTTCTTCACACCCTGCTCGGCGGCGAGGATGGCCTCGATGATGGCCACCGTGTGGGTGATGGACGGCGGGACGAGGGTTCCGGTCAAGGGACCGAAAGGCTCGCGGTTGATCTCGATGTCGTTTTCGGCATAGATCCCCACCAAGCGGTCCACGTATTGCCAATAGCGGATGCTGTCCTCGAGGCTGATGCTCTTGGCGTAGGGGATGTTGTAGGAGATGCCGCCGCCCTCGTTCGAGGTCCAGCCGGCCGCGTGGATGATCTCCGAGAGCAGTCGTGCATCGGGGGTGCCGTGGCGCGCCTGCACGGGCACCGGCACTTCGTCCTGCACGCGCTTGCAGGCTTCGACCCCGTGGTTGACGGCGGGGAATCCGTTCAAGAGCGAGCGTTTCTGCCGCTCGGATTGTTTTATGGCATCTTCCGCACTGCTGTGACGGTTCTGGCGGGTGTAGGAATCGATCGTCGTCGGCAGGAGGTCCGCCTCGCCCTCTTTGGCGAGAAAGTTCAAGAGTTCGATGTGGTCGTCCACAAGGGCGACGCCGGCCCGGGGTTGGGTGAGGGTCACGCCCTCTTCTTTCGCGACGCGGAGCTTCTTGGAAAAATCCCGTTCGCTCGGGATGGAGCAAAGACGCTCGCATGAGCGTTCGAACTCCAGCTCCTCGGCGAGACCGGTCGGCCACTGTTCACGGACGTCACGACGGATGCGTTCGAATTCTTCACGGGGTATCTTCTTGTTCTTGACCATATCCATCTCCCTGGTGCAGTCTATCGCAAATGGCGTTTGAGGAGTTTCAACGCCAGTTTCGGGTGTTTTTGCCCGAGCAGGCCCATGGCCGACATGATGTACATCTCGTCGATGAGGAACTCCGAGTCCGTGGGACGGAGCTCGAGCTTCTTGTCGCTTTTGTGCTGGACTTCCCGGAGGATGGCTTTCGCATCCTCGTTGAAGATGAGCACACCGCCCGTGCCGATGACGTATTTCATGCTCGTGAGGTCCTTCCCCGTCTGATAGTACATGTTCCCCAAGGGGGTGTGGACGACCTCGACGGAGCCCACGTGGCGGCTCATGGAGTAATCGGTGCAGATGCGCGCGAGCGCCCGGTCGAAGGCCTTCTCTTCGTCGCTCTCGGGCAGGTAGTCGATCTGCTCTTGCCTTTTTTTGACACCGTTTTCGAAGAAATCGTCGTCGAGCTTGTCGTCTTCTTCCGCATCGGGTTCCCGATAATACTTGCGGAAACCGAAGGGACTGACGATGGAAAGAAGGGCGTTGGCGCTGTGGCGCACCCCGAGATCCCCTTCGACCGTGCGTTTGGCGAAGGGCTCCTGCAGTCCTTTCAGGATGACCTCGGTCCGTTTGGGCAGTCCCCGCCCGATGGTGTGCACGTCGGTCGTGGCGCCGCCGATGTCGATGACCATGAGTTCGCCGAGACCTTCCTCGTCCTCATGGCCTTTGGCGAGGAGTTCGGCGGCCTGCAGCACCGCTTCGGGGGTGGGCATGATGATCTCGCCCGTTTTTTGTTCGGCCTTCTTGATGCCTTTGCCTTCGATGATCTTTGTGATGAAGATCTTGCGGATGACCTCTTTGGCCGATTCGACATGCAGCTCTCGCAGTTTCGGCATCACGTTGTCGACGATATAGTATTCCGTTTCGGCGGCGGCGAAAATCTCGTCGATCTCGTCTTCGGCGTCTTTGTTGCCGGCGACGATGACGGGGACGTCGAGCTTCGCCTCGGCAAGCTTCTTGGCGTTGTGGATGATGCATTCCTTGTTGCCGCCGTCCGTGCCGCCGGCGAGGAGGATGATGTCGATGTTCGCTTGCTTCAGTTCCTTGATCTCCTTTTTGGAAAGGTGATGCGAATAGACATGGTTCACAAGCGCGCCCGCACCGAGACAGGCCCGTTTCGCCGCCTCGGCCGTGAGTTCTTCGACCAGACCGATGGCGGCCATCTTGAGGCCCCCGGCCGCGCTCGAACACGCGGAGATGGCGGTGATCTCGCCCATGTCCGGATGCGCCTTCTCCAACTTCTCCAAGGCCAGGTTGAAACCCTCGAGCACGTCCGTCTTGACGGTCGTCATCGAGCGGGAGGTGCCGACGATCTCCTCTTTTTCCAGATCGACGGCGACGAGCTTGGTGTAGGTGGATCCGAAATCGACAAGCAGGTGAACGCTCATGGACTACCAAGGTCCTCCTTGAGCTGCTCTGCGGCTTCTTCGATGTCCGCCCCCGGCGGATACACCCTGTCGAAGCCCATCTTCTTGAAGCGAGCCTCTACCTCCTTGAAATCCTGTTTACCGACGACGATGTTGCCACCGACGTAGAGCTTGACATGGCCGAGTCCGGCCTCTTCACAGTTTTCTTTCATGTATTTGCAGTCCATCTCTCCGTGTCCGTAGAGGGAACTGACGAGGATGGCTTTGGCGTCGGTCTCGATCGCGGCGTTGATGAAGTCCTCCTGCGAACTGAGCACACCGATATTCACGACATTGAAGCCGTGTTTTTTGAGCACATGTTCGATGATCTTGTTGCCGACGGCATGAACGTCGGCACCGATGACACCAATCACTACCGTATGCACGCTAACCATCCTTCCGGGAATCTTTGCTACACATTAAAAAGGACAAATTCATGGCGGAATCCATCCCTGGCTTTACGGTCGGTTAAAGATGACCAAGACGGCAACAAAGCCGTTCGTCACAACTTGTTCTTTGAGGATAACGGTCCTGGAGTCCTTCGTTTTCATCGTTAGAACCCTCGATTTCACCGTTTTATTGTAAACGCTTTCCACAATTTCATTATACGCTGATTTGTGTGAAAATCAATACGTGGAGCGGATAAATTTCACATTTTTCTGTTACGGATTCGGCTCTTATCACCTATGACTGTTGGATGGAAATCCAAGAATCGCTCTCGTATCTCGGACCACCATAGTATCTATCATTTCATCATACTAAGGAATATACGCCTATAGAGCTTTGTTACGCGCTTGGCAGCATGGCAACAGTCTCTTTGATTCTTGACGGCTTGTTCGTTTGTAACACTCCCGCCAGAACACCCCAAAATACATCATTACAATCAACTGTGTCAAAATAAAAAAAGCCAATCGTTCGCGATTGGCTTTTTTGACGATGCAAGCGGTCTCAACCGAAGTATTCCTTCTCCTCGAAGCCCATGCGTCTGGCGAAGAGGCGCATGGGGAACATCATGATGAAACGGTTGTAATAGAGGACCTTGGAGTTGTATCTGAGCCGCAAGGTCTGCAGGGCTTCGAATTTCTCTCTCAGTTCGGCATGGGGTTTGACGTTTTCTTCGTCGAGACTGACATAGAGGGTCTGCAGCGCTTTGAAAAGCGCCTGGCGCTCTTCGAGGCCCAACGACTTCCGCTCGTCTTTGTCGCCGTCGGTGAACTCTTGCATGATCTCGAGGTCGGCGAAGATGTCAAGCGTTTCGGCATGGTGGGCGAAAGCCCGGGCGGTGTCGAAGAGGTTTCTATGGAAGGCGACTTCATGGCGGCTCACATCCTGCCAAAGTTTGAACATCCGGTTCCGCCGGTTGATGACGACGAAGACCACGATGCCCACGAGGACGAGGATGATGATGATGTCGGAAAGATAGTCTAACATGCCATCTCCCCCTTCACGCGAGTTTCTGCTGGAAGCGTTGGTAGTAGTTTTCGAACTCGCCGCTGTATTTCATGAAACGATCGAGGATGTAGGGCTCGAAATATTCTTTGAACTCCATCTCCAAGAGTTCGAGAACACGTTTGTGGTTGAGGGCCGTCTTGTAGTTCCTGGGCTGGCGGAGGATCTCATACATTTCGGCCAGGAGGATGATCTGTCCTTCCTGGGTGCGCTGGATCCTTTTCATGCGTTCCGTGAAGGACTTGTCGGCGGTCTTTTCGAAATGGGCGCGGACGATGTCTTCGCTCTTTTGTTTGAGCTGCAGCCGCTTGATGATGACACTGCCGAGGATCGTCTTGTCGCGGATGACCTGGTAGTCCTTCTCGTCGAGGACTTCCTTGTTCTCGTATTCGATGATGGAGAGGTCCTTGAGACGGTCGACATGGATCTTCGAGTAGTCATAGATCTCGGTGCATACGCTCGGGGAGAGACCGAGGACGTTGCCGAGGCGGCTGGCGATCTCGGCGATCCGTTTGGCCGCGTGTCGGTCCGCTTCTTCCGTGTTGACGTTGAAGACGCTGATGACGTCGAAGACGTCGCCGACGACGGCTTTGAAGTCGCTCTCCATGTCGCGGCGTTTCAAGAGTTCCTCTTTTCGCTTGTTGTTCATCATCTCGCCGATGGCGACCGAGGAATAGAGAGCGATGTAGAAGGTGATGAGGACAAGCGTCCTAAGAACGATGTCGATGATGACCGAGGGGTTGTCGGCGATGAGAAAGTTCCAAAGCTCCTGGATGGAGCCGGCATGTTCATACAAGGGATACATGATGGTCACATGGATGATGGTCATGAGCACGACCACCCATTTGAAAAGCACCCGCAGCAGCGTCGCATCCTGATAGAGGGCGACCACGACGAGGGCGAAGTAGATGAGGACATACCCCGCTTGGGTGATGGAGAAACTGCCCATGGCGTCGGGATCGACGCCCACCCGCAGCTTGATGTAGACACCGAAGGAGGCGAGGATGATGTAGACGGAGGCGATATACATCGCCATGCGTTGTTTGAGGAGGGTCCGTGGCCGTTCGCGGATGATCCGTTTCAGACTGGTGTTGATGGCGAACATGAGGATACCGAAGCCGAAGATGACGATATAGTTCGGGTCCTCGCTTCCGATGAGCACGAAGATCATGAACACGACGTTCGTCACGATGAGGATGTTCTTGATGATGCGGTTCCTTCTGTAGAGGACGCTCTTGTCGTCGAGGATGTCCACCCCGGCCTCGAGGTGGAACTTCTCGGTCAGCTTACGGACGATGAGTTTGTAGAGGACGCGCAACCTTTGGCGGATCTTGGAGGGTTTCTTGCTGGTTGTCTCGGTGGTCTTCGGTTTCGAGTAGCTTTTGATGCGATCCACGGCATTCTTAAAGAACATGGCGATCCTGTCCAGTCGGGTCGTCCGGGCGGGGTCCTCGCCCTGCTGGATGTTCTCCACGTATTCCTTCAATTCATCGGGGTCTTTGTCGTCAGCTTTTTTGAAAAAGTCCTCGAGGTCCTTCTCATGTTTCGCCATGTGATCACGTCCAGGGGGAGACTCAAAGGTCGAAGTCGAGTTTTATCTCCTTGTAGCGGGGGTCTTTTTGCGCTTCATTCTCGTTGAAGATTTGGGCGACGCGGGTGCTCGCGGCGGCGGCGATGGCGCCGACGACATCGTCCAAGAACGTGTGACAGACTTTGTCGTCCTCTTTGCCGATCTTGTTGAGGCGGCCGACGATCGACGGTTTGTTGACGTCGATGTCGCCGAAATTGGTCTTGCCGATGGTTCCGTAGATGCCCGCGAGTTCCAGACCGAAAAGTTCGTCGATGCCGAAGAGTCCCAGGTCGTCGTGCAGAATCGTCCTGAGCGGCTCCTTGATCCGTCCTTCCTCGGTCAGACGGTCGATTTCCGCACCGAGTTGGAGGATGTGGAAGGTGTCGCGCAACGAGAGGATCTTCTCGACGGAATCGATACAGTCCTTCTGACTCACTTCGTCGGTCCATTTCGATTGTTGTGCGTGGGCCACGTCGGCGATCTCTTCGACGCTGATGCCACGTTCTTCCAGTGTCTCGATGTTCATCCTGAGCATCTCTGAACGACTGAACAGGGCACGGGGTTTCATAGTGTTTCCTCCCAATAGAGATTGTGTTCGGGGTCTTCCTGTCTATCCATTATAGCATCTTTTCATGGCAAAGGGAAACCATCAATCACTGTCAAAGCGCCTTTTTTCGCCAAGAACGAGCCCCTCTTCGAAAAGCGTCCTGCCGGCACCGTTCAAAAAGGCGACGATATCGACGGGCTTCTTGCCGGAAAGCTGCACGCGGCGTAGGGAGAGAGCGTCTTCGCCACATGCGACGTGGGCTTCTTTGTTCGTGCGTTTGACGATGGTTCCCGCCGCGGCGGGACCATGCGTCACACAGTCGGCGGCGAGGATTTTCAAAAGCTTCCCGCGGACGGTGGTCCTAAGCCCGGGAGTGGGAGCGAAAGCCCTGATTTTCCTTTCCAGTTCGGCCGCGGGCAGAGAGAAGTCGATTTCTTCTTCTTCCCGGGTGACCTTCTTCGCCCAGGTCACCGCACTTTCATCCTGCATGAGAGGTTCCAGCCCCTCCTCGACGATTCTTTCCATGATCTCCAACAAGAATCCGGGACCGACCGCGAGCAGTTTCTCCGTGAGGCTCGCCTTGGTCTCGTCAGCGGCGATGGCGACCCGCTTTTGCGCAAACACGGGCCCGGCGTCCATTCTGGCGACCATCCTCATGATGGAAAGCCCCGTCTCTTTATGCCCCCTTTCGATGGCGCGGGTGATGGGAGCGGCACCACGAAGGGAAGGGAGAAGGCTCGCATGGACGTTCAGACTCTCTTGCAAGGGGGCTTGCAGAAGAACAGAAGGCACCTTCTTGCCGTAGGCCACGGTGACGAGGAAGTCGAAAGGTTCACGCAGGATGTCGGCGACGATCTCGGCCGGGTCCTCGGGGCAGAGGGTCGTGACTCCCAAAGCGCGCGCCTTCTCGGCCGCAGGGCAGGGAAGCATCTTCTTCCCCCGCCCGCGGGGGCGGTCGGGGGCGGTGACGACACACGTCACGTCATGATGGGCGACAAGGGTTTCCAGGAAGGGGACGGCGAAAGGACTCGACCCCATGAACACGATACGCATGGAATGCCTCCTTCAGAAAGCTCGCGGATAATGGTCCAAGGACATCTCGACGCCTTTTTCGTCGAGGGCTATCGACAATGCGCGCAAGGTCTCCAAGAGCCCCGCTTCGAAATGATGGCGCAAGAGGAGTTGGTAGCGATTCTTGCCGCCGACGAAAGCGAACCGCGGCCGGGAGGGCCCCAAAACCTCGCCCGATGTCTCGTTTCTCAACTCCTTGGCGGCTTGCAAAGCCGCCCGGTAGGCTCTCCGCTCGTCCTTGTGGGTGAAGAGGAGTTGGGAAAGATGCACGAAGGGGGGGACGTCGACCTTCTTTCGATAAGCGATCTCCCGCTCATAGAACTCCTCATAGCTCGCTCTCTTGACGAATGCGAGAACGGGGTGGTCGAGATCGTAGGCCTGGATGACGACCTCGCCCCGGGTCTCTCGGCGACCGCTTCTGCCGGCGATCTGGCTCAAAAGATAGAAGGTTTCGCTCTCGGCATAGAAATCGGGTACATGGAGACCCAGATCGGCCGCGAGGACGCCGACCAGCGTGACCTTGTCGAAATCGAGGCCTTTGGCGATCATCTGGGTGCCGACGAGGATGTCGCCTTGTGTCTCGAAGCGATGGAGGATCCGCTCGTGCGCATCCTTCCTGCGCGTGGTGTCTTTGTCCATACGGATGGTGCGGGCTTTCGGGAAAGCCGCGTTCACCAGTTCTTCCGCCTTCTCGGTGCCTAAGCCCATGAAACGGATGTGCCGGCTTCCGCAGGCGGGACAATGTTCCACGGAGGCTTGTTTCTTGCCGCAATGATGGCAGGCGAGAGTGTCGTTCTTCTTGTGGTGGGTCATGCTGATATGGCAATCCTCGCAACGGATGACATGACCGCAACTCCGACAGAGCACGAATTGCGCATGACCGCGGCGATTGAGGAGGAGGAGGGTCTGTTCCCCCGTTTGCAGGCGTTTTTCGATCGCTTCGTGAAGAGGGCGGGAGAAGATCGACGTGTTGCCCTTTCGGAACTCTTCTTTCATGTCGGCGAGGACGATCGCCGGGGAGCTTCCCCCCAGTGCTCGCTCGTTCAGCTCGAGTTTGTGCGATCGCTTGCTCCGGGCGCGATGATAGGTCTCCACGGAGGGAGTGGCACTCCCGAGAAGCAAGGGGGCTTTGTGTCTTTCGGACCGCATTCTTGCGACCTCGCGGGCGTCATAGGGAGGGTTCTCCGTCTGGAGGTAGGACTCGCTTTGTTCTTCGTCGATGACGATGAGACCGATATCGGAAAACGGAGCGAATATGGCGCTTCTCGCCCCGACGACGATCTTCGCCTCGCCCCGTTTCATGCGGCGCCATTCGTCATATTGTTCGCCGACGGAAAGACCGCTGTGATAGATGGCGACCGTCTCGCCGAAACGGGCTTTGAAGCGGGCGGTGACCTTCGGGGTGAGACTGATCTCCGGCAAGAGCACGATGGCGGTTTCGCCCCGAGCGAGCACTTCCTCGGCCAATGCGAGATAGACTTCCGTCTTGCCGCTCGCGATGACCCCGTGGAGCAAGAACTCCGCGGCGGTGCCGAAAGCGTCGCGCACACGGTCTTTCACGGTTTGTTGGGCGGGGGTCAGGACGACCTCTTTGTCGGTGAGTTCGTAGATGTGGGCGATCTCGCGGTAACGTTCGCGCGAGAGGGAACGGACGATGCCCTTTTCCACGAGTCGACGCAACGAATCGTGGGACGAGTTCGTCTCCTCGAGCAAGCGCGCCTTCTCCATGGGTTCCTTCTGTCGCCGCAAGAGCTCCATGATCGCTTGTTGTCTCTTGCCTTTTTGCTCCTCGTCGCGGACGAGTTCGATGTAATCGACGGTCTTCGCCCGTTCGGTCTGGCGCAACTCGAACCGGTCTTCGAGAACTCCTTCGGCAAGGCAGGTGGCGATGGTCTTCTCTTCCTTGCGCAAAGCGCCTTCAAAAGGGACTTCTCTCTTGTTTTCGAAGAAAGGGGCGAGGGATGCGGGCAACTTTGCGCCTTCCTTCTTGCGCAGATACCGTTTGCGGCGCATGGAAAGCGCCCCCGGCAACATCGCCCTGAAGTAGGCGGCGCGGGGGTAGAGGTGGATGGCGGCGAGTTTCTCGGCCAGCTCGAAACTCTCGCCGGTCAGTGAAGGGACGGTGTCGAGCACGGCGGTGAGGGGCTTCACTTCTTCCACGGCGGAATGTTCTTTCACGGCATGGATATAGCCCATGACGCGCCGGCGGCCGAAAGGGACTTCGACCCGTTTTCCCGCTTCGACACGGTGGATTTCTTCTTCCGGAATCACATAGTCGAACACCCTGTCGAGCTTGCGGTGGGGGATGTCGATGAGAACTTCGGCGATCATGGTCTCACCTCAATCGAGGAATCCGTGCTCTTGGAGGGCTTTCGCAATACCGTCTTCGGCGAGCGGAGCCGTGATGTGCTTGGCATGGCTTTTCACGGCGGCACTCGCGTTCCCCATGGCGATGGAGTTGGGGATCGAGGCCAACATGCCGATGTCATTGCCGGCGTCGCCGAAACAAAAGGCCCTCTCTTTCGGGATGTCTAGCAGTCTCAGCGCTTGCTCGACGCCTTTCCCCTTGTTCTTTTCGGGATGGATGACATCGAACCCGTCTTCCAACCAACCCACGAGGTCGTGGTGGGGGAGCGCGGCACCGATGCGACCGTGCTCTTCTTCCGGGGCGATGGCCCACATCTGATACACAGCGTGGCGCTTGTCGAAATCGGCGTCGGTGACGGGACGGGGGAGGCGTTGTCTGTCGAAACGGGCGAGGAGATCTGGATCCCCTTCGTTGACAGCGTGGGTGTCTCTACCCACGAAGCCGTGTTGGAGTCCCTCCCGGCGAAANAGCGATTTGATGGCCTTGACTTCTTCCTTCGGAAAAGGGTCGTCATGGACGATCCTTCCTTCATGAAGGATGANCCTTCCGTTGATCGTCACGAAAAGNTCGAAGAGNTCCAAGACGTCCTCGATGACTGAAAGCATGTGAAAAGCCCGGCCGGTCGCGATGGCTAGGACCGTGTCCCCTTTGGCGTGCACCGCTTGCAAAGCGTTGCGGGCCGAAGGGGGGATCCGGTCGGCGAAGGGGTCGTAGAGGGTGTGGTCGACATCGAAGAATATGATTCTTTTTTTGGGCACAAGCAATCACCTTCAGGGAAAATTATACCACAAATCCTTTGGTTTCTCGCGCAAAATGGGGTATAATGGTGTGAAAACGAAACCGTCACCGCCCCTTTTCTAGGAGGATTCACAATGGCGAACCGAATGCTGAAAAAACACGAAACCGGTGTTTTTGCCTTGGGCGGCCTCGGCGAAGTCGGAAAGAACATGTATGTGATCGAACACGCAGACGAGATCATCATCATCGACGCCGGGGTCATGTTCCCGGACGAGCACCTTCCGGGCATCGACTATGTCATCCCCGACTACACCT
>SL_5KL_010_SEDDRAFT_10001570_pt1 | contig 13636 bp, 20 predicted proteins | sample SodLakKL_010_SED_FD_9118 | JGI IMG/M metagenome (IMG submission 9118)
ACCAGAACAACAGGCGGAGGTGCAGCAGAAACTGCACTCCCTGCAGGGGGTAAAACGGTTAGTAGTGTTCCGCTTCAACAGTATGGTTGCCCCTCCCGATGTAGGCAAGAACAACAAAGTGTACGAACTAATGAAAGGGGGTGAAGAATGAGCGAAGCAAAAGAAATAAGGATAGTGGCAAGGGAACTCTTGGGGACTTTTTTATCCAACACTAAAGGAAGGTTTTTTTACCTGGAGTACATAAAAAAAGACGGGCAGCTTAGACGTATGGCCTGTAAGTTTAGCTCTTTCGGAGCTGGCCGTAACAAAGGATATCACCTGCCTTATATCACAGTTTGGGAGGTGGGCTATCCCGGGCAAGAGGTGCAATCAAAGGACCAATATAGGGTGGTGGACTTGAGAACTATATATAAAGTCCACTATAACGGCCAAAAATGGATAACACCAACATTTGAGAGAGCGTAAACCATGAACCCGGGGGGCGATGAGCGAAGCGAAGAAGGGGCTTAAGCCCCCCAGGCAGAGAATTTAGGGGGTTGAAAGATGAACATAATAAGTTTTAGTGGCGGAAAGGACTCAACAGCAATGCTTCTAATGATGATTGAAAAGGAAATAAAAATAGATAGAATTATTTGTGTTGATACTACAAAAGAGTTTCCCCAGATGTACGAACATATTAAAAAAGTTCAATCTATGATTGAGCCTTTAAAAATTGAGATGGTGAAAATCGATTTTGATTACTGGTTCGGTGAGCATATTAAGACAAGAGGCAAAAGAAAAGGTGGGAAGGGATACGGATTCCCTGATTTTCGCAATAGATGGTGTACCGCACTAAAAAGGGAAGCTGTAAAAAAACTACAAAAAACTATTTTAGAAGAATCTACCCAATTTCATGGCATTGCTTTTGACGAGAAAGAAAGAACATCCAACAACGAAGGCAGAAATATAAAATACCCTCTTGTTGAATGGCAGATAACAGAGAAGCAAGCATTGGAATATTGCTACTCAAGGGGGTTAGACTGGGGTGGTTTATATGAAAAGAGGCACCGTGTCTCTTGCTGGTGTTGTCCTTTATCACGCATTGGTGAACTGCGTGTTCTATACAATGAATTTCCAGAATTATGGGAAGAATTAGAGGAAATGGATAAAAAATCATTCAGAAAGTTTAGAAGTGACTATTCGGTTTCAGATTTAAGAGAGAAGTTTGCCAATGAAAATATATAAACCCGGGGGGCTTAAGCCCCCCACCAGGGGGACTGACAAATGAGAGAACAAAAATTGAGACAGGTATCAATCGGAAGGTCACGGGTATGGGACGCGTGGCAGGTGAAGTTCTTAACAGACCACGAAGTTGAAGATATTGACTATTACCCCGGACTCGGTGAAGCGTTCACTGCAGCTAAGGACTGGGTGCTGAATCAGTCCCATTTAGTTAGGAGGACATGATGATCTTTATAGACCTGGAAACTTACTACGACCAAAACTACAACCTAAAAAAGCTGCCCACAATGCAATACATACGAGATCCTCGATTCCAGCTGATAGGGGCAGCAGTCTGGATGCCCGGGTGGAAAGAGATCCGGTGGTGGGACGAGACAAAATGCCGCAAGAACCTACCCAGCATGTCCTGGGATAAAGGGGCGGTGGCCCATAACGCAATGTTCGATGGTGCGGTGCTGGCGCACCGCCTGGGGATCACGCCCGCTAAATGGCACGACACTATGCTTATGGCCCGGTACTTAATAGCCCAGGGCATTCTGCCCCCGGACCAAGGCACAAGTTTGGACGCGGTGGGCGCCCCCCTCGGGCTGAACAAGCTCGACATGGAAGAAGACATGGAAGCATATGCAAAACAAGATGTTCGGATAATGCTGAACGCTTATAAGCTGTTCAGACCACAGATCCCGGAGATTGAACTGGATATCATGGATACCCGCATAAAGGCGGCCACTAACCCAGTGCTAAGCCTCGACACGGCACTGCTGCAAGAGGTAGCAAATCGAGAACCACACCCGATAGCAAAGCAGCTAAGGACGCGGTCAAAATTTATGGAGGCACTGCAGAAACTGGGAGTTGAACCTGAGTACAAAACCAGCGAACGCACGGGAAAGCAGACACTGGCCACGGCCAAAACCGATGCGTTCATGCAGAAGTTGTCTCGGCACCCAGACCCTAAGGTGCGGCTGCTGCACAAGCTTAAAACCGAGGGCAATAGTAATATTAACCAGACCCGGGCCCAAAGATTCCTTGACATTGGGGCGCCTTTTCCGCTACCCTTACTTTACTATGCAGCCCATACGGGGCGGGACGGCGGCCAGGACAAGATCAACCCACAGAACCTGCCCCGGGGCGGTGAGCTACGGCGCAGTATACGGGCGCCCGAAGGGTGCAAGTTAGTTATCGTCGACAGCAGCCAGATCGAAGTGCGAGTGCTGGCATGGCTTGCCAAATGTAAGAAACTGATTAGCATATTCGAAGAAGATAAAGACCCGTACGTTCAATTTGCGGCAGACATACTCTATAGAAAAGACCCGGGTGCTGTAACCAAGGAAGAGCGACGTGTAGCAAAACCACCGGTACTGGCCTGTGGTTACGGGCAGTCGGTGAACGGACTTATACAATATGCCGAGGGCATGGGAGTGCAGTTAGACCAAAAGACAGCTGAAAGAGCGGTTAATGGCTACCGCAAAAAGTACCATGAGATCCCGGCATACTGGGGGACACTAATGGCCCAGGTGGAAAAACGCGGGGAGCTAATCCTTCCCACGGGCCGTAAACTTACATACCCTGACCGCTTTTGGGAAGGCAGGACGCTGATGTATAAGCGGCCCCAGATATTCTCAAAGCAGTACGTCGGGCAGCGGGACAAGGCAAAAATCTGGCCAGGACTCTTGGCAGAAAACATCACACAGGCGGTGGCTCGAGACGTGGTTTTTGAGCAAACCATGCAGCTGAAAGAACGCGGGTGGTCAATTGTGCTATCAATCCACGACGAAGTAATACTGTGTGCAAGGGAAGAGGACGCGGGCCGTGCACTTGAGGATGCATTACAAGCATTCAGGACTCGGCCCGAGTGGGCACCTGACCTGCCCGTAGATGGGGAAGGCGACATTTATACAACCTACGGAAAAACAAAGGAGTAAGTTATGAAAGCACTGATTAGTATGGTATTTGCAGTATTGTTAATGGTGGCACCGGTGAAGGCAGACATGAATCCGGACGAGGCGGTAGACGTGTGCGCTTATCTGCACGACTATTCCCTTGACATCATGGTGGACCGGCAAATGGGCAGAGAATTTGCTTGGGTAATGCAGAAATATGGGAACTGCGACTGGTCAAAGGCTGCAGTAAGGGATGCTTTCCATGGTTACCCCCGGTATCTGACCCAGGCGTCTCGGGAGGAAGCGATACGGAAGTTCGCACTGGAGTCCTTCGTTCTTTGTATGCGGGATCTAACCGGTAAGGACGGTAAATAATGTCAGCAAAACCGTACTCTTACAGCAAACTTAAAACCTGGAGTTCTTGCCCCAGGAAGTTTGACGCCTTGTATGTCAGCAAAACACACACGCAACCAATAACCGCAGCACTTACGCAAGGCACGGAAGTGCACAAGAAACTTGAGGACGCACTGAAGACTGACGCCCCGGCCCCGCCGCCGGGGCTCAAGGTCCCGGAAAAATTCTGGAAACTACTGCGGAAGTTAGAAACTACAGTTGAAGTGCCGATGGCATACAGCCTAAGGCACGACAGTAACTGTAAGTGGGAGGACTCGACAGCCATACTCCGGGGCAAGATAGACGTGGAAGCTGTATGGGGCACACCCGGAAATTATAAGACTATGCTGGTGGACTGGAAGACCGGTAACCCTACGTACATGGCGGATGAACTGCAGGCGAAGGTATACGGGCTGTTCTTTGCCCACACGCCAGGCTCAATGGTCCGTGGCAGGGATAACATCATCTTTTGCTGGCAGAACCCCATATACGGCACACGGCCAAACTACAGAAGATAAACTGTGAGGAAGCCAAGCGTGAAGTACTTACTCTGATCGACGTGGTGGATAAGACCACGAACTATAACCCTAAACCCGGGCCGCTATGCCCATGGTGCCCGGTAGTGGAATGCGAATACTTCAAGAGGAGAAGGTAATGGCAGACGTATTTATACCTGAAAGAGTATTGAGGGACACACGGCTAACCCCCTCAGATAAAATCCTATGGGCTTTTTACAGGTCGTTCGGCCAGGACGGATATTGGGGCACCATCTACAACGCAGTTGCTGAAACCGGCATTAGCCACGGAGGGGTAGTAGCCTGCAACAGTAACATGAAAAGGGCTGGTTTTCTACACGTAGTCCCCCGTCGGAGGACGGGGTCTATGGGGCAGAAGGTGGTTCGATATGCTATAGCCCCCGAGAATATTGTGGAAATGCCGAGACCCGACGAGAAGGATGCACCAGTAGATGGAGACAAAAGAAAACCGTGTGCAGGCGGATGTGGGCGGTTAATCTATGACCGGTACTGCAGGGACTGCAGAAGGCAACTGAGGGAACACTATAACGTTTTAGCAGACGACACGTATGGGGAGGTCAACGTATGAAGACAAAAATACTTCGAGTAGATGGGTTTACAGAGGCTTTTCTTGGGTTAGGTCTGAGTTATGGCAAAACCGCAGACGTAATGCCGGACGACAGAACGGAAATATGGAACAGAATGTTTCCGGTGGCAGTGCGGTTGGCCCCGCTTGACGGAGGACACAATAAGTTTCTGGAAAGTATCAATGTATGGCTGGATATTACCGCACCTTTGTATTGGTGGAAACAGTTTGATACGTACAGGGTAGGGGTTACCAAGCAGTCAGAGTCCACTATGCACACCCTTGGAAAACGTAAACTTACTTCTGAGGACTTCACGTCAATGTGTGACGGGCATATCCTTGACCTTCTGAACCTTATGGTGGACCGGGGGGACTGGAAAGCTCTCAACGATAACTTACCGCAAGGGTTCAAACAGCGCAGGATTGTGGCCACAAACTATAAAGTGATTAGGCACATGGTGGCCCAGCGTAAAGGGCACAAACTGCGAGAGTGGGAACACTTCATTAAAGAAATGCGGTACCTGCCGTTTCGTGATGAGTTTATCTTTTCAAGGAGGACTAAAAATGACGGATGAAAAAGCAGTTAAGGAGGCGGTCAAACGCAGACTTAAGAAATTTGGAGCCTGGTGGACCATGCCCCACCAGGCAGGTTTTAGTCAGCGGGGAGTGCCGGATATAATCGCCTGCTATAACGGGCGGTTGATCGGTATTGAGTGCAAGTATGGCAAGAACAAACCAACCCCCCTGCAGACCCAACAGATGGAGAACATTGAGCGGGTAGGCGGTACATGTATGGTCGTCAATGAAAATAACCTGGATGAGGTAGAAAAAATGCTTAAGAGGTTAGGTTAATGCAACCTTATCACTGGCCTGGAAGGTTTACACCACGAGAATCCCAGAAGGAAACGGTCCGGTTCTTGGTGAAGAACCCTAAGGCATTCTGCCTCGACGGGCTCGGGACCGGCAAAACCATGTCAGCTACGTGGGCCATGGATTTTATGATGCAACATGGTCTTGTACGCCGGGCCTTAATCGTGGCCCCCTTGTCAATCTGTGACTGGGTATGGGAGCGGGAACTGTTCCAGACTTTGCCCCATAGGCATACGGTTCGCCTCAAAGGCAACCGCAGGGACAAGCAGAAGAAGGCCCGGGACACCCGCTTCCAGATCCTGATCGTAAACCCTGAGTCTCTTAACATTATAGAAGAGCACTTACATCAGGTGGACCTGGTGATTGTGGATGAGTTTACTAAGTTTAAGAACCACAGATCCAAGCGGTGGAAGGCACTTTACCGCATAACCAGAAACCGTAGGTTATGGCTCATGTCCGGCACTCCTGCCCCGCAGGGACCTCTCGACGCATACGGACCTATTAAACTTGTGAGACCTAAGCCCCCGTCATTCTTAATGTATCGGGATGCCACCATGATGCAAGTCTCGCAGTTTACATGGGTGCCTAAGGAAGGAGCGGAGAATGTGGTGGCCGAGTACATGCAACCAGCCATACGGCACAAAGCGGAGGATTGTTATGACATGCCAAGAGTATCCTTTATTCCTTACGAGGTACCGCTCACGGCTGCCCAAGAGCAGAGTATCCAAGATTTTCAAACCCGGGCCGCATCTGAGATCGAAGGTAATCAAATACCTGCCACCACCGCTGCTGCGGTACTGTCTAAGTGCCTCCAGGCGATGGCGGGAGGCGTATATTACGATGGAGAAAACGGGAAAANCATCCAAAGGCTGGACGCCACACCTTACTTCGAGGCTTGTGAATCCATTGTGGAGCAGGCGGATTCGCCGGTCCTTGTTTTCGTACCTTTCCGGTCGCAAGCACAGGCCACCTACGATTACTTGGTGCAATCTGGACACCGGGCGGGCCTCATCACTGGAGACACTCACGAGAGAGACAGAGGACCGCTCTTTGATAGGGTACAGGCCAATACTATAGACGCCCTCGTAGCGGTTGCTGGAACTATGAGTCACGGGTTGACATTGACGACAGCACGGTATATCTTATGGGCCTCGCCTCCTTACTCCTTTGAAGAGTATGAGCAGGCGAATGGCCGGGTGATCCGCCACGGTCAGAAGAACCCCGTAATTATTTACCATCTTGTTCAGAACCAGCTTGCCCGAATGCTATTCAACCGGCTTAGGACCCGGGAAAAACTTCAAACAACAATTTTGAATTTACTCCAAAATAATGCTTGACAAACATAAATGATATAATTATAAGGGAGGTGATGTCGATGCAGATTTGCCCCGATTGTGGCAGTAGGGTCGCACACATTGAAGGATGTATGATTTGTTTTGTCTGCGGGTATTCAGCCTGCGGCTATTCAGCTAAGACTTCTGGAGGAAGGGATGCAAAAATTAGCGGGACAACTTATTCGGTTATATATTAAACTAAGGGAGGAGAAGAAAGACCTTGAAGATAAACATCGGCAGGAGTTGGCCCCGCTTAATGAGAAGATGAGGAAGATCGAAGCGGGGTTGCATAAACTAATGAATGACAACGATTTAACACAACTAAAAACTAAGGGGGGGACAGCCTATGTGAACCGGGGGTACTCGGTCAGCGTGCAGAACAAACAAGAGTTTTTAGACTGGGTTAAGGACAACGAGGAATGGGATGCCCTGGACGTAAGAGCCAACAAACCAGCGGTGGTTGAGAAAGGCGGAGTGCCGGGGGTAAAGATTAACAGTTTTTACAAAACAAACATCAGAGTATCATAGGAGGATTTTATGAGTGGGACCGCAGAAATCGCAAAAGTAGCCGGAAACATGCCTGCATTCTTGAAAGAGGTAGAGGCAAACCTTAACAACTTCACAGGCGGCATCTCCCAGGGTATGCCGTTAGCAACCCTGAGCGTAAGAGGCAAAGAGTTTCGCTTCCGTAAAGATGGACATGAGTTTAACACCCGGCAACGTCAGCTGGATGTGATTTTTATTGATGCACGCCCGAGCATTAGCAAAAGATACTACGCCAGGCAATACACTAGCGGGGAAACCCTTGCCCCGGACTGCTCCAGTGTGGACGGCATCACCCCCGACGTGGCCGAGCCTTTCGCTGATAAATGTGTGACCTGCCCGAAGAACGCATGGGGTTCAGTTATCACCGAGTCCGGCAAGAAGGCTAAGGCATGCCAGGACTACAAGCGTATTGTGGTATTGCCCATCCTGCAGGGTACACCTTCATCCGAGCCGGTCGTGCTGGATATAGCTGCAACATCCCTGAGGGCACCTAAAGGGTATAAGGGCCAAGAGCTTATGTTTCGCGAGTACATGGGCATGCTGGCCAAGCACAAAATCCCCCCGCAGGGTACCGTAACCACCATCGGGTTTACGGACGCCGAGTACCCGCAGCTGTGCTTTGCCTTTAACCGCTTCGTGAACGAAGAGGAATGGCGAGATGCGCAGGAGGCTAACGACCTGCCTACAGTACAGGCCGTACTTGAGGCCCCGGCAGTTGAGGCCAGCGGTGAGATCAGGGAAGAGGAAGCCCCCGCCAAAGAGAAACCAGCACCCGAGAATAAGACCAAGAAGAAAACCCCGGCCAAGAAGAAGGAGCCCGAACCCGAACCCGAACCCGAACCCGAACCCGCACCTGAACCTGAACCTGAACCTGAACCCGTAGAGGCAGAGGTAGTTGAGGAAGGCGAAGATGAAGACGACCTTATGTCCCAGCTTGAAAACATCTTGAAGTAAGAAGGAGTCAGTAATGAGACGGGACCAAGCAAATAAAATGGTTTGGTCCCTTACTCGGTTGTTTTTGGACAGGGCCAACAAGGCCGGGCTGAACAACACATCCACAGGTCAGATCCTGGGGTGCAGTCCAGGACAGGTCAACCGAATAAGGGAGAAAGTGGCAGAGTATAACACCGAGAACCCCCCACCAGTAAACCCCGCAGCTGTCCTAACTATGTTCACTGCGGTTAAGAAAATAAACCAAGGACTGGAAGACGGCAGCCTCCCGGCAAAGGGGGCACGAGGAGCAAACCAGCACCAGGCCTTGCAGTATATCACACAGGAGTAAACAATGTTAGGACTATGGAATGGGACCGGGACAAAGTTTATAGTTGCGATCAAAGATAAAAAGGTACGGCACATACAGGTCCAGGGGGAGGACCAAGGCTATAAGGCTGCAGACTTTATCAGCCGTAAGGGCTGGGACACTTACTTCGCAATATCTGAGTTTTCCGGGCAAAAACGTCTGGCCAAGGATGCCACAACAATCCGAAGCTTGTGGATAGACCTTGACTGCGGTGAGGGTAAGCCTTATATATCACCACAAGAAGGACTGTGTGCCCTTAAGAAATTTACCGACAAATACAATGTTCCGCCTTCCATAGTCGTTTACTCCGGCTACGGTCTGCATGTTTACTGGAGGCTGGACGAGGGTCTGGAGTACACTAATTGGCTCCCCCTTGCCAAGTGCTTCAAAAAGGCCCTCTCCGCCTCCGGCGTGCAGGCTGATCCCGCCCGGACTGCGGATGCTGCAAGCATCCTGCGGATACCCGGGACTATGAATTGGAAAAATCCGGACTCCCCCCAAGAGGTACGCCTCGTCAAAAAAGATGGGCCTACCTATACTGCAGAACAATTACAACAAAAATTTCCTGATGTGGCGACCACATCATCCGCACCTGCCCCCGAGCCCGGCAGCGTATGGGACGTCCCTGACAATTATCCAGACTCTGATGCTGAGAAGATTGCCAGTCGCTGCGCTCAGATGGCTTACATACGGGATACCAAGGGGCTTGTGCCTGAACCCGAGTGGAGGGCAGGTCTGTCCATCCTAGTGCGGTGTGTGGACGGTGACAAGTACATACACGAATGGTCTAAAGGAGATACCCGGTATGACCCGAGTGAAACGGAGGATAAAGCAAACAGGACGAAAGGCCCGGCTACCTGCGAGTATTTCAAAGAGCTTACCCCAGAAAGGTGCAAGGGATGCCAGCAGCAAGTAACCAGTCCCATTCAGACCGGCACCATTGTTGTACCGGAGGAGCCCAAGAAGCAGACTGAGCCCGAACCGTGGCGCAAATCTACGGTTGGCAGGTACACCGTATCCAAGCATGGTATATTCTTTCAGCCCCCGGCTGAGGACGGGGATGAGGATCCAGAACCCGTACACGTGGCCGAGGTCAAGTTATGGATACGTGAAGTACGGCAAAAGAGCAGGGTTGGGGAAGAGGTAGATAGATCATCTATACTTGTGGAGTGGATCACCGTAGATGGCCGTACTGAACAAGGCGTACTTTTCCAGTCAGACCTTGTTGAGCCCCGGCTGTTCCGGGCATGGCTTGCCGATCATAATATTATATCTGCAGTATGGGACGAGAAACGTATGAGAAACTACATATCACAATACACTCTAAACCTAATCAAAGAGCAGGGCGTACGTAAATACCACGAGAAATTGGGTTGGTCCCCGGAAGGTTTTGTACTGGGAGCCGTGGCCGTGGACACGAACGGACCGAACCCCGCACTAGTCCAGAGCAGCAACCCTATAGCCAAGATGAAACCCCAAGGGAGTGCGGATAAATGGACTGAGGCTGCCAACATCCTGAATACTCCTGGGTACGAGCCGCACGCCATGGCCGTACTTGCGGGGTTTGGGTCTGCTATCCTTCCTATCGTCGATAAGCAATCAGCAGTTGTAAGTTTGGCGGGCGTGTCGGGGGCCGGGAAAACTCTAGCCGCTCAGTTTGCCCAGTCTATCTATGGTGACCCAGAGTTTATATCCCAAGGGCAGACGGCAACCATCAACGCTATCGAGAAACAGCTGTCTAGTAACCACCATGTGCCTTACCTACTCGACGAGATAACAAACTTACCAGCAAACCGGTTGGCGGACTTTGTTTACATTGCTGCGAACGGTAGGGGTAAGGCCTCTCTTACAAGGAGCAGGGACAATAGGGACTCCGGTTCTTGGCAGCTGGTGCCGTTCACTACATCAAACTATCCGTTGCTGGACTACGGTATGGACGTGTTGCAGGAAGCACACCGGCGTAGGATACTTGAAATTAGTTTCTCCCGGTCTTTCCCCCGAGAAGAGGCCGAGATACTATATTTGGCCATGAAGCAGCATGCGGGTAGTGCTGGGGTGAAATACCTTAAGAAGCTGGCCAGTATGAAGGATCAAATCCCGGCAGCTTTCATTAAGATGGAGAATGACATACGACACAAGATGGACATTCCGGATGCTAACAGGTTTAGCTTGTGGACATTGGCTGCGGCTCGGCTCGGCGGCGCTATTGCAAAATCCATAGGGCTAATTGATATGGACATAGACCGTATCCTTCAGGTAGCCGCAGGTTCTTTGCAGGACAACATCAGCGAAACCCGCAGCCCCTCAGAGCACGCCCAGGATATAACCAAAGAGTTTATTGCCCGCAACTCCAGGCGTGTATGTTTCTGGGCACCGAACCAAAGGGACATAGGACACCAAGTAGATGACCCGGTAGCGAGAGTTATGGGCGATGATTGGATCGCTGTGCACCGGAGAGAATTAAATGAAGAATGGGCTAAGCACCGCTTAAGCCGAAAGATTATCCAGGAATGGATAGACGATGCACAGACCGAACCCCCGAAACCTGTACGGTTGTCCCCCGGCACTCCCCTTGTTAAGTGTTATATTATGCGGGCGTCCATGCTGGGTTTAGATGCAGAGTCAATAAGGCAAGAGGTACCGCAAGAGGTCCAGGCAGACACAAAATTCAAACAATAGGAGGTAGGTATGTTGGAAGATCCGCACTCCCTGAAAGGGCAGCTTGAAAGCAGGATGAAAATGGAGAGGCGGAAAGCGTTCGATGAGAGTAATTTTATAGACGCTTTTGACTTCTACGAGAAAGGTTTTTGGAAGTGCTTCGAGTTGTTGTATGGAGCGCCACGGCACTTTCATTGCAGCGAATGTGGCAAACAATCTTACCCCGACTACGGTCGGTGCGCTTACTGCGGGAGGGCAAGCTATGACACGTAACAGAGACGGCTTTAGTAGCGTGCGACACAAGATAGAATACCATCTAAAGGAACACGGCATCGAACCATGGATGGAAGAAGAACGTATGCATGAGGCAGGGAAGAAATGGGATGGGGGCAAGCCAAGGTTTGATTTACTCCCACCGGACGTGATTGAGGACGTGGTGATGATCTTCACCCAAGGGGCCGATAAATACGGGGACCGGAATTGGGAGAAAGGTATGAGTTATTCTCGGTGTTATGCTGCGGCGCATCGGCACCTGTCTGCCTTCTGGCAGGGCGAGGACTTTGATCCGGAGTCCGGTATGCACCATATATCCCACGCAATAGTAAACCTTATGTTCTTAAGGGCTTATGAGATGCGGGAATCCGGCATCGACGACAGGAGGGTGATGGCATGAACGAACAGAACAACGTAGAATTTATTGCACTGACTGACGCCGCCCAAGCTCTGGGAGTTACCAGGCAGTACCTGGACCAGTTGGCCCGGGCTGGTAAGTTGGTAACATTCGAGGGCTACAAGACCGTACCCGCACGGGTTATGCCTCTAGCAGAATACCGAAAATTAAAAAAGACTGTAGGTACCCGCAGGGGGCGCTTGCCTAAGNAGTAAAAAAAGCCCCCCGGTTGGNAAGACCGGGGGGCAGGCAGCGGTGGCAAGGGCAAGAGGCAAGGAGGAAGATTAAGAAGAAAAGAGTAATTTGAACAAGACAGCAGAAATTCCTAGTAATGTGCAGNNCACACCCACGATGTTGGCGATAGTACCCTTTAAAATATTGAACTGTCTTTGCTCGATACTATCCATTCGTTGCCGCTGAATTTGCAGCTCTCTGTCTATTTTGTCGTGGCGCTCTTTGCACCACCCCTGGTTATAATCCCCGTTAGCCATAAAACTACTCATATCCCTCTTCCAATTGCCAGATATAGTCTAAAAGACGGTAAGTGTTCTCGCCGTCCAGGCATATACCCCGCTCGCACTCAGGGTGCGGTTCAGTGTTTAGGGTCGGTTTTGCGGGCTTCGGGGGCATCTCCGTCGCTGTCGTCTGCCAACACCCGGCCATTAAAATGCTTATCAAAAGCATCCCGGGGATTATCAGCCGCAGCATCCCGTTTTTGTTGCCGTTCTTCATAGTCATACTGTCTGCCTCGGGCCTCGATCTTGTCCAAGATTCTGTGAATAAGCCTCAATAAAGGGTAAAGCCAAGCCACCCACTTACTCATCAGTCTCTCCCGAAAATCTTCCGAATCTTCTCAATAATTTTTTCCATCTGCTCCTGGGTGATTTCCTTATCCTCGAGGATTTCGGACTTGAGCTTGGAAAGCTTCTTAACCTCACTGTACCTATCCCCGAATAGGGTAGCCAGCACCCCCAGGATTGCCGAAATTAGCATTGCTCCTACATACAACCATTCCATGTCAACCTCCTTATTTGTTTCTATACCCATATACCCATTATTTATGAATGTCAATAGGGAAAAAGCACCGAACCGGGCAGCGATGGGTCTGTACCAGCGTGGATAAAGCCTCGGTCCATATCGATACCAATTCTCCTAAATCCTGCTTCAAACAAACCGAACATAATTAAGAACCGATCCCGGGATGTTGTGGCTCGAATATCTGTGCCATGCCCCCGGGTGTGTTCGGAGTCCGGCACTCCTCCCACGGCGTTATTGTGTTTTTTGCAGCGCACCCCCGAAGTAACAACAAAGGGCACCCCAGCCAACCTACGTGCCTGGTCTAGGCGGAGGATGTGCTCAGGGTTCATGTCATTACCGTCCAGACCGCACCCACACTTACAGGCGAACTCGTGGGGCTTAAAGTAATGTACTGTTTTTTTAGGCCAACTCATAGTTTTCCTCTTTTGGTTCAGCTATTATTTTCCATTCAACAGGGTTAGATATGCTGATAGTTCGGGTTGCTACAGGGGTGCCGCCCACAGTATTAGTTATAACGTATGTCTGGTTATTTAATTTATTAAGGACAACAGTTCCGATCTGAAAAGACTGATTAGAGTTTTGGTTAGGGCTGAAATTTTGCATAGATCCCTCTAATATTCTAGCC
>SL_5KL_010_SEDDRAFT_10001571_pt1 | contig 13633 bp, 12 predicted proteins | sample SodLakKL_010_SED_FD_9118 | JGI IMG/M metagenome (IMG submission 9118)
TTCACCATCGTAGTTTTCGTCGTAGAATTTGTAAACTATTAGATCTCCGAATTGCACGTTACCGAACCAAACCTCAACATCTTCACCTGGGCCCAATTCAAAGCTCTGTTCACTTCCAGTCGTTGAAATCCAGCCTTCTGGTAGGTCTTCTATGACAGTATAGGATCCTGGTAATACATCGTCGAATATCAACATACCTGGTCCATCCTGTCCGCTCATACCTTCCATGCCCTCTCCGGCCGAGAAGAATATATCATCAACGAAAGGTTCTCCCTCCTGCCATTCACCGTCCATATTAAGATCGTGGAACTTGTAGATCGTAACAGTTCCGTATTCAACATTCCCGAAATGGACTTCAGTTTCTTCCCCTGGAAGTACCTCGATAGTGAACTCGTCTGCAGTCGTGTTAAACCATCCATCAGGGATCACCTCAGTAACTACATAGGTTCCAGGTAGTATGTCTTCGAAGACAATGCATCCATCACATTCTGTGAACCCCATGTACAGCAGTTCAGTTCCAGTTTCATCATAAACCAATATCTCCCAGTCTTCTATACCATATTCTTCACTATCCCATTCACCGTCCATGTTTTCATCGTAGAACTTACATGCTCTTATGCTGCCGTATTCTGCATTACCGAATGGTCCGACCTTTGTTACAGTACAATGCTCAACTGTTCCCTCGAATTCCATTTCTGTGGTATTGAACCATCCATCTTGTAATACTTCCTTTATAGTATAATTTCCGATGGGTATATCGTCGAAGTATACCTTTCCCAATTCATCAGTTACATTTGTATCCCAAAGTTCGTCATCTCTCCAGAGCTCGAATGCCCATCCTTCGATAGGAGGATCTCCAGAATCCTTTTCTCCAGTCATATTGTAGTCGTAGAACTTGTATGTATATATCGAACCGGTCTGTATGTTACCGAAATTGTGACATGCGTACTGGCCTTCGATTACATTTATTACTTTTGTTTCACCGGTGGTACTCATCCAGTGTTCCTGCATGACTTCTTCTAACAAGTATTGACCGGGTGTTAGGTCATGCCAGTAGACTTCACCGTATTTGTCCGTAACCTGTTCGTCAAAATAGACCCACTCTTCGTCTTCTTTTTCGTACAATTTGATGGTCCAGCCTTCTAATGCAGGTTCGTCATCTCTGTCCCACCATTCGTTCATATTCAGGTCGTTGAACTTCGTCACCCTGATCCCACCTACTGGTTCAGGTTCATAGGTTTCTCCGATCAAGACCGCTACTCCAAATGTCATGCTGCCTATCACAAGCAGACTTGCGATTAGCAACGCTATTAGGTTTTTCATCTTATATCACCCTAAAGGACTGCTAAACATCTGCTAGTATATAAAGCAATATTATTATTCGTTATATAATATATTAGGGTGGTATGTATGATTAACCCGATTTACTAAATTTTCTTTTTATTTTCTTTATAACGATCTCTAATTTTGACTCCTTGTCTATGATCTTTTCTTTCCACCAACCCTTCCTGTAGACAAAATAAGCAGTTGTACCGGTGATCACATTACTGAATCCGATTGCCAACCATGCACCTGTAGAATTGAGTGCCAAAGCGAATGCAAGGATGAGTATCATCGGGATCCTTAGCCCCCATAACCTCAGCAAACTTAATCCAAACTGCTGTCCAGTGTGTCCAGAACCGTTCAGTGCACCACTCACCCCTTCGTATATGGCAAAGAATGGACCACCTATAGCTAATATGGCTAAAAATCTAGCCCCGATCTCGACTACCAAGGGTTCATCGACTATGAAGAACCTCATGATGGGATATCTAAATATTACAAAGACGATGGAAACTATCGACATGAAAACCATCATCACCATGGTCGCTCTTTTCGTTGTCTTCTCCGCTCTATCTTTCTTGTCCGCACCTAATGCCTGTCCTACCATGGTGCTGATTGCCATCATCAGACCACCTAAAAAGATGAAAGTTATATTGATCACTCTACTCCCGATGCCGTAGGCAGCAAGGATCTGTTCTTGCATCGGTAACATAGCTAGGAGTCCAGTGAGAACGACAAAACCTACAGATTCTTCGATCCTTCCCAAAGTTGCAGGTAAACCGACACTGATAAATTTCTTGAGCTTGTCTAGATCCGGTTTCAGATGCCAGAGCTTCAATTTTATGTCGACTTTACCAGCATATAGTAGATATACTGCTATAGCTGTAGCTACCGATCTTGAAAACACTGTAGCGATAGCTGCCCCTCGTATACCCATGTGTGGAAAAGGTCCTAATCCAAAAATCAGGATCGGGTCTAGAACTATATTTATCACCACTGAAACAGCCATCACCAGCATCGGTGTGATGGTATCACCCCATGCCCTCAGTGAGAAGTTAAAAGCAGCGAATGTCAAGAGAAATGGAAATCCTAAGAAGATGACTTGAAGGTAAGATGTGGCATAGGGTACTAGATCCCCTTCTTGTGTCAAAAAATTCAGAAAGTCTTCCGTGATAAAGAAACCAAAAAGGCCTAGTAATGTAGATAAAACAAGGAATAAGAAGAAGAGTTGACCTGTATCGTGATATGCTTCGTCGTACTTTTTCGCACCTGTATGTTGTGATATCAAGGATATTCCAGCTATCCCTAATCCCATCTCGACGGACAACAATAGGAATACGAAGGGCCAAGCAACGCTGATCGCCCCTACAGAAAGTGTGTTTTCCGGAGAGGGTAACCTTCCCAACCATATGGTGTCGATCAGATTGTATGCAGTCTGTAACAAAGAAGCTACCATCATAGGCCATGCTAGTTTAAATAATACAGGTATTATGTCTCCGTCGATTATCTCTTCTTTTGATGGACGCCCCATCTTTTGCTTCAGAATTTCTAATCTAGATCCATTTACCATTTAACCTGAGAATGTAAAATGAGTTCCATATATTAATATTATCACAAAGAAGAAGATACCAGTCAACCTCTTTTTTTCATGTAATAAAATAATATGAATAAAAATGCACCTATGTTTATGATGATGGCTAAATAGATCCACCAATAGCTTTCAGGGGCTGCATCGATCTCTTCAGAAACTTTCAGGACCTCACCTTCCTCACATATAACTTCTATTCGATAAGTATATGTCACCCTGTTTTCAACTTCAACATCAAGGAATGGATCACTCTCCTCTACAGATATGAGTTCTCCGTTTTTATAGACGTTATAATGGGATATCGACACGTCTTCGGTATCATTTTTTGATATAGACCAGAACAGCTCTATCTCACCGTCTCTAGGCACCGCTTCGAACTTCTCGATTGTGATGTCATATGATTTGTCCGTCCCATCTGAATTCGTTTCATGTACCGAGACGATACTAGGAACGCCTACATCTGTTGGGACACCACCTACGTCATCTTCTTCATGGTTGATCAGAAAAGGGGCTATGATAGCCATATTGAAGATCACTATGATCACCATGAAAGTCCTGAATTCCCTTATTATCATAAGTATATATTCAGAAATGAATCAGATATAAAATGCTTGTTGTTTTGTTACTATCTGATTTTTCCATTCAAAACACTATATTTGTGATATGAGGACTGTCTTATCACCTCCATTTGGAGATCTGTGGATAGTTAATGAAAAGAAGAAAAAAATGTGAGATGAATGGGTTTTCAAAGGTGTTATCGATCCATCATTTTAAGGTGTTATCAGAGTTTCCTTTACGACACCCTCTTTTTCCTTCTGTTTGACCTCTTCTCTGATGACATCTGCTAATCGTTCTATCCCTGTCCATATCTCTTCTTCTGAAGAATGTGTAAAGTTCAATCTCATTGTGTTGTGCCCGTCATCTTCAACGTAGAAAGCATCTCCAACAACGTATGCTACTTTCTTTTCTATAGCCTTCTCGAACATCTCCCTTGCATCGATATTCTCTGGTAACTTTGCCCAGATGAACATACCACCTTCTGGTCTGTTCCATTCAACGTAATCGGGCATGTGTTCATCCATGGCTTCTAACATGGCTAATCTCTTCTCGTTATACAGCTTTTTGATGTATTCTAGATGTTCATCTAAAACACCTTCTGAGACGTATTTATAAGCTACATACTGACCGAAGGGGTTCGTACAGAGATCAGTTGCCTGTTTAGCGATGACCATCTTCTCTATGAAATCTTTTGGTCCAACACACCAGGCAATCCTGAAACCAGGTGCCAAGATCTTGGAGAATGTTTGAAGTCTCACCACTCTATCCTCATCGTCCAAAGACATAAGATGTGGTTGAGGCGATCCTTCATAGCGAAGATAAGAATAAGGCGAGTCTTCTACCACTAAGAGTTCGTGTTCAGATGCTATGTCGAGTACCCTTCTTCTTTTGTCACCTGGGATGGTAGCCCCCGAGGGGTTCTGAAAAGTAGGTACTAGATACAAAAATTTTGGTTTGCATCCCTTTTTTTCTAATTCCGTCAACTTCTCATCTAGAAGATCCATATCCATGCCGTCTTCCTTTACTGGGACCGTTTCCATGTGTCCCTGGAAAGCTCTGAAAGCACCCGTAGCCCCCAAATAGGTCGGTGAACCAACAACGATAGTATCACCGGGATTTAGCAATATTTTACTGATAAGATCTAGGGCTTGCTGGGAACCGTGGGTTATCAAGATATTTTCCTTACCTACATCCATGCCCCTTTCAGTCATCTCTTTAGCCAGTACTTCCCGTAGAGGTGTGATACCTTCAGTAGAACCATATTGTAGTACACTTTCTGGCATGTCATCCATCAGCTCATTTATCAGCCTGCGCGTACTTTCCACAGGGAATGCATCGGGGTTCGGTAATCCCCCTGCAAAAGAGATAATACCCGGTTTCTGAGTCAACTTTAGTAGTTCTCTTATCTCAGAGGTCTTCATGGATTTCGCTCTTTCCGAAAATATATCATTGCATTTCACCATATATATCAGTGATTTAAGAAAAGGTCACCCCTATCTTATTATTTTCGGTCAAAGCTCAATCTTTACCTAATGCTTTCCCTACCTCTTTATCAAAATCTTCAATAAATTCGTCCTTGTTCTTTTTTGGAACAGTCGCCCCTGCGGCGATGTCGTGTCCCCCTCCTCGCCCATCATATCTTTCTGCTATATCCCTACACAATTCCCCTAAATCTAAACCATCACTCACGAGTTTTCTAGTTGCTCTAGCTGAAATATCGAATCTATCTTCCAATTCACATATCCCCAAAGTTGGTTTGGTCTGATCGAATATATATAACATTGTGAGTCCAGCCAACTCACCCTTTCGCTCCTTTTTTTCTTCAAAAAAATATTGTATATTCTCTTTCTCCTTTGGCCCATCATCTTCTAGAGAATGCAGTTTTTGGATCATATCAGACCTATAATCATTTCGGATCTCTTCTGTTCTTTTCAAAGCCTTTTTATCTCCCAAACAAAGTGACATACCTAGGCCAGCCTGTTTTGTCCTAGCTGAGGAATTGAGTAGTTTATATAGATCGTTGACACCCAAGTCGAATCTGCTGGAAAAATAGTGTTCACCTTTTATACTCTCTATTATATGGCTAGGGATATCCCTCTCGAGAAGAGAGAGTATCAACAGAGTGTTTAGTTTCCTTGAAGCTGCACTAGAGATATCTGCAACCGGTGTTTCGGAGTCTAGATCTATGTCTTCCAGCAGAAGTTTTATATCTCTCTCCCTACCGGATATCCCGGGAAAATAGGGATCACAAGCCTTCATCAGGGCATCTTTTATATCTATGCCATCTAGAAAGAGCCCTTTTGTTTCTTCTAGTTCGTTTTCTTCCAAGGCATCTTTTAGCAAAGAGAGGTTCAAACCAGTGAACCCGTCCAGGTCCTGCTTATCGGCTGCAGCACCCGCCAGACCAAAAACGGATAAGGATATATTTTTTTTATCGAATATAACCGAAAGTATCAATGCCAAAGTACCACCGCTTACTTCCTGTGAACCATCTATACCATAGTCATGTGGATTGATAAAGATGTGTTCCTCATCCCCCTCTATTTTCTCATCGACTTTATGATGGTCAAGGACGATCAATGGCTCTTCGGTATCCTTCAAGGATTTAAGATGGCTGTTACCTATATCTGTGAGGATTATAGGTAAATCTTTAGGTAGATTATCTGGAAGTTCGCTGACAAATCTTGCATGGAACCCTTTGTTCTTTCTCATCAATGTCAGAGCTAGAACAGAAGCGGCAGAGATGCCATCGCCGTCGTAATGGGATATCATCCTGAATTTGTCGTGACCATCTAAAATCTCAGCTGCGGATTCGAATTTACTCCTTAATTCCTCCGGTAATTCGACCACATTCACTCTCCTACAATTATTATTGTGTGAGCATCTCAGCGATATCTAGAGAGTATTTCCAGTCTTCTGGGATCTTACCTTGTTTTTTGTAATATTTAGCTAGTCTTCTAATCTTTGCTTCCACCAGTTGAAGTCCACGTTTGTTTTTTAGATCCTTTTGATTCTCCTCAAGGTGCTCACTCAGATTTACAGCCTTTTCCATAAGGTTCATCAAATCCTGAGGAAAATCTTGATAGACATCATTTTCTTCGAGTATATCGGTCACGTCTTTATCAGTTGCTAATTTTACGTTTGGTACTGCATATTGATCTCTCAATATAACCCCTATCTCACTCGGTGTTTTGCCTCTTTTGTATAATTCGAGTATTTTCTCCTCTATATCGTCTGCTTCCATCTTTACCCATTCGGGGTTAGACGTGACATATGGGCGTTTTGATCCTGATCTTCCTCGTTTTGAACTGTGCATTCTAGACATATTTAGCCTCCGAACGAATCCGGGTTTCGATTCATATATGTTCTAATACTTAAAAGTGACTGTTATTCTCAAGGTTTATAACCTTTGCGATAGCCTCCCCTTATGGTTTTAAAGGTTAAACAAAATATCCAAATACCCCTTCTGAAATGTGATAAGCTATGGGATTCTTGGATAGGTTGCTCGGCCGTGATTTTAAGACTGTGGTCTTGGCATTGGATGGGTTGCCCTACAGTTTCATAAGGGATATGTATAAAAAGGGAGAATTCCAGCATCTAGGTTCGGCAAGATATCAAAAGATGACCTCGGTTTATCCGACGGTTTCTTCGGTTGCGTGGTCGTCTTTTATGACAGGAAAGAACCCGGGCAAGCATAATGTATATGGTTTTACGGATAGAAAACTAGGAGATGAAGATCTACATATCACAGATTCGACGGACCTCAGGTCACAAACTCTTTGGGAGTATCTTTGTAATAAGAAGAAAAAGGTATTCATCATGAATGTCCCCCTCACATATCCACCTAAAAAAGTCAACGGTAAAATTGTTTCGGGTTTCTTATGTTCAGACCTAACGAAAGGGACGTATCCCAAGGCGTTCGCCTCGGAACTTTATAAATTAGGTTACAAGATTGATACGGATTCATCACTAGCATTCGAGAGTCTCGATAAGTTCTTGAAAGACCTTTACGAAACATTCGAAGCCCGAAGGAGAGCTATGTTCCATTACCTTAGAGATGAATGGGATTTCATGATGTTCCAGTTTATGGAGACGGATCGTATAAACCATTTTATGTTCGGAAACCACCTTGATGGAGATAGGTATGCTGACAAATTCTTAAAATTTTACAAAAAAATCGACGACATGGTAGGTGAACTCAAAGAGTCTTTAGAAGAAAAAGATAAATTGATAATCCTTTCTGACCATGGTTTCACAAAACTCGAAAAGGAAGTACAGTTGAACAGGTGGTTGATGGAAGAGGGTTATCTCGAAAAAGTCAAAGATTTTTCTAGGATCAGACAAGAAACGAAGGCTTACAGCCTTGTTCCTGGAAGGATATATCTCAACTTGAAAGGAAGAGAAAACAACGGCGGTGTAACTGGTAGCGAATACCATAGTTTGAGAGAAGAGATCTGTGAAAAACTATGGAATCTGAGAGATCCGATGTCTGGAAGGGAGATAGTAGATAGTGTCTTCAAGAGAGAGGAGATCTACTCCGGTCCATATACTAAGAAAGCCCCAGATATAATCGTTCATCCCAAAAAAGGTTATGACCTTAAAAGTAAATTCGGTAACGTAGAATTTATAAATAAAGGGTTGAGAAATGGTATGCATACATACGACGATGCTTTCGTTTACTCTAATATGCCTATCATAGGGGACAATCCCAATATCATGGATTTATTCCCGACGATCTTAGAGATGATGAAAGTTAAGCCTCCTAAAGGTCTAGATGGAAAATCATTACTATAGTAGTCAGCGTCCTCGAATTTTTTTACGGATAGCTTCGATGTAATTCTGTTTTCTAGGCAGATCGAGTTGAATTTCCTGAGCCACTAGTAGAAGTGCTGCTTCTATTTCCACATCCATCTCGTCCTGTTTCACGTTGACCCGGGACATAACTTCCTGCCTATCTAGATGGCTGTGCATCACAACATCATCTAGAATACTCTTGAATAAAGGCTTTTTCTTTTCCTCTAGGATCTTCTTGGGGGGTTCAAATCCCAGTGGGATGTCAAGGTTTTTGTGATCGAAAGTTATCTCGACATTGTCTCCCTTAAGGTTTACCAGTCCTTCTTTTCTAGCGATCTTTAAGAGTTTTTTTGCCTCGCTAGAAGAAAACCATCCTAAATCTGCAGCTGGACCAAATATAAAATCATCTTTATCTATCTCGTCGCTCCCCATCCTCTGAAAGATGAAGGCCACCGTGTATTTCAGTTCTCGGTTTGCCATCTTATCGCTTCCTCTAGACCGAGTATAACTCCGTCGACCAGGCTTTCATAGACATCTTTATCCTTCATATCTATATTCCCACCTATATACAGTTCATAATCACCTTCTGGAAGGTAATCGATCAATTTAAGATCGAATATTTCATCTCTCAGGTCGTGTATGACCATCGTATCGATACCGTTATCCGTCACTTCGGATACGAGTTCTTTGATACTACTACCACTGATTTCCTTTGAGGGAGATATCACATGATCCTTATGGTCTATACAGAAGATCATCTCACCGCTCATCTTTAAAGCGTCCTTTATCAGTTCATGGGAATAAATCGTTTTAGTCGATATCACCACTTTATCTGCTCCTGCGATATACGCATCTGTTATGGTTGCTATGTCCCTAGCCCCTACATCTGCCCATACCTCTTTTCTAGTGCCGATCTTGCGTATTATGTCTGTCTGCAAGCCCCTGCTCTCGATACCGTTAAGATCCAAAAAATATATCGTATCATAGGAATCTAATAGGTTCATGGTCTCCCATAGATCCAATCTAGATCCGTCTTTAGTGAAATGAACATACTGTCCATCTTTGACAGTTACGGGTTCGTTTCCTTTGCAGGATAGAGATGGTATCACTTTCATGTTGTGTAATTTAACAACTACTTTATAAAAGGATTGCCATCATCTTATGAGATGTTTAAGGTATGACAAAAGTTCGTTCAGCGGCATCCCTTTATCCCACTCCAATTTATAGTTACCATGAACTGTTGTCTGTAGATATGGGATCTTCCTCTGCAGAACCTTATGTTTCTTTTCCATCCCATCTACATCCATGGTGTAAACTCTCCATTTATCTCCTCTCTGACTTTTCAGTCTATAAGCGTAGATCGGAAGAACATTACTATCCAGGCAGACTTCCTTCATCCACTCAGCCTGCTCACTGAGCCTACTTTCATCCCTGAAATATAGTACAGTTTTTTTAGATGATTTCACTTCGATGGGAAAAGATATCTCACCTCTTAAAGCTATAAGATCTATCCCTAAGCTTCCGCCAGCCCTCACAACTAAAAAAGGTATATCATATATAGCTTGATACCCCTCGAGTTCACTTTCACTACAGGTCTTAGTAGCACCCTCTATAACTTCTTCATCTCCTGAGAGTATCCCTCTCAATTCTCTTTCGTACTTCCCGACGGCCATCGTACAGTATACCACAAGGATGCTATATAAAATTATCAATAGGAGGTAAGTGAAATTACGGTCTCAACCTCGATGTGTCTCTTGGGAACAGTATAGCCTCTCTTATATTGGGTAGGTCGAGCATCTGCTGTACGAAACGGTCCAGCCCTAGACCTATACCTCCATGTGTGGGCATACCATACTTGAAAGCGTTCAGATAGTCCTCGAAATCACCTACTTCTAGCCCGATCTCGTTCATCTGTTTGACAAGGGTATCATATCGATGTTCTCTTTGTCCGCCAGAGACCAATTCCTGCCCTTTATATTCTAGATCAAAATATGTAGTCAATGAAGGATCATAATCTTTTCGCTTAGCGTAGAACGTACTCTCTTTGAGTCTCGTCGGGAACTCGGTGACGAAAAAGAAATCTGTACCATATTTTTCTTTTACATAGTCCCCTAGCATCTTTTCTGCCTCGGTGTCTATCTCCGGTTCTTCCTCCCACTCTTTACCGAGATCTTCTAGTATCTCTATACATCCCCTATGTGTAATTTTCTTGATCGGATGCTCTGGCACTTCGATCTCTACGTTGAGTTCATCGAGCTCTTCCTCACCATGTTTTTTAACATGAGATAGAACATGATTAACCATGTAACTGGTCATACTCATGATATCCTCGGATCCGTCTATAAAAGCCATCTCAAAATCCACGGAGATGAACTCTGAAGTATGCCTTATGGTGTCAAAATCTTCAGCCCGAAATGCAGGGGCGATCTCATATACTCTCTCGAAACCGGAAGCCATCAATATCTGTTTGAAAAGTTGAGGGCTCTGTGCAAGATGAGCCGGCTCGTCGTAATAATCCACGTCGAAAAGGCTCGCCCCTCCTTCAGCTCCTGCGGCTACGACCTTAGGTGTGTTCACTTCGATGAATCCTTCCTGGGAAAAGAAATCTCGCATGCCTTCTATCAACAGGTTTCTGAGTTCGAAGATACTCCTTTTCTCTTTTTTTCTAAGATCTAGAAAGCGGTTATCTAGTCTAGTGGGAAGTTCTGCATCGACCTTATCCACCACACCTAACGGGAGTGGTTTTTCTGCCTCGCTTACCACTTTTATAGATATGGGATGTATCTCATATCCTAGCTCAGTTTGATCTGTATCAGTCTTGGTACCCTCTATCTCTATCACACTCTCACGGGGTATATCAACTATGTCTCCGAATTCTTCTTCGCCTATCTCCTTTTTGACTAAGACGACCTGAAAAACTGAATGTCGATCCCTGACTTTCAGGAAAGCGATCCCTCCTAGGTTTTTCACTTCCTGTAGCCAACCTGCCAATTTACACTTTTCTCCGTCTTTTAGTTTTACCGCATCTGTTGAGTGAATTCTTTTCATGTTACCTAATTTATTTTCCATGTATAAAAGCCTTTCATGGGTCGATGTCAAAAATTTTTCTTTATAAACGAAATCTTTATACGGAGGGATTTGATGCCCCTCCGAGATGATAAAATGAAGGCTCTAGTATTTGGTGCAGGTAGGCAGGCAGAAGGCATAGCATGGTATTTAGCAAATCATTCTGATTTTGATGAGATAGGCATCCTCAGTAGATCTCCTGGTCCCATCGACGAGATAATCGACTTTATAGGTAGTGATAAACTCAATAAACACGTGGTTGATGTTCTAGATGAAGAAAAGACACAGAAGATCATGACGGAGTACGATGTGGGTATTAATGCACTACCTACCAGACAGACCAGTTATAAGACCATCGAGTTGGCCATCGATGTTGGACTTGATATGATAGATATACTTGAAGAATATCATAGGAGACCTGATCCCTACGAGATGGAAGACCTTGAACTTCCAGAAGGTATGGATGTTGAGGATTATGGCGAATATCTTCATGAGGAGTATAAGAAAAAAGGCATAATGCTTTTAGATGGTATCGGTTTCGCACCTGGACTGACCAATATAACACTTGGAGAGGGACTAAGGGATATGGAAGAATCTAAGACTGCCATAGCCCGTTGTGGAGGTATACCCAATGAGGAATCTAGAGATAGGCATCCTTTGAAATACATGATAACTTGGGCCTTCGATCATGTTTTAAGAGAGTATAATATCAAATCAGCTGCTTTAAAAGATGGCAAGAAGATCGAACTGGATGCATTGTCTTTACATGAAAAATTCAAATTCGATAAATTCGGGAAGGATGTAGAATTAGAATGTGCCGTAACTCCCGGTATGCCTAGTTTTGTTTACACCCGTTCAGAGCTTGAAAACACCTATGAGAAGACGGTAAGATGGCCCGGCCATTATGATGCCATCAAGGAATTCAGACGGTGCGGTATGTTGGATATAGAGCCTGTCGAAGTCAACGGATGTGAGGTCGTACCCCGTGAAGTATTGTTGAAAGTCATCACGCCCAAACTGAAACCTAAAGAAGGAGATAGGGATGCCTGTGTTATGTGGAATACCGCCGAAGGCAAGATAGATGGCAAAAAAGCTAGGATAGATTATTACATGTGGGACGACGAAGATGTGGAGAACGGATTGACAGCAATGCAGAGGACCACTTGTTTCCCACCGGCTATCAGCGCTGAAATGATTGCTAAAGGAGAGCTCAAAGGTGAAGGTATCGTTGCACCAGAAGACTGCATAAAAGGTTCGATCTACGAAAAGATGATACAGAGGCTCGAAGACGTAGGTGTTAAAATATTGAAAGAAACTGAGTTTCTAGAATAGTAAACACCCCCCTCTCTTTTTTTATTTTTTAAATATCTTTAAATACTACTTAGAGATTTTCCTCTCATGTATCCAGAAAAGGTTATAGGGGTCATACCTAATTTGGGTTCTGGTATGTTGGGGCAGCATTCTCACACACTTGTCGTTACGAATTATCGTATGATCTTTGCAGAGGTAACCAAGCAACTGTTGAACAAGGAACGTGAAAGAGCTGTATCTGGTGTACAGGATGAGGGGATGATGAGTCGTTGGAAAGCCCAGATGTCTTCCCATTTCAACTTCCACAACAGATACTACAACATGCCACCACAGTCTATACTGCAGGAGAGTCCAAATAATTATGAGTTGAGGCCGGATCAGATCAAATCCGTTAAGATCAGGGCAGGTCACTATGATCATGGATCGGGGCAGCAATATTCGAACAAGATGGTTATCAAATCTTCTATAGGCAAGAAAAAGTTTTCCTTCGATAATATGAACTCAAACCAGGTCAAGGAGATTTTAGGGCATTTGTTGGGCCACAAAGTGAAATGAAGTTCTGTTTTCTTTAAATACCGTAACTCCTAAAGTGTCACTTTACCGGGCTCTTTTGGGAACAATACTGTGTCCTTTATTTATCCCCTCTAACGGTCGTTCTAGCACTTCCAGTTCTCTATCGAAAAAATCGAGTTCCTTATCACACCCCCCTCGATTTACTGATAGCATGTACAAGCAGTTCTTCACCAATAGATATTTATTACATACCTATATTATCACATCGTGATATTATGGGTGAGAAAAGAAAAAATCTGAACGATTACAAAGCAGAGCTTATCAAAAAAGAAGGTTTCGAATCTCTCGTAAAGATCAGAGACCATTCTATAACTATCGACGAACCGGAAAGAGCCGGTGGAACCGATAAAGGACCTAATCCTGTAGAGGTACTCCTATCTTCGATCGTTGGTTGTCTCGATTTCACCGGAACAATAGTTG
>SL_5KL_010_SEDDRAFT_10001573_pt1 | contig 13614 bp, 11 predicted proteins | sample SodLakKL_010_SED_FD_9118 | JGI IMG/M metagenome (IMG submission 9118)
ACTTCCTGCATCAACTTGTTGAATTCTTCCTGGGCTTTTGCATAAGCCTGGATAGTCAGGTTAGAATTCATTTGCTGCTTGAGCTCATTAAACTGCTGAATTTGATCTTCGCTGGGCTGGACCCCGGATTGCTGAGCAAACTGAATGTTTTGCTGCAGCTCCTGGATTTTTTCAATCATTTGATTTGCCTCGTTATTTTCCTGGACATTTTTGCTGGTCCGTTCCAGCTCCTGGTATTCCTCCGTCTTGGATATTTCATTACCAAGCTCTTTAGCTTTCCTTTCTACTTCATCCATTAAACAAAAAACCTCCTGAATTAAATTAGATCACTTTAAGATCTACCTGCAGACGAAACCCTTCTTGATAAAACACCGGGATTCCTTCTTAAAATCATAATTTGGAACAACTTTTTACCAGTTCCTGAGCAATAATAAACCGCTACCAGCGATAAACCGCGCAGACAGGGCTTTGATCTGGCATTTGTTCGCTATTCATGGCATACACATTGCCGTTATGCATAAATGTCTCAGCAGCAGCCAGGTCGATCAAATCCTCGTTGCCGGTAAGCGGGCCTTCACTTAACTGCACCATTTCCGTTTCAGGATCGTAGTTGCCCCACTGCTGGACACCTGGCGTGACAAAAATATCGCTGATCCGGCCGTGAAAAGAGGCCGGAACTACATCAGCCAGGTCATTGGAAGTTTTTCCGGTTCCAGCCAGCTCTCTGTAATGCGCCTTTGCTTCTTCCTGTTTTTGTTCAAAGTAAGGCCTGACAATATCCCAGGCTTTCTGGTGCAGTTCCTGGGCGCTCATGTGCTCCGGGTTGCCTTTGATCCCCTTCTCAAACAGGAGGGAGTATTTGCTGGCTTCCCGGTAAGTTGAAAACAGGTTGTCTACGCATGCCAGAACGATGGGCGCTGCAGTCTGATCAAATTTTACCTGCAGTTCCCTGTCGATAAAGCGAAAGTACTTGAGCAGTTTTTCTTTCTGGTAGCTGTCTATCTCTCCACCATGACCGTGATATATGGCCGAACGCACATCGCCGGTAGCCGGGGCCCTGGTATGAAACTGCAGGAACTGTTCCGGCAGTTCAGTGGCAAACTTTTCTTCGAATTTCTGAATCACATCGCTGATATCAATTTCTTCAATCATGAGACTCGTCCCGCGTAAAAGGCGGGCATCTTTCTGGCTCAGGGCGAGCACGTAAAACTGACCGTCAGATGCCAGCAGGCTGAAAAGAGGCTTGATATGGAAGCTGTGTCTGACGACAGACAATTCTTCAAATTCAACCGGCAGCCGGTAAAAACGGCTTAAGTCCGGAGCAAGAAAGTAGGCAAAGCCGTCACTTTGCTTAGACCAAAAATAGCTGTCATCGATCAGCTTCTTGGCCGGCTCCAGCAGCTGCTTTAAGTCCTGATTATCTAAATCGAAGTTTTCAAGCTTCCTCTCCGCTTCGGTTACCAGGTTCTTAAAACGGATGGCATTCTCCCGCGCTTTTTCTCTTCCCTTTTGAGTAGGCATGTAAAGCGATATACAGGGGCCAAGTCCTCTCTGCCCCAACAACTTTTTGATTTCCTCCCTATTCAGTACTTCCATGGAAATACCCCCTTATTACTATTGTGATTATAAAATAAGCGATTGTCAAATAGGCTCGGATAGGTGGCCGGTTGTTAGGCCATTAACCCGGGAGGAGGCTCATGGGGGATCCGGGCTATTTCCTTATCCCTGTATTTGAAAACAGCTTCATTACCATCGGTTATTTCTCCGATATCAGCCACCGCCACTCCCCGGGAGCAAGCTGCATCGAGTACATCTTTCACATCAGCGGGGGCTACCTGGAATACCATCCGGGCCTGGGTTTCACAGATCAAAATTTCTTCCGGGCTAAGGCTTTCTTTTTTGACCGGGGCCAGGGCCAAATCCACACTGGCTCCCAAACCTCCGAAACGGACCGATTCACTTACGGCCGCCCCGATACCGGCTGCTCCAAGATCGGAACAGGCATTTATTTTTCCGGTTTCTATGACGGCCAGGGCTGCTTCCATGGTTTGTTTCTCTTCTTTGAACAGGGCTGCAGCCGGACGCATCGTTTCCACCAGGCCGGCCCGGTAAAGGGTGTCGTTACCGTCATCACCGGTTTCCCCGATCAGGACCAGATGATCGCCGGGGTTTTTCGCAGGCTTGGTCAGCGGCTCTTTGATGACCATCCGCCCGATTACCGCCGCCACCACGGCCGGAACTATATCGCTAAATGAAGTGGAAAGGCCGCCGCCAACCACGAAAACGCCCATCTCTTTGCACATATCATGGATCCCTTTGACAATCAGGTTGATCCTGTCACCACTTCTCATCGTCTCGCACTCACCGCAGGTGCACCTGCCCTGGAAACCGCAGGGGCCGACAATTACCTCTTCATCAAGCGGCCTGGTGCCGATAAAATCAAGCAGGAACAGGGGCCTTCCGCCCATGGCAACCACGTCGCGCATCGCTCCCCCCGCCCCGGTGGCCGCACTGTCATAAGGACGGGGCACACATGGCGAACAATGACTTTCCATCTTGGCAACCAGCAGCCCATCATCATTGGGCATCTTAAACACAGCAGCATCATCGTTGGCATCGGGCCCGACCAGCAGGGCTCCCGGAGATACTTTTCCGACCACTTCGTTCAGTTTCTTAAACATCCCAAAATCGATGGCCTGGTCGATATTATGATGCAAATGGACAAACAGGCCGTGCATTAGCGCTCTTTCCACAGTATTCATAGATTATGCCCTCCTAGAAAAGACTTCTTGCAAATATTATAAACCATCAAGCCGTGAAAACAATAGAAATAGTGGACATGGCTTAAAACAAGCAAGCCACGGCGAAAACTCCATCCTCTTCCCTTCGGCCTGCGCTGTGCCTCCGAACACTCGAACCGTGCCTCTGACGCTGCTTAACTAGTAATTATTCTCTGTAGTAAAAATTATTTATTTTTGATCACAATTGCACATATTTATGGTATTGTATTAGTTGAGCAACTAATTTTTTGCTGGTTGCCATCATTTATGCCTGGCTTGATGAAAGCAGCAGAATATGGCAAGGTACCATAACAAGAAGGCTGGGTGATTAGAGCTGCTGCAATGATCGACGAGACAAGGCTGAAATAAATTATATTATGTAAGAAGAAAGAGGATGAATTAAAGTATGAAAAGAAACTGGAACCTGGAAGAACGCAGCAGGGATATAAAAACAGCAGCAGGTTCTCATTATGACCTGGTGATCATCGGGGGCGGCATTACCGGAGCAGGCATCGCCCGGGAATGCGCCCTGCGGGGGCTGTCATTCTGTCTCCTTGATAAAAATGATTTTGCCTTTGGCACTTCATCCCGGTCTTCAAAAATGTTCCACGGGGGCATGAGGTACCTGACTTCGGGCGATTTCGGGCTGGTCCGGGAATCGACCAGCGAAAGAAACTGGCTCAGGTCCCACTTCCCCAACCTGGTCAGGCCGGTAGGTTTTATCTATCCTTCTTACCAGAATTACAAGGCCAAACCATACATGGTCCGGCTCGGAGTTAAGCTCTATGATATTATTTCAGACTGGTTCAACGAATTCAAAAATTACCGTAAAGCAAAGATCTTTAAAAAGAGCTTTATCGAAGAATTTGAACCCGCTGTTACCACAGAAGATCCGGACCTGGGCAGCATGCTCTTAGCCGGTTTCTATTACGATACCAACTGTGACGATGCCCGGGTTACCCTGGAAACAATTAAAGAAAGCCTGGACTATTCAGAAGGCAGCTCCAAGGCTATTAATTACGCCCGGGTAACCGGTTATGTTAAGGATTCCTCGAGTCTGGCCCGGGGGGTAAAGGTTAAAGATGCCCTAAACGGCCAGGAATTCACAGTTAAGGGCAGGTGCGTGGTTTCGGCGGCAGGAATCTGGACTGATCAGGTCCTGGAAAAATCTGCCTATAAACAGGAAAGGATTTATCCCACCAAGGGTGTGCACGTAGTCGTTCCAAATGAGCGGCTCGGAAACCGGAACGCCTTCAGCCTTATTTCTATAGATGACGGGCGCTTTTTCTTCGTCCTGCACCGGGGCAAGGTTTCAGTAATCGGAACCACCGATACCGCCTATTACCCGGAATCTTCAAACCTGGACGAACCCTGGTGCAGTAAAGAAGACTGCGACTACCTCCTGCGCACGGTAAACAAGATGTTTCCCCATGCCAGGCTGACCTACAATGATATAATAGCCACCTTTGCCGGGATCAGGCCCCTGATCAGGCAGGAGGGTGCCGAACGTGAATCAGATGTTTCCCGGGAGCATGAAATCTTCCAGACTGAAGACGGTATTGTAGCTATCGCCGGGGGCAAATCAACCACCTTCCGGCGGATGGCGGAAGACCTGATTTTTTACCTGGTGGAAAATAAATACCTGGAGCGCTTTAACAGGCCTGAGCACAACAAGCGCAACTTTTCCAAAAAACCTTTCAAAATAGCCCTGGCAAGGAAAGAGTTCGACCGGCTTGCTGCCGAAAGAGACTTAGATGAACTTGTCCACCCCGACATGCTGGAACACTTCTACCGCCAGTACGGGCGGGGCGGACTGGAAATATTAGAGCGCATTAAAACAGCCCCGCAGTCGGGCACCCCTTTACTAGAAGGATACCCGCACTGCGAGGCTGAAATACTATATATCCTGGAGCATGAATGCGCTCCTAAGTTAATTGATGTGCTCTGCCGCAGGACTGAAGCGCAGTGGCTGATCTGGCACCACAAACAGCCTGAACTGGCCCGGGCCGCAGCCGGTATTATGGCCGCTTATTACGGCTGGAGCGAAGACCGAAAATCTGCAGAAATTGATGAATACCTGGACTACATTGCCAGCACCGTCAGCTTCATCACCGCAGCCGGGCCCGAGGAACGCTCCAGGCCGGTTCACTGAAGCAAAGCCGGTTAACTGTAAAGACTCTCTATTTCACCTGCATAGCGGTCGATAACCACCCGGCGCTTGAGCTTCATGGTCTGGGTAAGCATGTTGTTCTCCACCGTAAAGTCTTCCCCGATAAAAAGGTACTTCTCGGGGATCTCGTAGCGGCCAAAGTTCTTATTCAAATGGCCCTTGATTTCTTCAGTGAGCATGGCTTTGAATTCATCGTTCGCCAGCAGATCGTCCGGATCGCTTGATACCCCTTTTTGATCAGCCCAGCGTTTGGTAACCTCAAAATCAGGCAGGACCAGGCAAATATTATAAGGCTTGCCGTCCCCGTAAACCATGGCATTGGCTACGTACGGTAAAAGCTTGATTTCCTCTTCAATTACCGCCGGGAAAACATACTTGCCGTTAGACAGCTTGTACTGCTCCTTAATCCGCCCGGTAATCCATAAGAAGCCGTCTTCGTCAAAATAACCTCGGTCCCCGGTACGGAAACCCCCGTCGGGCATCAGCACTTTGGCCGTTTCTTCAGGCTTGTTGTGATAACCCTTCATGATATTGGGCCCGTAAACGATAATTTCGCCGTCTACTGCCCCTTCTTCTGAAGCAGATTTGTCTATTACCACCTCCTGGCCCTCCAGGACTTTGCCCACGCTGCCGATCCGCCAGGCCCCGGGGCTGTTCATGGTTACGGCAGGCGCGGTTTCGGTCAAACCGTAGCAGTCATAAGTGGGAATGCCAATATCGTAGAAAAACTCGGCAATTTCCTTGTTCATGGCCGCACTGGCCGTAAGTGCACCGGTTACCCGTCCGCCCATAGCATCCCTGACCTTGGAAAATACCAGCTTGTCCAGCAGGCGGTGCTTGATATTAACCCCCGGGCTGGACTGCCCTTTCTCGGCCAACTCCCGTTTTTCCTTAGCCACCCGGCAGGCGGCATCAAACAGCTTTTTCTTCATGCCCCCGGCATCGTTCATTTTCATCTGGATTCCGTCGTAAATCTTGTTAAAAACCCGGGGTACAGAAATCAGGTAGGTCGGCTTGATTATTGTAAGGTCTTCGGCCAGGGTGGATACATCACGCATAAACCCGAGCGAGCCCCCGAACTGAACCCAGTTGTTCAGCTCCGCGCTAAGAGCATAAGAATGTGCCCAGGGCAGCATGGAAATACCAACCTGGCTTTCTTCAAGCTCCGGGTATAACCTGTAACCGGCCCGGGAGCAGTAGGTCAGGTTGCCGTGGGTTAAGAGAACCCCCTTGGGCGCAGCCGTGGTCCCTGAGGTATAAATCAGGACCGCCACATCGTCATGGCCAGGAACCAGCGGCTCAACAGGGCTGGCTTTCCCGAGTTCCTCAAGAGCGACCATGCTATTCTCTCCGTCAGAATCGATAATGTAAATGTATTCAAGCGTCGGTATTTCTTTGGGAAAATCTTTGACCTGCTCGTAGATTTCCGGGCTTGAGACCATCAAAAACTTAACGGCACTATCTTTGATGATGTACTTCCAGGTCTGCCAGAGTTCTTTTTCATACATCGGGATAAAGCGGGCTTTTCTCCCGTAACTAGCATAGGACAAAACAGCCCATTCGGGGCGGTTTGGAGAAATAATCCCTACTGCATCCCCTTCACCAATGCCCAGTTTGGCCAGCCCGCCCCGGGCATTCCGGATCCGCTCCCCTATTTCACCATAGGTAACCGGGTCCACCGTCCCCCGGCCATTGTGCACCCAGAATAATACGTTGCCCCCATACTTTTTCTCACCTTCGTTCCACCATTCGACCAGGTTATCCGGTTTTTCATAGGTCCAGTTCATACCCTTCTCTCCTTAAGCAATAAATTTAAAACAAAATACTGACATCATATCAATATTTATATTGTTTGTAAAACAATTCGCGATTTTTGTTGATTTTCCTGCAATAATCCACCGGCCAAAAACAAATTTTTAATCCCGCTGGAAGGAAATAACCGCTTAATGTAGAATTAAAAGGTAGAATAATAAAATAGCTGTAAATCCTTCTCAATGGTGAATAAGAAATTGACTTTGCATAAATAAGACCCTTATTAAAGTGACAACCGGCTCTCCTTCATTTGCTCCAAGAATCAGATCTTCTACCAGGTAAAACGTAGAGAAGCCTCCCATTGAGTTGAAATTTTGACTTTCAACTTTCATTAAAAATTGGAGGCGCCTACACTGCCTAATGAAAAAGAAAAACTTCGCCTGCTGGTGAAAAATTTACCGAACGGGTATGCTTACCACCAGGTGGTTGTTGATCACAACGGCATACCGGTAGACTCTTTTTATCTAGATGTCAATACTGCCTTTGAAAAGATCACCGGCCTCTCAAAAGCGGAGGTGATCGGTAAAAGGGCAACTGAGATATACAGCAGTGTCCAGGGTAAAGATTTCAACTGGATAGGAGAATGCAGCCGGCTCGCCCTAACCGGAGATAGTCACAGTTTTGAACACTTTTCACATTCCGCTCAGCGCTGGTACTCGGTTACCGTTTACAGCGATGAACCCGGATTCTTTGTCACCTTATTTGACGACATAACCGGGACAAAACATATGCAAGATCAAAAACGTTTTGAACAGGTCTTTCGCCACAACCCCACCCTGATGGCTTTAAGTTCACTTCCTGAACGCCGCTTCCTTGAAATTAATAATGCGTTCTTAGAAACCCTCGGCTTTACCAGGCAAGAAATTATCGGAAAAACATCCGCCGAACTGGGCCTGTTCGCCCATCCGGAACAGGCCACAGCAATCGCTGAACGTTTGAAAAGTAAGGGGCAGGTAAGCGATATAGAAATGCAGGCCCGCTGCAAAGACGGTACAATCCTGGACGGCATTTTTTCTGGTGAAGTCTTCAGCAGCGAAGGAAAGCAGTACTTTCTCACTTCAATGCTTAACATTACAGCCCGTAAAAAAGCAGAAAAAGCAGTAATGGATGCTTACGAAGTAATGCTTACAGTACTGAACAGCATCGATGCTTTTGTTTATGTAGCAGATCTGGAAACTTATGAAATCTTGTTCATTAACCAGTACGGAAAAGACCACTGGGGCAATATAGTGGGGGAAAAATGCTGGGCGGTCCTGCAGCAGCAGCCGGCACCCTGCAATTTTTGCACAAATGACATGCTGCTGGATACTTTCGGTACACCAACCGGTGTCTACAACTGGGAATTACAGAATAGAATAAACGGCCGCTGGTACGATTGCCGCGACACCGCCATGCGCTGGTACGATGGCAGGATGGTCCGTTTACAAATAGCAACTGACATAACCGAGCGCAAGCTTAAAGAAGAAAAAATACTGCTTATCAGCTTCCACGATCGTTTAACCGGCCTCTACAACCGCAGCTACCTGGAAGAAGAAATGAAAAGGCTTGATACTGACCGGCAGCTGCCGATCAGTATCGTAATGGCCGATCTGAACGGGCTAAAGCTCATAAATGATACCCTGGGCCACAGCAGCGGTGATGGCATGCTCCGCCGGGTGGCCGAACTGCTAAAATATTCCTGCCGGGAAGAAGATATTGTTACCCGCTGGGGTGGAGACGAATTTTTAATTTTTTTACCCCAAACTGATAACAAAGCCGCAGTCGAGATCTGCAAAAAAATTAAAGAAAACTGTCGTAATGCCTACTATAAACAGATGCCCATTTCAATATCACTGGGAGCGGCTACAAAGAATAATCCGGGTACGGATCTGCTTGAAGTACTGGGTGCAGCGGAAAGCAATATGTACAAACAAAAACTACATTATAGCCAGAATGCCAAAAGCTTTGTCCTGGATACACTGTTGATGACCCTCAGGGCAAAAAGCAATGAAACGGAAGAACATAACCATACCATGCGGCAGATCAGCCGTTTAATCGGCCGCAGGATAGGCCTATCCGGACCGGAGTTGAGCCGCCTCGATCTTCTTATTAGCATCCATGATATCGGAAAAGTCAATATCAGCGAAGAGATCCTCACCAGGGCAGGGCCTCTAACTCCGGGCGAATGGGAAATAATCCGCAGTCACCCTGCTGCCGGTTACCGGATTGCCAGGGCCACTGAAGGCTTAGCCCGCGTAGCCGAAGAAATACTATCTCACCATGAGCACTGGGATGGCTCAGGCTACCCCCAGGGATTACAAGGAAAAGTTATTCCCCTGCTCTCCCGGATTGCCGCCATAGCCGACGCATTTGAAGTCATGACTGGAGGCAGGCCACATAAAAAAGCCGTCTCGCAGGAAGAAGCTATCGGGGAGCTGAAAGAAAAAGCGGGTAAACAATTTGATCCCGAACTGGTGGCTGTCCTGCTCAACTCCTTCGAAGCAGGAACTGAACTGGGCTGCAGGCAGGAATCATAACCCGCAGGGGACCTGATCAGTTTAACTTAAACGAACACCTTTATGCCTGGCTGTCTCTTCATATAGAGCGATAAAAGCTTTTACCACCCCCGGATCAAACTGTCTCCCTGCGCAACGTTTCAACTCTACCATGGCCTCGGGCACGTTCCTGGCCTTTTTGTAAGGAGTATTCGAGGTCATTACCACATAAGCATTAACTACAGCCAGGACCCGGCATACAGCAGGTATATCGCCTTTTTTTAAACCTAAAGGATAGCCCCTGCCGTCCCACTGCTCGTGGTGTTTAAGGATATAGTCAGCAATGCCTGCCAGCTTCGGTGACGCCAGGGCTATGCGGTAGCCTTTTTCCGGGTGCAGGTAAATAAACTTTAGTTCTTCATTGCTAAGAGGCCCTTTTTTTTGCAAAACTTGATCCGGGATACCTGTCTTGCCAATATCCTGGGCTTTTGCCAGAAGGAGAAGATTGGAAACCTGTTGCGGGGAAAACTTGAGCTTATAAGCCAGGGCCCGGCACAACCCTGTCAAACGCTTCAGCTTTTTTGCATCCCGGTACCTGTCGCCAGTGTGGGCCCGGGTAATTTTACTGACCATATCTATGCTGCTCTTCCTTCTTTGCAGCATTTTATCGTGATACATAAGTTCATCAGCTTCTTTACGCAGGTCTTCAAGGAATGTGTTTTTATCTTCAGCAGTTGCCGTCCCGATAGACAGGCTTAATGGAATCTCCGGATTATCCCTGTTGTAAACCGAAATCTCATTCCTGATCCTGGCCACCACTTTTTTGGCTACTTCTGCATCGGTATTTACCAGCAGGGCAGCAAACTCATCCCCACCATACCGGGCCAGAACTTCCGGTTTGCGTAAAACCCGCTGCAGCACACTTGCTGCCGTTTTTAACAGCTCATCGCCTTTATCATGGCCGAAGGCATCATTTACGATCTTTAGCCCATTCACGTCGGCATAAAGCATGGTTATCGGGTACTCCCTGCTGTCCTGGAGCCGTTTCAGCTCTTCATCAAAGTAAGCCCGGTTATACAGTCCGGTTAACTTATCATGCAGGCTCAGGTAAGCCAGCTTCTTCATACTTTTATTTCGTTTTGTTTGGTTCAAATCGTCTCTACAGCGAACTATAGCCCGCACAAGCATGCCGGCAAAAGCTTCCAGAACCTCTATTAGCTCTTCTTTTTTACAGCTATTTGAAGTAACCTGGTTACAGCCAACAAAACCGTAACACCGGCCTTCAAAATAAAGGGGGAAAAGAGCAATTGAACGGGTTTTATGTTTTTTAAAAGTAAATAGCAAGGCGTCTTTTTCACAGCCGGGAATGATTGGGGGCATTAAAACGGGACAATTCTTTAAGTGCATTTTCATGATCCCGGGCATTTCACTAAAAGGGATTTGTTTGTGTTCTACAGGGATCGGTTTATTTCCCAGGGCCTGCCACTGATGAAAGTTGACCGCTGCTTTTTTCTTGTTGTCGTAAAGATAGAGGTAAATTAGATCGGCCTTAACAATCCTGCCGACTTGTTCAAGGACCTTACCGGCTGTATGATGAATGTTGTAAGGAGAAGCGGTGATCAGGCTGTTAGCGATACCGACAAGCTTCATATCAGGATTCCCTTCCTGTAAGAGTTTGCAGTGTTAGTTTTGGGCCCGGCACGACAAACCAGCACAATTATTACAAATTAACCATCCCTGGTGTTTGATGGTCCAATGCCCGGATTAGCAATAAAATTATGAACCATTGCACTACTTTCCAGCAGTTGGTATAATGAATGTGGAATTTTTCACATTGAGCAAACTCTTTTGATAACTTAAAAGATAGTATACCCTACGCCCTATTGTTTGTCTATTGTCTAAGCATTAGTTTTTCTTAATAAACTTAACTACTAAGACTATTGCCCTTGTTGAAATTAATAATAAATACCTGATCGAACCTGATAGGAGTGAGTGAACCTCTTGAACCTTAATGATTTCGGCCTGATCGTAAAAGCCCTGCGCAAAAACAGTTTTGATGAAAATGGAAACCGCTGGACCAGGGAAACCCTGAGCAGGGCAGTTCACCTGACTGAAGATCAGCTGGGCCGCCTGGAAAGAGGGGACCGCAAATATCTTGATAACCAGACCCTGATGCATCTAGCAGATTCTTTTAATCTCACTACCCTGGAGCGAAAAGAATTTTTTTATGCCGCCCTGGGATTAAAAGATGAAGAACTTTTTAACCAGGAAAGCCCCAAAACACAGTTAGCCAATCTTTTAGAGATCATGGAAAAACTCCTGGTCCCGGCCTTCCTGTCTGATGTCTATAAAGACATTGTCCTGGCCAATAAGGCCATCATGGACTTATACCAGTTACCTTCTGCCCGGCTTAACAGCTTTAAAAAAACATCCGCAGGCTTCAACCAGCTTTTTCTAATCTATTCTCCAAAATCTGGTTTAAGGGATATAATCGGCTCCCGGTGGCAGGAAGCCGCATTTATGACCTTACTTGAATTCCGCCGTTCATCCCTGCGCTACAGGCATACTAATTATTTTCAATACCTGCTTAATACCCTGCTCAAGTTAAAAGATTTTGAACTGGACTGGTACTCTAACCTGAGTATTGCAGACTCCCCCGACCTGACTTATGAACGCTTTGAATACGGACATCCTTTTTTCGGCCCCCTGGCCTACAACGCCACCGAAACCACCATCAATACCATGCAGGGTGATTTAACCCTTGTCCTGTATAACCCGGCCAATCCGGATACTGCAGCTGTTTTTGAAGAGCTGATAAAATGCGGCGGCAAAAAAATACTGCAGCTGTCCGCCTGGCCGGATAAATATAACCGGTAAGGCATTTGCTGCAGCCCTCTTAACCAGAATAACAATCCTGTAAACTCCTGGCGTAATAAATCCACTATCATACTCAAAACGGACATCATCCTTAGTTCGATCTACAGGGGGGCCTGACCCCTGAAGGGAGGAATTGGAAGCCCGCCAGGGCTGGAGATTCCGACCGGGCACCTGGAGGGAGTTTCTGCGGGTAGCCCCCCCCAAAGGCTTACTGTTCCTCATGGGCAACTACAACTTTTGAAGGAAGTTGGTTAATAGTGAGTTCTTTTAAATTGAGCTTTTTGCTAGCGTTATCTATATCAATTCCCACTGCTTCCCCTGCCTCATCTAAATCAAGATTGATGCCAAGAGCAATTTCTATTGTTTCAACACTTTCCTTTTCGGATAAATCAATGTAAAGTGAATCTGTGTCAGTATAATAATTTAACTTCATCTTTTAAACCTCCTGTCCGGAAAAGCATTGTGTATGGTTTTCTTATCTTCCAAAGTGACAACTCTTAATATCTTACCATCTAGTTCCTCAATCTCTCCCCAAAAGCGGTAACGATTGTATTCATGCATTTCTTGAGCAATTGGATTTTCCACCACATAGATACACCATCTTTTCTGCAAATAAGGACGTTTGCGAAGGACTTCTTTTTCAAAATACCGAGTAAAGTTATATTCTGCCATGCCTATATTATAGCATAGAAATTACAGTAATTTTACAAAGGTAAAAGGTCCTAAAGAAATATAGCCATTCAATAAACAAAGGTCACAATGCAATCTGTGGTAATCTGTTATTACATGTTAATTTGAACATATAGCAATTTCTCTGGTTTAAAAGGTAAAATATAACTGGTAATAATTGCATGAGGGTATGCCCCCAAAACATGAATAACCAGGATATAATTTATTCACATTCATTCATTCACACTTTATTTACAAGAAAAAAAGACCCCGCAGGTTTTATCCCGCAGGGCCTTTTTGCTAACTGGAAATATTTACAGGGGGGTCGTACCCCTAAAAGGAGTTTCTGGAAGGATGAAGTCCTGGAGGAAACTCCCGGGCAAGAGCCGTCCCGTTGTGTCCACTCACTTTATAGGTGGTACTCCTAAATCCTTGCATATCTTTTTGGCCAGTATATCAGAAATCTCCCGATGTCGCGGTATGGCCGAACGCTTATTAAGATCAGGATTTTGCCACCAGGAATGGTTAGCTCCTTCTCTAACAAAAAGACAGCCATTTATTGACAAGTAACGGATAAGGTCCTTCCTCTTCATAAAGCAATTTTCTCTTCCTCGTACTCATTACCGGCTAAGGATAGAGCATCATCACGATTAAACTCTAAAGCCTCTCTCAAGGTTTCTTTTAAACAGTCAATCAGCTTAGCTTTACTCTTTGCCTGGCAATTAACACCCGGGACTTCTTCAATCCAACCGACCCACCATAAACCATCTTTCTTAATAACGGCAGTATAGTTGTTGCTCATTTAAAATCACCCCTCCGGAGTTCATTTATA
>SL_5KL_010_SEDDRAFT_10001574_pt1 | contig 13603 bp, 14 predicted proteins | sample SodLakKL_010_SED_FD_9118 | JGI IMG/M metagenome (IMG submission 9118)
GCCCCGCTGGCAGCCCCTTACCCTCCAATCCCCCACCGATAGCCGTCGACGGAACACCAAACGACTACTGGGTCGCCTGTTTCCTTCTCAACCGGTCGATACCAACCATCGCGCCCGGTAGGGATTTGTACCTGCCGACGGTACGTGTGGTATACAATGTCACAACCACACCGCAAAAGCCGCAAACCGGCGTCTGCCGTTCCGCAAGACGGTGAGAAACCGCCGGGAGCAACACACTTTTCCCCGGACCGACCCGACCTACGGCCACTAGTGGCGAGCCAACTATGAACGAAGTCCAACTCGAAGTGGCGAAAGCGTACCCCAACGATTCGGGACGTGGTATCGCTCGCCTCGACCCTGATACACTGCTGCATCTCAAGCTCTCTCCGGGAGACATTATTGAGATTGAGGGAGGCGAAACAACAGCCGCCAAAGTATGGCGGGCCGACCGGCAGGACTGGAACACTGACACCGTCCGTATTGACGGCTTTACCCGTCAGAATGCGGATGTCGGCATCGGCGAACGCGTCACCATCCGTAAGGCTGAGGCTGAAAAAGCTGACAAACTGGTGCTTGCACCCCCTGAAGAAGCGAGCGTCCAGTTCGGCTCCGATGCCGCCGGGATGGTCAAACGACAGATCCTCAAACGGCCAGTCGTCGAACGAGATATCGTCCCTGTGATGAGCTCGACGAACCATCCATTTATGCGCTCGCCGGGTCAGGCGATCCCGCTGATTGCCGTCGAGACCGAGCCGGATGGTGTCTGTCTCATTACCGAGGACACGGAGGTCGAACTCCGAGAAGAGCCAATCAGTGGCTTCGAGAAGACCGGCGGCGGCATCACCTACGAGGATATCGGTGGCCTCCAAAACGAGATCCAGCGCGTCCGCGAGATGGTCGAGCTGCCAATGAAACACCCCCAGATCTTCAAGAAACTGGGGATCGAGCCACCACAAGGAGTCTTGCTGCACGGCCCACCCGGCACCGGTAAAACGCTGCTTGCGAAGGCTGTCGCCAACGAAACCTCCGCGAGTTTCTTCTCGATTGCGGGCCCCGAGATTATCTCGAAATACTACGGGGAAAGCGAACAACAACTCCGCGAGATCTTCGAGGACGCCAAAGAAGAGTCGCCAGCGATCATCTTCATCGACGAACTCGACTCCATCGCACCCAAACGCGAAGACGTGACCGGCGAGGTCGAACGCCGCGTCGTCGCCCAGCTGTTGACGATGATGGACGGCCTTGAAGCCCGCGGTCAAGTTATCGTCATCGCCGCGACCAACCGCGTCGACAGCGTCGACCCCGCGCTGCGTCGACCGGGGCGGTTCGACCGCGAGATCGAAATCGGCGTGCCCGACGAGGTAGGAAGAAAAGAGATCCTCCAGATCCACACCCGCGGCATGCCGCTATCGGATGACGTCTCGCTGGACCATCTGGCCGACGAAACCCACGGCTTCGTCGGTGCGGACATCGAGAGCCTCACGAAAGAGGCCGCAATGAAAGCCCTGCGCAGGTACCTCCCCGAGATCGATCTCGACGAGGAGGACATCCCCCCGAGTCTCATCGATCGGATGATCGTCAAACGCGATGACTTCGGCGGCGCACTCAACGAGGTCGAACCCTCGGCAATGCGCGAGGTGCTCGTTGAACTTCCGAAAATCACATGGGACGACGTCGGTGGGCTTGATTCACCGAAACAGCAGGTCAAAGAAAGCGTCGAATGGCCGCTGACGAGCCCCGAAAAGTTCGACCGGATGGGCGTCGAGGCTCCGAAAGGCGTCCTGTTGTACGGCCCACCCGGCACTGGCAAAACACTGATGGCGAAAGCGGTCGCCAGCGAGACGAATGCGAACTTTATCTCGGTGCGTGGCCCACAGCTGCTGAGCAAATGGGTCGGCGAGAGCGAGAAGGCCATTCGACAAACGTTCCGGAAGGCCCGGCAGGTCAGTCCGACGATTATCTTCTTCGACGAGCTCGACAGCCTCGCGCCCGCCCGTGGCCAGGATATGGGCAACAACGTTTCGGAACGTGTTGTCAACCAGCTACTCACAGAGCTCGATGGGCTCGAAGAGATGGGCAACGTGATGGTGATCGGTGCGACCAACCGTCCGGATATGATCGATCCCGCACTGATTCGGTCGGGGCGGTTTGATCGGTTGGTGATGATCGGCCAGCCCGACGAAGAGGGCCGCGAGCAGATCCTCAAGATCCACACCGGCGAGACACCGCTTGCGCCGGATGTGAGCCTCCGAGAAATCGCCGAAATCACCGACGGCTACGTCGGTTCGGATCTCGAATCTATCGCCCGCGAATCGGCTATCGAGGCGCTGCGTGACGACGACGACGCGACTGAAGTCGAAATGCAGCACTTCCGGCGTGCCATGGAATCAGTTCGGCCAACCGTCACCGAAGACATTCTCAACTACTACGAAGAGATCGAAGACCAGTTCCGCGGCGGCGGCCGCGACCAACTGGGCGAACGCCGAGACGGCCGGATCGGCTTCCAGTAAGCCGCTGGTTCGTTTATCGAATCAGTAGATCAGCTCGTCGTTGTTCTCGATCATGTACAACGAGCGGGCGGCGATGTTAACAGAGTGATCACCGATGCGTTCGAGATCACGGATTGTCAGCAGAAACCGAGAGACGTCCTCCATGAACTGCTCGATATCGTCATCGGGATTCATCTGTTCGCTTTCGATCAACTCGCGGACGACAGTATCGCTGGCCTGTTCACACAGATAATCGAGATCGTCATCGCGGTCGTCGACCGCATAACATAACTCAACGTCATCCTCTGCGTAGGCAGTCATCGCTTCGTCCAGCATTTCGAGTGTGACCGTTCCGAGCTCTTGGATGTCGATCTCCGGAAAGATGTTGGTCTCGCCGTCGGTGACGTACCCACCGAGATTTGTCGCCAGATCGGCGATCCGTTCGAGATCGGTAATGATCTTAAATGAGGCGGCGATAAACCGGAGGTCACCGGCAACGGGCTGCTGGAGAGCGATAAGGTCGGTACACTGCTTTTCGAGATCGAGATACTGCTGGTTGATCTCGCTGTCGCCGTCGATCACCTGTTGGGCGAGTTCGTGGTCGTTGGTTTCGAGCGCCTCAAGCGCCATGCTGAGCCGCTCGTCGACCGTCTCGCTCATCTCGAGGACGTCGGCGCGCAGTCCTGCAAGCTGTGATTGATATTCGTTTCGGGGCATACCCCTCTATGAGGCAAGCCGATAGAAAAGAATTACCCACCAAGAGTATGTAATGAACGTTGACCACCTACTCGTGGGCTGGGCGTCGACCGCTGGCCGGACTATCCGAACTTGCCGGTGATGTAGTCTTCGACGCGCTGGTTGTCGGGATTCTCGAAGATTTTCTGGGTGTCGTCGAACTCCACGAGCTCGCCGCCCGTCAGGAACACCGCCGTTTTATCCGAGATTCGGGCGGCCTGTTGCATGTTGTGGGTGACGATAACGACTGTGTACTCTTCGGAGATGTCGGCGATCAGATCCTCGATTTGTGAGGTTGCGACTGGGTCAAGCGCGCTGGCGGGTTCGTCCATCAACACGACTTCGGGGTCGGGTGCGATCGCACGAGCGATACAGAGTCGCTGTTGTTGGCCACCCGAGAGTTCGAGGCCGGACTCGTCGAGTTGGTCCTTTACTTCGTCCCACAGTGCGGCCCCTTTGAGGGCCTCTTCGACACGGGCATCGAAATCACCGTCGTAGCCCTGAATTTCGAGGCCGTAGGCGACGTTCTCGTAGATCGATTTGGGAAACGGGTTAGGCTGTTGGAACACCATGCCGATTTTGCGGCGTAAGGCGACAGGGTCGACGTCGTCGTCGTAGACGTTTTTCTCGCTAAAGAGGAGTTCGCCCTCGACACGGGCAGCGGGAATGAGGTCGTTCATCCGGTTGATACACCGCAAAAAGGTGGATTTTCCACAACCCGACGGCCCAATAAGTGCGGTGACCTGTTTTTCAGGAATCTCCATTGAGATGTCCTGAAGTGCCCGTTCGTCGTTGTAAAAGACGTTGATATTTCGAGACTCAATAATCGGCTCGGAGTGAAGCGAACCCGACGGAGAACGTCCAGCAGAGAGATTCGACCCCGGTGTGGGCGAAGTGACAGTCTCTGTGCCATCGGCGTCAGTCTCGGGTTCACTCATGAATGTATCACGATGTTATCTCGGCAGCCAATAGCTGTTGCGGAACGTGCCGATTCGTCCACGCATTGTTCGGTTGGTGATTCGTCCGAACACGAACAATTAAAAGGGCTGGTTGTCCAAGGTGGGCTATGATCCCACTCGAATCCGCACCTATTCCAATTGAAGCGACAGCGGCGGCGGTGCTCGTCGCCAGCATCGTACTCTCGATACTTTGGGTAGTCTCGTTGTTCCGGTAGTGACTGCTTACCGCCAGTAGTCAGTTCCTACAACCGGCCAAACCTCACTCCTCTCGGAGCATTGAACGTGCTGCAAACCAGTCGGCGGCAGCCGCGACGGTCTCTTTGTTACTTCCGCTGAGTTGTATCCGGACGTACTCGCCGGGGTAGCTTCCGACACTCACCTCGAAACGTTCGCCGACTGCACGGAGGCGATCGAGCAGCGCGCTTTCGGGTTCGTCGACGACCACTGTCTCGGTGTAGATCGGCTCGCCGTTGAACGCATCGACTATCTGTTCGAACATCGCTTTCATCTCGCTGGGCACACCCGGCAGCACGTAGATGTCTTCGACGACCGCACCGGGTGCAACCCCGACTTCGTTTGGGAGCATGCGCGCGCCGGCCGGGAGGTCGGTTGTTCCCGCATCGAGATCGCCAGCCGCATAGCCGCCGTGGGTGGTGAGCCACTCGTGGGCGGCCTCGTGATGAGTTAGCTCACGGCCGACTGCGGCGGCCACGCCAGCCATGGTGACGTCGTCGGGAGTCGGCCCCAACCCCCCGGTAACGACGACTGCATCGTAGTCGGCGCGATACTCGTTGATCACCTGTGCGATAGCTGCAATGCGATCCGGCAGCGTCGTAATCCGCTCGATTCGGCAGCCGCGGTCGGTAAGTCGATTGGCAAGCCACGTGGCGTTGGTGTCGACTGTTTGGCCGACCAGTAGTTCGTCGCCGACGGTGATGATAGCGATTTTCATCGGGTGTCGTCCTCGTCGTCTTCGGTATCCAATCCCATCGAGATCCGAACGTCGTGGAGACGGTCGATCTGTCGACGGTAGTAGTAGAGCCCACCGACAGCGACCGCCGAGAGGATGACGACCGCCCCGCCGAAGATGTACAAGTCACGTTCCAGATAGTACTGGGCAACAATCTGGCCGCCAGTGACTTCCTCCCAGGTGATATGCACCCGATTGTCGATGATTTCGGTTTCGCCGCCGCGCGGGTTGACGTTGCTAAAGAGGAAGAAATCCATCCGGTAATCCTCGGGAAGGACGACCTCATACGATCCCTCGACAAAGACGGGCACTGCGAGTCGACGCGGCGTCGCCCCTGCTGAGAAGGCCAACTGGCCGTCGGTTGGCGCGGTTACGTACACTTCATCCGGAGTCTGATCGACGTCGCCGTCCTCACTATCGCGGAGTTCGGTGCCGTTGATCTCAGTGCCGTCTTCGTACTGGAACCGGACCGCAGAGATATCGAGTGGTCCCTCGGTGCCGAGGCCAGTCGATTGATACAGTCGGAGCGTTTGGCCCTCCTCGACGTGGTAGACGGCCTGAACCTCATCGGCAGTATGGAGACTCAGATGGGCGTCGCGGTCGGTTTCCCACTCGTAGGGTTCGGCCGGTTCGCGGTCGAGCACTTCGTCGTCGATCTCGCCGCCACCGGTTGCCCAGGCCAGACAGCCTGCACTCATCGCAAGCAGTGCCACCGCGAGAACAGCGAGTGCGAGTCGACGATTCATCGACCCTCCGGCAGCGTGGCTCTCTTAGGTGGGCGATCCAGCATGGCAGTCTCACACAGAGCAGTCATATCCATAGCGGCGTGTGATTCTCTCAACTAGTCAGTACTCCCGAGGACTGTTGAGCCTATCGCAACGGACGCGACCCCTAAGACCGTCGACACCGAACAGCACACATGTCTCCCTCGCTCGAAACACCCCTCACAATCGGTGGGCGAACCCTAAAAAACCGGCTCTACCGTGCACCGCTGTTGGAGTGTGCGGGAAACGCTGAAGATGCGGCCGAGACTCTCATTGCTGATCTAGAGCCTGCTGCCGCGGCGGGAGCCGGCCTTGTCTGTCAGGGTGCGACTATCGTCCGGGGACCGGGCGGCTGTGCCGCGCCGAATATGACCTACGTCGACGACCCAGCGTTCGTCGAGGAACTCACANCACTCACCGACGCCATTCACAGCCACGGTGCGGCGATTGCGATCCAACTTGAACATGGTGGGCTGCGAAGCATGGAAACCTGGCACCACGGCTACAGTCGGGCGAATCCGTCCCTCCAACAACTCGCTGTCTCTCGACCGCCGCGACCTCTCCGGCTGCTCGACAGGCTCGGATTTCTTTCGTACAACCCGCACGTGCTGTCGACCGAAGAAGTCTACGAGCTGGCCGCGGATTTCGGCCGGTCGGCCGCGTGGGCGACCGAGGTGGGCTACGATATCATTCATCTCGCGGGAGCCAACATGGGGATTATCCAGCAGTTCTTGTCGCCCTTTTATAATCGTCGCGCCGACGAGTTCGCCGACGGCGTTCGGTTTCTGGAAGTCGTCGCCGACGAAATCCGCAAGCGGTGTGGCGATATCCCACTGATGACCAAGGTGCCGGCCGAAACCGCCACGCCGCCGTGGATCGGCCCACATCTCAGCGAACGCGACGCCGTCGAGATCTGCGAGCGACTCGAAGCGGCGGGCTTCGACGCGCTTGTTCCGGTTGCGGGCTCTGTCGTCTGGGATATGAGCATTATCAAAGGCGAGTACCCTGGTCGGGCGTGGGCTGACGAGCAGTTCACCGATGGCTATACCGAGGCGTTCGGTGGGCCACTGCGTCGTCGACTCATCGCCGTTGGCAACTGGCTCGAATCCCACTACTACAGCTTCGAGCCGGCCTGGAACAGCGGGCTGTGCCGGCGTGTTCGTGAACGTGTCGACATCCCCGTGCTGGCAGAGGGCGGCATCCGCACACGAGGCGAGATTGACAACCTGCTTGATTCTGACTGTGATATGGTCGGGCTGGGTCGACCGTTTTATGCCGAGCCACGGCTGCCGGCTCGCCTCTTGGATTCCGACCCCGAGACGGCGGTCGTCTGTGAGAACTGCAACAACTGTACCGTCCCGCAGGCCACGGGCGCGCCGGGAGTCTGTCGAACACCGGACGTGCTCCGGGAGGCAGGTCGACTCCGTAAAGCCGGCGTCTACGAGAAATCGGAGACTACCAACCAGTAGGCACTGGCTAACAGAGTATCGCAGTCGACTGTCAGACAACGGCGAGTGTATTTTATACGCCGCCGGTTTGGAGGAGATATGGACCGGGCAACAACGTTCGTCACCGGCGCGCTCGCGGGGCTGGCGACAGTGGCGGGCCTGCGGTACTATCGTTCGCGGGCAACCGAAACAGTCGACTACGAAAGTCGACAAATCGGCGATATTGAACTCCGAGAGTATCCGACGGTGGTGGTTGCCGAAACCGTCGCCGACCGGGAGGCAGCCGGCCGTCGACGGCTCGAACAGTATCTTGGCGGCGCAAACACGGTTGCAGAACGGATTCCGGCCACGACTCCGTTGCGAACCCACAGCCGACCGCTCGAAGTGACAACCCCACAGGCCGGCGAGTCGACCGACAGCCCGGTTCGGGTCACCAGCTATCTGCCGCCGCGCTATAGCCCCCAGAGCGCACCGGAGCCGACCGACCCCACCGTTCAGTTGACTGTCGAGACGCCCCGACGGGTGGCAGTCCAGTCTGTCTCGTTGTACCCGTCGACCAACCGGCTTGAACGGGCTAGAAACCAACTGCTTGAGGCAGTTGAAATAAACGACTGGGTAGCGATCGGCGCGACGTTCGTCTTTCGGTACGACAACTCGTTTGTCGGCTCACTGACAGGACGTACCGAGGTCGGCATCGAAATCGCCTGAAAAGCGGGCTACTCTTTTTGGGCAACCGCGACGACAGTCGATCCCTCGACAGCGATCAGTCGGTCCTGTTGGTTGACCAGCGTGATCGAACCGAGCGTTACGGACTCATTTGTCTCGGGAAGCCTAACGGACTCGTCGGCTGTCGGAGCAGGTGGGTCAGGAATCGAGATGGTCGCATTCGTCGATTCATCTTCGGATTCTTCAGCCGGCTCACTTGCGGTCTCGTTCGCTGGTTCGTCCGGCTCGACCGGCTCCAGGCTCACAAAAAAGTCCTCAGTGGTGGCGTTAATCGACACCCGGTGGCCCCCAACAATCGGATCGGCACTCGCCGGCTCGGAAGCAAACGGCGTCCTGGTTTCGTTGTCGTGAGACAGTGAGACGCGGTACGTTGAATCGCCGCCAACCATCTGCCAGCCCTCGCGGTCGACGTCGACGGTTTCGTCCCAGCCGAGCCCACCGAGTCTGACGGTCGCCTCGCCGCTGTCGGCCAGCCGACCTGCCGAGGTTTCGGTCGACCAGATGTGCCGGTCGGTGTGTCGAACGATCACCCCCGAGGTGTTGAGCTCGGTCGACTCACCGAAGCCCTCCAAGGGGATCACACTCAGTTGGCCGTCGGGGACATCTTCGCCGTAGGTGATCTCATAACCGTCGATTTCAAGCGGCTCGCCCGACAGCGGGGCGTCGCCAGCGGTCGTCAGATTCACCGGTACCGCCGGGGCGGCGACGACGAGCGCGCCACCGAGCAGAATGATCAGCCCGAACTGCCGATAGGTCAGTGAATCGAACCGCTCGAAGAGTGTTTGGGGGTTTGGTGTCGCCTGGTCGGGAACCATTGGTTCGTCGCGGGCGAGAACGGCGTAGGTGACGATGGCAACCAGAATGAACACTAACGCGAGTCCAAGCGCGCGGTAGAGGACGTACACGTCATTGCCACGGAACCAGTAAATCGCCCACAGCGACCGCGAGACGGCGAACAACAACACCCCTGCCCAGAGATGACTCGCCGGGGGACGGGAGTCATCGCGGTAGCCCAGGAGTGCAAGCCCCACCAGCACGCCTAAAAGAAGGCCAATTGCATGCCCCTGGACGGCAACCGAGGCGAACCATGGCGTACTAAAGCTGCTTTCGGCAACGGCGACCTGCGTGGGAACGAGCGCGGCATCCAGCAGTCGACTTCCCACTCCCTGGCCGACGCTGGCGATAACGACGACAAGCGGATACCGGACGAGCGCGAAGCCGGCAAAAGCGAACACGACCGTCGAAAAGCCGATCACAGGCCCTAGCGCGAGCATCGTGCCGACGATGCCGACAAGAACTGTGATCGCCGGGAAGATGATCGTCGCACGGAGTGCGGGCGTCGACCAGAGTCGTCCGAGAACCGTCTTAGAAGAGCGGTCGGTGTAGTGACCCCACCAGTATTCGGCCAGCGTGCCGAACACCAGTGTCCCGAGGAGGTTGCCGGTCAGATGGCTGAAACTGGCGTGTGAAAATCCGGCCATCAGCATCCCGAACGGATCGAAGTAGCTCCAGGCCCGAAACGGCAGGACGACCGGATCGTTCGGGGTCGCAAGACCGCCCTGTAGGCCGTAGTAGACGACAATAAGTAGCCAACAGACGATCAGCGTTCCCCACGGCAGCCCGCCCACAAATCGGCGTTTGAGCGGATTAAAAAGCCGGTGGGGACGCGAGAGGTGAACAAGAACGCCGACCGAGATGAGAATGCAAAGAACGAGCACAAGCCGTTGAACCGGTAGTGCGGCCAGTGATGACTCTACGGCCTCCGAGACGAGCAACAGGCCACTGCCAGCCGACAGCATCTACAGGAAAACCGGCATGCGTCGACGCACAGTTACAGTTTGCTCTCGGCGTCGTCGGCCAACTCTTTCATCCGTTTGCCGACGCGGCCGGCGTTCGAGAACTCGTCTTCGCTCATCGCGGTCGCCAACGCGTTGCCCAGCACGAACACCGCATGTTTGTGCTCACTTTTCGATTTGTGGACGTGTGAGGGGTCGACGCTGAGTTCTTCGTAGGGATCGAAAAGCGTCGAGTCGACCGACTCTTGGGCGCGGAAGCTCTCCATGATGGTGACCATCTGTTCGTGGAGCTCCAGCAGTTCGTCTTTGTGCATAGCTGTCCGTATGAACGGTTGTAATTTAAGCGTTGTTGGCGGACGGTTCGAAAATACGAGGGGTTAGAAGACGTATTCGTCTTCGTGGCCCATCATGCCGTCATCTTCGAAGCCTGAGCCGGAGCCACCCACCGGGTCGTCCATTGGCCCACTGGTTTTGTAGGCTTTCATCCCGGTCGACAGCAGGTTTTCTATCGCTTCTTCTCGGTTAAGGAACTCCCCCTGTTCGACGAGCTGTGTGATCTGCATCTCGAGGTGTTCGGGGATGTTGATCTCGACTTTCGGCATCTGAACAGTCGAGATTTACCGGAGTGCCCATTTAAAACTGCCGGCGTTGTCGACGCGATTACTCACAGCCGCGTGCGGTATATATACACTTCACGGCCGCCTACGTGTGAGCTAATGAACGATGTGACAGATTTGTACCGCGAGTTTGGTGACAGTCGACTGCCGCCGGGCCAGCGCGAGACCGAGGGGTTTCCCGTGCTCTCGAAAAGCGGGACGCCCGCAGTCGATCCCAACGAATGGACGTTGGAGGTGTTCGGCGCGGTTGAAGCCGACCTGCGATTTTCGCTTGATGAATTTCGAGACCTACCAACCGAGACACAAAAACAGGATTTCCACTGTGTGACTGGCTGGAGCAAGTTCGACTGTCAGTTTACGGGCGTGCCGTTTCCGAGACTCGTCGAACGCGCAGACCCAACGCCCGAGGCGAGCCACGTCATGTTTCATTCAGCCGATGGCTACACAACTGACCTCGCCTTGGACGACTGCATGCGCGAGGAGGTGCTGTTTGTATTCGGCTACGACGGTGAGGCCCTCCCGGCAGACCACGGCGGGCCAGTGCGCGTAGTCACACCGCACAAGTACGCCTACAAGGGTGCAAAGTGGGTGACCGGCGTTGAGTTCCTGGCCGAACCCGAACGCGGCTACTGGGAACAGCGCGGCTACTCGCAGACCGCCAACCCATGGGCCGAACAGCGGTACGGATGAGACCTGCATCGTCGACCGATAGTCACCCTAAAGAGTGCCGAGTACCGAACAGTTGCTAATGGACTCGCCGCCTGCGGCCGACCAGCCGCAACTCGTCAGCCGGTCGGTTCAACTTAACGGCGAGCTACCCCCGTTTCGCGACCTGTTAGACGCAATGGCCGCACCGAGAACCGTCTGGGACGGGCCAACCGAGCCGACGGTGATCGCCAGCGGTGCGGCCGCAACGCTCACCGCCGAGGGCCCCGAGCGGTTTACACATATCAAAGATGCCGCCGAAGAGCTGTTTTCGTCAGGCGATGTGCATGCGGGCACCGAGGCGGCCTGTCCCCGGCTGTTCGGTGGCTTTACGTTTCACGCTGCCGAGCCAAGTGCGGCCGACCGCGCGGCGGTCGACACCGACGGCGGCTGCCCTCCCGAAGCCGAACCCACACCCTGGTCGGCGTTTCCCGACGCGCGGTTCGTGTTTCCCAGACTGCAGGTGACGATTACCGACCGCGGGCCATGGCTGACAGTGAACGCGGTGGGTCCCAAAGCCTCGGTTGAAGCAGTCGAAACCCGCCTCGAAGCCGAACGCGAACGCATCGCCTCGGTTCCGGCGGCCGACCCCGAGACTCCCCGGCCGGGAATCGCCGCGCGTCGACGCACCACCACACCCGATTCCTGGCGGGCGGGCGTCACCGCGGCCACCGACCGGATCGCCGACGGCAGCCTCCAGAAAGTGGTGTTGGCCCAAGCACTGGAAGTCGACCTCGCGGCCGACCTCGCAGTCGGCGATATTCTCTCGCGACTCGGCGAGAAATATCCCTCCTGCAATCGGTTTTTAACCGAACCAGCGGGCGACGAGCCGCCGGCGTTCTTCGGAGCAACACCCGAACGCCTCGTCTCGCTGCGCGGCCGCACCGTTGAGACAGACGCACTGGCCGGCACGACGGGGCGGGGCGAAACCCCTGCTGAAGACGAGTGGCTCGCTCGCGAGCTGCTGGACGACACCAAAAACGTCCACGAACACCAGCTGGTCGCCGAAACCATCTGCGAGCAGCTTGAGCCGTTTGCGGCCTCGATTTCGGTGGGTGACCGACAGATCCGTCGACTTGCTACCGTCCAACACATTCATACACCGATTACCGCCGAGTTGGCCGCCGATACACACGTCTTGGATCTGGTTGAAGCACTGCATCCCACCCCTGCGGTTGGGGGGTTGCCGCCGGATCTGGCTCTTGAAACAATCGGCGAGACCGAACCGTTTGATCGCGGCTGGTATGCCGCGCCAATCGGCTGGATCGACGCCGCCGGCAACGGGACGTTTGCGGTGGCCTCCGGTCGGCGGTAGCGACCCGCCGGCAGGCCACCCTGTTTGCGGGTGTGGGGATCGTCGCCGACAGCGATCCAGATCGTGAATGGGACGAAATCGAGTTGAAGTTCCGGCCGATTCTCGACGAGCTCGAATCGACCGACAGCGCGTGAGGAGCCAGTAGCCCGGTTACGGCGCGCCNGCAAGCACGAACATGCTTTCGTCGTCGGCTTCGATCTGGCGTTCGCTGTCGGGATCGATCCGGAGGGCGTCGCCGGGAGTCATCGANACCGCCTCATCGTCGACAGTTACGGTGGCTGCGCCCTCGACGAGTACGTACACTTCTTCTTGGTCGTTTTCGGCGTGGTCGTGCGCTTTGCCTTCCCAGCCCGGCTCGCAAGTGAGTACCGAGACGCCGAGATGTTCGCACTCTAGCTGTTCGCGCAGGAAATGCAGGCCGCCGCCGGCCGGCTCAACGTCTTCGTAGTTGGCTTTGGTGTACGACATCACCAGAAAGTAGCCCGCCGGCCCGCAAATGTACTGTGGCCGTCGACGAGAATCCGGTGAGTGGCCCACAGGCGCGAACCTGCAGTCGACACCTAATCGTCGGATTCGGCTTCGGCATCCGCACCCGGCTGTGCGCCGGTCGCGGCATCAACACGCGATGGCTCGGCGAGCCCGTGGACGAGGGCGTTTTCAGTCTGGTTGTCGAACAGATGAAGGCTCGTTTTGTCGAACACCACCGAAAGTGCCTCGTCCGTCTCAAGTGGGGTTTCGGGGCCGACACTCATCAGGATCTGACCACTTGCGCTGGGGTCTTCCATGTCGACGGTCGCACCGCGAGAAGTAACCAGATAGACGAAGATCTCGTCGCCCATCGGCTCGGTGACATCGGTGTAGGTCTCGACCGGCGCAGTCACCTCGCCGGTAGCGTTTTCGGCTGGAATTACGTGTTCGGGTCGCACGCCAAGAGTCACCTCCTGGCCGGGCGAGACCCCAATCTCCGAGGGATCGAACTCGACGTCGACGTAGCCAGACTCGGAGCTGAATCCGTTCGGAGTGATCTCGCCGGTCATGAAGTTCATCGCGGGCGAGCCGATGAAGCCGGCCACAAACCG
>SL_5KL_010_SEDDRAFT_10001576_pt1 | contig 13568 bp, 12 predicted proteins | sample SodLakKL_010_SED_FD_9118 | JGI IMG/M metagenome (IMG submission 9118)
GGCCATCTGCACGTCGAGTCCCATCTCCGCCGCCATCATTCCTGCCAATCGGGCCACCTCGATGGAGTGGCGGAGCTGATTCTGCCCGTACGATGTACGGAAACGAAGACGCCCCAGAACCTTGATGATCTCGGGGTGGAGATCATGGATTCCCAGGTCGTAGAGAGCTTCCTCCGCCGCCTCCCGCATCCCCTCATCCACCTCGCCGCGGCTCTTCTCCACCACTTCCTCAATGCGGCCCGGATGAATGCGCCCATCCTCCACGAGGCGCTCCATGGCGATGCGGGCGATCTCCCGTCGGATGGGATCGAATCCGGAGAGCACCACGGCCTCCGGGGTGTCGTCGATGATGACGTCGATACCGGTGGCCTGCTCGAAGGCGCGAATGTTGCGCCCCTCCCGCCCAATGATGCGCCCCTTCATGTCGTCGGAGGGAAGCTGCACCACTGAGACCGTCCCCTCTACCGACTCCTCCGCCGCCATCCGCTGGATCGCCAGGGCGATGACCTTCCTGCCTTCCCGGTGGGCCGTCCGCTCCGCTTCGTCCCGAAGCTCCCGGATCCGGTGCGCCGCCTCGGCCCGGGCTTCATCTTCCAGTTCGGCCACAAGGCGCTGGCGCGCCTCTTCAGAGGAGAGTCCCGCCAACGACTCCAGGTGCTTTCTGGCCTCCCGGAGTTTGGACTCCGCCTCCTCCTCCTGACGAGCGGCGTTCGCTTCCCGCTTCCGCAGCTCGGCGAGGCGGGCCTCCTGGGCTCGCTCCCTGTCGTCAAGGACATCGAACTTCCGCTCCAGGGCGTCGGATCGCTCCGACAACCTCCGGTCCAGCTTCTCCAGCTCTTCCCGGCGGCGGGCCTCCTCCTTCTCCCACTCCTCCCGGAGGCGAACCGACTCCTCCCGCCCGGCCAACTCCCCTTCCTTGCGCAGACTCCGGGCCTCATCCCGGGCACGCTCCACGATCCGGCTGGCTTCATCCGCCCCACGGGCCTTCTCCTCCTCCCGCTGGGCTCGCTCCCGGGAGCGAGCCCACAGGAAGCCCAGCACCGCCCCCAACAGGAGCGCAAGGGTGGACGCCACCAGCACCAGGGCCTGGTGGGTTTCCATGTATATATGACTCCAGACGCGGGACATGCCCGCAGAAAAATCCGATGGGAAGGGATCCTCCTCCCCGGCGAACCGCAGAGGCCACCGGGGGGATCCCACTCCCGGGAGAATAGGATTCAGGCGTAACCAACCGCAAGCCACCCCCCACGGGGGTCGCCCGGTGTCACCGGGGGTGGGACGCAGTCACCCCAAGGTCGGACCCGATAGAACCGTCAGGGGTCCGGTGGGCGAAATGAAGAGGGCCGGGACCCTAGGGATCGTGCCCTGAGCCCCGGCCCTCCTCTTCTTCGATCCGGCGAGCCAGGTTCGTGGCCCTGGACGCCACCTCGCGGCGCAGGCGCTCCAGCTCCCGTTCGGTCCGGAGGAGGCGGTCGGTGAGGGAGAGGGCGGCCAGGATGGTGGCTCGATGCAGCTCCACCACCCCAACCGATTCCCGGATCTCGCGGATCCGCTCATCCAGGAAGCGGGCGCACTCTCGGGTGTACTCCGGGTCGGCGGCGGTCCGGAGATTGTGCTCCTCCCCGGCAATCCTCACCGTCACGACGCTGGGCCTTCCCTGATCCTGACTCATCCCTGCTCCTCCAGGAAGCGGATACGGGCCAGCAACCGCTCCACCACCTGCCGGCTCTTCGTGACCCTCTCCTTCAGGTCCTCGTTCTCCCGCTCCAGGGCGAGGACCCGCTCCCGCAGCTCCACCGGATCTTCCTCGCCGGCACGGAAGGCCTCAAGCGCTCCCTCGGCGGCCGCTATCCGCCCACGCTCCCGGGCCAGCTCATCCCGGGTTCTGGACAGTTCATCCAGGATCCGCCCAACGGCCGATTCCAGACGCCCCAGCGCCTGACGCTCAGGCGAATCAGCTTCCCCGTCCACGGATCCCCGCGTTGAATTGGCGTCGGAGCACTTCCACCACCCCATCCACCACCTGATCCACCTCCTGGTCCTTGAGCGTACGCTCCGGGTGGCGGAAGTGGAGGCGGATGGCCACGGACCGGGCATTGGCGGGAATGCCTTCCCCCTGGTAGACATCAAATACGTCTACACCCCGCAGGGTGTCATCGGCGCTCGTCCGGATCTCATCCAACACCTGCCCAACCGGATGACTCCGGTCCAGGATCAGTGCCAGGTCCCTCTCCACACCGGGATGGGACGGCAGGGGAGTGAAGGTGGGCACGGGGTGCTCCCCCGGCTCGGGCGGGAGCCGGAGTTCGGCGGCCCAGACCGTCCCGGCCCACGGGGGGAGATCGAGCCCATCTTTCTGCACCGCTCCCGCCCAGCCCACCACCGCACCCGCCTGGTCGCGCAGGATCCAACCGGCTCCCGGCGAGAGCCAGCCCGGGGCCCCTTCATCCTGGCCGGTCCAGGGGGTCATCCCCAGGTCCGCCTCCCCGGGGATGAGCCGCAGGACATCCTCCACCAGTCCCCCCAGGTCCCAGGCATCCAGCCCCTCGTCCTGGAGGCTCCAGTGGGGCGGCCGTCGACGCCCATGGAGGATCATGGCCAGATGGGTGTCTTCCCGGGGCTGCCCACCATTGTCACCTAGCCGGAAGACCGTGCCCGTCTCGAAGAGTCGGACATCCCGGTTACCCCGGGCCAGATTGTACTCCACCCGGCGGAAGAGACCAGGAAGGAGGGTCCGGCGAAGGAACCCTTCCTCGGCGGAGATGGGGTTCTCAAGCGCCACCTCCCCATTGGATCCGCCGGCGAAGGCCAGCGTGTGGGCCTCCAGCAGGCCCCGGCCCACCAGCTTATCCCGGATCCGGTCTTCAAGGAGGAAGAGGGGATGGTCCGGCACCGTTCCCGGACGGAACGCACTCAGCTCCTCTGGGAACTCATCGTAGCCATGGGTGCGGGCGATCTCCTCGATGAGGTCCACCTCCCGGGTCACATCCCAGCTCCGGAAACCAGGCACGGAAACGGTGAATACCCCCCCGTCCGGCCCGTGGAGTTCGAATCCCAGGGGCTCAAGGAGGGCCCGGATCCGCTCCGGGGGGAAGGGGATCCCCAGGACCCGCTCCACCCGGGCCACCCGCAGACGTACCTGAGCCCGCTGGAAGGGCTGTGGCCTCACCTCCACGATCCCCTCCCCCACCGTCCCACCGGCGGTGGCCAGGATCAACTCCGCCGCCCGGAGAATGGCGGTCCGGAGCCCCTCCGGATCCACCCCCCGTTCGAATCGGTAGGAGGCATCGGTGGAGAGCCCGAGGCCCTTCCGGGTGCTCCGGATGGGGCCTGGGGCGAAGAGGGCGCACTCCAGGAGAATATTCCGGGTGCTCTCGTCCACCTCGGAGTCGCTCCCGCCCATGACGCCGGCCACCGCCACCGCCCGCTCCGGGTCGGCGATGACCAGGTCGTCGGAGCCCAGGGACCGCTGGACTCCATCCAGGGTCCGGATCCCCTCGCCCTCTCCGGCCCGTCGGACCACGATGGTCCGCTGGCCGATTCGATCGAGATCGAAGGCGTGGAGGGGGTGCCCCAGCTCCAGGAGCACGTAGTTGGTGGCGTCCACCACATTGTTGATGGGCCGACTCCCGGCGGCCCGGAGCCGTTCCTGGAGCCAGAGGGGCGAGGGACCCACCTCCACTCCCCGGATCGCCAGGCCCAGGTAACCGGGGCACCGCTCCGGATCCTCGATCCGGACGGTAACGCCCCCGAGAGACGCCTCCCCCTGCCCCAGCTCGGTAGGTAGACCGGTGAGGTCCGGCGCCGTGGTCCCGGAAATGGCGGGCAGGCGCAGCCCCTTCTCGCCTGACGGAGATAGTTCGCGAGCGATGCCCCGATGGCTCAGCAGGTCGGGCCGGTTGGAGGTCACCTCCACATCGAGACGCAGGTCATTGAGGCCCAGCGCCTCCACCAGGGGCATCCCCGGCGTGAAATCCCCTTCCAGATGCAGGATACCGGACCCATCCTGCCCCATGCCCAGCTCTCGTTCGGAGCAGAGCATTCCGTAGGAGGTCTCTCCTCGGATCTTGGCCTTCCGGATCTTCAGGTCTCCCGGTAGGGTCGAGCCCACCGGCGCGAAGGGGTAGAACCCTCCGGCGTGGATGACGGGCGCCCCGCAGACCACCGTACGCGGCTCCCCGTCCCCCGCATCCACCTGGCAGAGGCTCAGGCGATCTGCGTTGGGGTGGGACCGGACCGATAGGACCCGGCCGACCACAAGACCTTCAAGGCCGGCCGCCAGCTCCTCGACTCCCTCAACCGGGAACCCTCGGGAAGCGAGAGCGTGGGAGATCTCGTGCAGGTCACCGGGTACATCCGGCGCCAGGTGGCGAATCCAGCGAAGGGAGACGTTCATCGTCCGGAGAACTGACGGAGGAAGCGGATATCGTTGTCCAGGTAGAGGCGAAGATCCGGAATCCCGTACTTGAGCATTCCAATCCTGCCCGGCCCCATTCCAAACGCGAACCCGGTGTACCGCTCCGGGTCGATGCCCGCCGCCTCGAGGACGGCGGGATCCACCATGCCGGCGCCCATGATCTCGAGCCAGTCCGACTCTTCGGTAGACCCGTCGGGACGGCGCACCACCCGCTTCACATCCACCTCCGCCGAGGGTTCGGTGAAGGGGAAGAAGGAGGGCCGGAACCGCACCCGGGCACCCTCCCCGAAGTACCGACGGGCGAACTCGGCCAGAGTGGCCTTCAGGTCCACGAAGGTGATGCCCTCGTCCACGACCAGACCCTCTAGCTGGGCGAAGGCAGGCGTATGGGTGGCGTCGTAGGAATCGCGTCGATACACCATCCCAGGCGCCAGCACCCGGATGGGCGGCTTGTGCCGCTCCATGACCCGGACCTGCACCGGTGAGGTGTGGCTCCGCAGCAGGTAGCCCCCTTTCAGATAGAGGGTGTCCTGCTCGTCGGCGGCGGGGTGATCCAACGGAGTGTTGAGGGCGACGAAGTTGTACCACTCCGTCTCGGCCTCGGGCCCACGGGCTCGGGTGAACCCGAGCCCTCGAAAGATCTCCACCAGTTCATCCACCACCTGCGTGACGGGGTGGCGGCCGCCCTCCCATTCCCGTCGGGAAGGGAGGGACAGATCCACTCCGTCGCCGGAGGCATCGCTCCCGGCAGCCACCTCGGCCTCACGGCGCTCCAACGCCTCCTGAAGGGAACCCTTCACCCGGTTCGCCTCCGCCCCCACTCGGGGACGCTCCGAAGGATCGAGACCTCCGAGCCCCCGAAGGATGCCGGAGATGCGGCCCTCCTTCCGGCCCAGGTAGGCGATACGTATGGATTCGAGACCCTCGACGCCGTCCTGCCGCGCCACCTCCTGCAGGGCCTCAGATTCCAGAGCCTTCAGCTGTTCAACGAGGTCCGCGGCTTGGCTCATGGTGGAGAAGACCCCCTCAGACGCCGACGGCCTTGGCGTTCAGCGCCTCCCTGGCCTGGACCGCCAGCGCCTCGAAGGCCCCGGGATCGCGGACGGCCAGATCAGCCAACGCCTTCCGGTCCAACTCGACGCCGGCTTCCTTCAACCCGTTCATGAAGCGGGAGTAGGAGAGCTCATTCTGCCGCGCCGCCGCGTTGATGCGGGCGATCCAGAGCCGGCGGAAATTCCGCTTCTTCTTCTTCCGGTCCCGGTAGGCGTGCTCCCACCCCTTCTCCACCGCGTCCTTGGCGGTGCGGTAGAGCTTCTTTCTTCCTCCGAAGTAGCCCTTGGCTTCCTTCAGAATCTTCTTCTTCCGGTCCTTGCGGGCCGGCGAACCTGTGGTGCGTGGCATCTATTCCTCCTCAGGATCCGGGCAGGAGCCGGTTCATACGCTTCTCGTCGGCCTTGGACACCAGCGTGGCCTTGCGCAGGCTCCGCTTCCTCTTGGACGACTTCTTGGTGAGGATGTGGCTGTGGTAGGCCTTGCTCCGGCGCAGCTTGCCCTTGGCCGTGCGCTTGAGGCGCTTCGCTGCGGCCCGGTTCGTCTTCATCTTCGGCATTCCAATTCTCCTTTTCGTTCCGGCAAAAGGGGATCCTGACGCCGCGCTCAGTGCCACGGCGCCTGGACCTCCAACCGGTGTTCCAGGGAGCGATGTCCCTGGTAATTCAGCGGCTCTTCAGGGGAGCCAGCATCATGATCATGGTGCGACCTTCCCGGGTGGGCTGACCCTCGATCTTCCCGAGATCCGCCACGTCCTCGGCGACACGCTCCAGCACCTCGATCCCCAGCTCCGGATGGGCCATCTGCCGCCCCCGGAACATCATGGTCACCTTCACCCGGTCCCCGTCTTCCAGGAAGCGGCGCACGTGGCGGGTCTTGAAGTCGTAGTCATGGTCCTCGATGCCAGGGCGGTACTTGACCTCCTTGATCTGGACCGTGTGCTGTTTCTTTCTCGCTTCCCGAGCTTTTCTGGCCTCCTCATACTTGAACTTTCCATAGTCCATGAGGCGGCAAACGGGGGGACGGGCGCCCGGTGCTACCTCCACCAGGTCGAGTCCGGCCTGTTGCGCTCGCGCTTTGGCTTCGTCCAGGGCAACGATTCCAACCTGTTCGCCCTCGGCGTCAATGAGACGCACCGGGCTGATACGGATCTGGTCGTTGACGCGGACCCTCTGCTCTTTGATGTCACTTCCTCCGGTCAGGGGCTGCTGAGGGCGCCATGAATGAAAAAAGGCCCGGACACTCGTCCGAGCCCAAACCTGCCCACCGCCGATCCGCGGAGTGCGGGCGGCTGGGAGGTATAGGGACCCGGCGGCGTCTCCACGGCGAATCCGGCGTGCGGAAAGGCTCGTGGGCCGAAGGGTGGGAAGCCGGAGCTTCCACTTCCGAGAATGTCAGCTTCGAATCTCAGGCAGTCCGCCGCATCCGTCAAGGTGCAGCGGACTGTCCGCCTGCGGCGCCGTTCAGGGCGCGGGACGCGATCTCGGTGCGAAGCTGTGAGACGAAAGCGTCCCGATCCAGGATCTCCTGCTTGCGACCGGCTCCCCGCCGCCGCACGGCCACGGTCCTGTCAGCCGCCTCCCGCTCGCCGATGACGGCCATATACGGGACCTTTCTCATCTCCGCCTCCCGGATCCGGTAGTTCAAACTCTCCCGATCCCGGACTGCGGCGCGGATCCCCTCGTCCTTGAGTTGTGCAGCGAAGGCCCGCGCATCCTCGGCCCACTGCTCAGAGATGGGTAGCACCCGCACCTGCTCAGGGGCGAGCCAAAGGGGGAAGGCGCCGGCATAGTGCTCGATGAGCCCGCCCACGAACCGCTCCATGGAGCCGATGAGAACCCGGTGAAGCATCACCGGGCGATGCCGCTCGTTGTCCTCGCCGATGAACTCGATGTCGAAGCGTTCGGGGAGGTTGAAGTCGAGCTGTACCGTGGGCCCCTGCCAGCGACGGCCAATGGCGTCGATGAGCTTGAAGTCCAGCTTCGGGCCGTAGAAGGCGCCGCCGCCCTCGTCCACCGAGTACTCGATTCCCCGTTCTTCCAGGACTCCCCGGAGTTGGGATTCCGCCTCGTCCCAGACCTCCCGGTCACCCAGCGCCTTCTCCGGGCGGGTCGCCAACTCCACGGTGTACGGGTATCCGAAGGTGGAGAGCATCTCGTCCACCAGATCCAGAAGTGCGGCGATCTCGCCAGGCACCTGTTCCCGGGTACAGAAGACGTGGGCGTCATCCTGGGTAAAGCCCCGGACCCGGAGCATTCCGTGGAGCACCCCGCTCCGCTCGTAGCGATACACGGTGCCGTACTCGGCGTACCGGATGGGGAGCTCCCGGTATGAGCGTTGATCCGCCTGGTAGAGACAGATGTGGCCGGGGCAGTTCATGGGCTTGGCCCGGTACCGGGCCCCTTCCACCTCCATGGCCCCGAACATGTTCTCGGCGAAGTTCTCCAGGTGCCCGGAGATCTCGAAGATCCGCTCACTCATGACGTGGGGCGTGTAGACGATCTCGTAGCCGTGTCGGAGGATCAACTCTTTCTCGTACTCCTCGATCTCGTTACGCACGATGGACCCGGCGGGGCGCCAGAGGATGAGCCCCGGACCGACCCGCTCGTCCACAGTGAACAGATCCAGCTGCTTCCCCAGCACCCGGTGATCCCGCTTCTTCGCCTCTTCCAGCCGGTTCAGGTGGGTCCTGAGGTCCTTCTTGGAAAAGAACGCCGTACCGTAGATGCGCTGGAGCATCTGGCGCCGCTCGTCGCCTCGCCAGTACGCCCCGGCGGCGGACAGGAGCTTGTAGGGGCCCAGACGACCGGTGGTGGGCACGTGGGGTCCCCGGCAGAGATCCAGGAAGGGCCCGTCCCGGTAGACCGTGATGGTCTCCGTATCGTCGAACTCCTCGAGCCGCTCGAGCTTGAGGGGATCGTCGGCGAAGAGCTCCCGGGCCTCCTCCTTGGTCACCTCCCGGCGCTCGAACGAATAATCCGCCTCGATGACCTCCTGCATGGTAGACTCGAAGAGCTCCAGATCCTCGGGGGTGAAGGGCTCATCCACTCCGAAGTCATAGTAGAAGCCCTCCTCGATGGGGGGGCCGAATCCGATTTCCGCGTCGGGGCGGTGCTTTCGCACGGCGGTGGCCAGGACGTGGGCCGCCGAGTGCCTTAGCAGTTCCAGTGCCTCCGGATCCCGGTCCGTGACGAGGCGCACCCGCACGTCACCAGCCAGCGCACGGTGCAGATCCACCATCTCCCCATCCACCTCCGCTGCCAGGGCGGCCCGAGCCAACCCGGGTCCGATGGCGAGAGCCACGTCGTAGGCCGAGGAGCCTTCCGGCAGTTCCATCGTCCGGTCGTCAGGGAGGGTCACCCGCAGGTTCGTCGACATGATACCGATAGAAGTGGAATGAGGGGTGGGAACCGAGCCCCGGACCTTAACGCCGGACGGCGGAAAGGGTCAACGGGGAGAAGCTTCTTGAAACGGAGAAGGCCCGGCCTCCCCCGAGGGAGACCGGGCCCGGACCCGGATGGATCCATCCCGGCTGGCAGCCCGGGAGCGGAGAGCGGATCAGTACATTCCGCCCATTCCACCCATGCCACCAGCGGCGCCGGCGCCGGCATCATCCTCATCCTCCGGATGCTCCACCACCACGCACTCGGTGGTGAGAAGGAGTCCGGCGATGGAGGAAGCGTTCTCCAGCGCGGTCCGCACCACCTTGGTGGGATCGATCACACCGGCCTCAACCAGATCCTCGTAGACCTCGGTAGCGGCGTTGTACCCGAAGTTGGCCTGATCCGACTCCCGGACCTTGGCTACTACGATGGAGCCCTCGACCCCGGCGTTGGTGGCAATCTGACGGATCGGAGCCTCCAGGGCCCGCTGCAGGATCTCCACACCGATCTGCTCGGCCTGATTCTCGAGCTTGAACTCGGACAGAGCGGCCTGGGCCCGCAGGAGCGCCACACCACCGCCGGGGACGATGCCCTCTTCCACCGCAGCGCGGGTCGCGTGGAGGGCGTCCTCCACCCGGGCCTTCTTCTCCTTCATGGCCGTCTCGGTAGCGGCGCCCACATTGATGACCGCCACACCACCGGCGAGCTTCGCCAGACGCTCCTGGAGCTTCTCCCGGTCGTAGTCGGAGGTGGACTTGTCGATGGCGGCACGGATCTCGGCCACCCGGCCCTTGATCTTCTCGTCGTCGCCGGAGCCGTCCACGATGGTGGTGTTGTCCTTGTCCACCACGATACGCTTCGCCTCACCCAGGTCGGAGAGAACCGCGTTCTCCAGCTTGAAGCCCATCTCCTCGGAGATGACCTGACCTCCGGTGAGGATGGCGATGTCCTGGAGCATGGCCTTCCGCCGGTCCCCGAAGCCCGGAGCCTTAACGGCGCAGACCTTCAGGGTTCCGCGGAGCTTGTTCACCACCAGGGTGGCCAGCGCCTCGCCCTCAACGTCCTCCGCCACGATCATGAGGGGACGACCCATCTGGGCCACCTTCTCCAGGATGGGGAGAAGGTCCTTCATGTTGGAGATCTTCTTGTCGTGGATGAGGATCATGGGATCCTCGAGGATCGCCTCCATCCGCTCCGGATCGGTGACGAAGTAGGGCGAGAGGTAGCCCCGGTCAAACTGCATCCCCTCAACGGTCTCCAGGGTGGTCTCAAGGCCCTTGGCCTCTTCCACCGTGATGACGCCGTCCTTGCCCACCTTCTCCATGGCATCGGCGATGAGGTTGCCGATCTCGGCGTCGGAGTTGGCGGAGATGGTTCCGACCTGGGCGATCTCCTTCTTCCCCTTCGTCTCCATGGAGTACTCACGGAGCTTGGAAACCACCTGCGTCACCGCTGCGTCGATCCCCCGCTTGATGGCCATGGGGTCGCTTCCGGCGGTCACATTCTTCAGGCCTTCGGAGAAGATGGCCTGGGCCAGCACGGTGGCCGTGGTGGTCCCGTCACCGGCGTTGTCGGAGGTCTTGGTGGCGACCTCCTTCACCATCTGGGCTCCCATGTTCTCGATGGGATCCTCGAGCTCCACTTCCTTGGCCACGGACACACCGTCCTTGGTCACCGTGGGTGCTCCGAACTTGCGATCCAGCACAACATTCCGGCCCTTCGGGCCGAGGGTCACCTTCACCGCCCGGCTGAGCTTGTCCACACCGGTCTTGAGCTTCGCCCGGGCCTCGGTGTCGAACTTCAGATCCTTCGCTGCCATCGTCGTACTCCTTCGATGCGTGGGTCGATCGTCGAAAGTCTATACTGTCACCCGGTGAACGGACGCCCACCGGGGATCATTCGTCTGGGTCAGCCGGCGATGACTGCCAGGATGTCCGACTCCCGGAGAATCAGGTAGGCCTCGCTGTCTACCGTCACCTCGGTCCCGGAATACTTCCCGTAGAGGACCACGTCCCCCTCCTTGACGTCCGGCGCGAGTCGCTCGCCCTGGTCCGACAGCTTCCCCGGGCCCACAGCGATGACCTTGCCCTGCTGGGGCTTTTCCTTGGCGGTGTCGGGGATGTAGAGCCCGCCCCGGGTCTGCTCGGCCTCCTCAAGGGCCTGGACCACGACCCGATCGGCCAGGGGCTGGATCTTGGTGTTCGTCGTCGACATCTGCTCTCCTCCGTGTTCAACGGTGGGTTGAGAGTGTGTGTGGAAGGCTGTTAGCACTCGCCGTATGCGAGTGCTAACAGCATGACCGGTAAGCTAATGGGAATGCACGTCTTGTCAACCGGTGTGGCGCGCTCAGGCGCCCACCGGGAATGACTGGTGTAACTTGTTACAGGATTTAGACTTCGAGATATGGAGCCAGGCTCCGGTCAGGCCGTGAGCTTCTCCATGCGGCGAACCCCCTCCAACCCCACGATGGCGTGGACCACCTCTTCGGAGAGCTCCACCGGGAACCAGAAACCCAGGTCGGCCAGCGATGAGAAAGCTGCCCGGGCTTCATCGTAGGCCCTCTCCAGCACGGCCCGAGCCGACGTACGGAACACCTCTTCCACCATTCCGGGCCGGGGTTCAGCGCCCTGGCGGAGCGCCTCGAGGGCCGAGAGCTCGTCGGGTGTGCCATGATGATGGATCTGGGCCACCAGGAGATTGTGGCTACGGCGGCCCAGGTCGAACTCGAAGTCGGTGAGGTCGTCGACGATCTGGAAGGCCGTACCGAGCCTGGCCACCGCCGGCTCCGCTACCTGTATCCGCCGCAGGGTCTCGCCGGACTCCAGGAGCCGGGGCGGAACGAAAGAAAGGGCAAAGAGGGCGCCGCCCCGAACCCGGTGCACAGCCTCAACCATCTCATCCGGAGTGGGGATCCCCTGAACGCCCCCTTCCTCCGAGCCCTCCAGGAGCCCGATGCGGGCCATAAGGTCGATGAGCCCCTGAAGCACCTCATCCCGCTCACCTGCCGTCAACTCCCCGGCGGCCACACCCCGATCCAGTGACCTCCGGATGAGTCGCTCGAAGCACATGAGCTGAAGGATGGAAAGGAACCGCCGGCCGCTTCCCACCTCCAGGGGCAGAAGGCTCTTCCCCTGCTCGTCGAAGATGTTGTCCGCCGCAGTGATGGTGCCCTTCACACAGAAGTTCACCTCCGAGTAGCGCTCCAGGAGCGCGGGCTCCACACCCAGGGACTCGAAGAGGGACCGGAAGAGAACCAGGAAGAAGTATTCCTGAAGGAATGGGAGTGCCTCCGGCGACGAGGGATCCAACACCTCCGGTCCAACCGATGCCCCGGAAGTGAAGGCCGGATCGATGATCTCCGTCAGATCCCGCTGCACTGTCCTCACTGCCCGTAGCTGCCCGAGGAGCGCCGGCCGTAGGCGGTCCCAGATACCCTCTTCCTCAAGAAGGCGAATGGAAGTGGACGAGCGGAAAACAGGGGAAAGGGTCATGAGCGGTTCAAGCAGGAGGAACAGACGTTCGGATGCGGAATCTATGTCGAAGCGGGGTCACTCCGCCACACTTCACTCTCCGGAGCCATTCAGGCCGGTCCCGGCACCGGGATCGCCCGTTAGCCATCGGCCAGCCAGCTCCAACCCCAGGAGGGTCAGATGGGGATGTACTTCCTGGATCGTCCGGGAGTGGGGCGAGAGGAGGGGCGCCCATCCACCGGTGGAGACCACCAGGGCGTCGGGCCGCTCCCACTCGTCGCGGATCCGATCCACGATTCCGTCCACCGCCGCCACCGCACCGTGGAAGATACCGCTCCGGAGACACGCTTCGGTACGACGGCCGATGATGCGGTCGGGGGGCGCGAAGTCCACACCCGGCAACTTGGCCGTGTGACCCTTGAGCCAGAGCTGCCCGGCCTTGAGGCCCGGTGCGATGACGCCGCCCAGGAAGACCCCATCACCGGTGATGCAGTCGTAGGTGGTGGCCGTGCCCAGATCCACCACCACTGTGTCCCGCCCGAAGAGCTGTGCCGCCGCCAGCGTGTTCACGATCCGGTCGGCTCCTACGGTGAGGGGCTCCTCCACATCCAGCCGAATGGGGAGTCCCCGGGCCGAATCCACATGGATCACCGGGATGGGGCCCAGGCGGCGGAAGGCCCGCGCCAGCGTGTCGGTATGGGAGGGTACCACGGAACCGACGACGATGCGGCCCAGCGACTCCAACTCCACTGCCCCCTCCCGGAGAAGCGCCCGGTACAGGAGAAAGAGCTCGTCCTCGGTGCGGGGGACCGTAGTTGAGTATCGCCACTGACCGCTAACTGAGGTGGCCCCAGGGCGGTATAGCCCCAGGGCGGTCTCGGTATTCCCCACATCCACAACCAGATGCATCGCTCCTCCTCAGCCGGATTCCAGATCACGCCCCGCGAAGAGCGCCGGCGTGCCCTCGCCCTGCCGGCGTACACTCCCTGATACGATAGCCGCCACCTCCCCGTTCTCCTGCCGCAACCTCAGCGTCCCGGTGGGATCGATCCCGTCTGCCACCCCCCGACGACCATCCGACGTCACCACGCCATGACCCAGGAGGAGGTCGCGGCGAGCCCACGCCTGAAGGGCAGCCAACGGCAATCCCCCCGGGGGGGGTGGATCGACCCACCGCCGGAGCGCCTCCACCAACGCCGTGGCCACCACGCCCCGCTCCACCTCCCGGCTCGTCCCTTCCTCCAGCGC
>SL_5KL_010_SEDDRAFT_10001579_pt1 | contig 13545 bp, 5 predicted proteins | sample SodLakKL_010_SED_FD_9118 | JGI IMG/M metagenome (IMG submission 9118)
ATCATCTGTTATCTCAATATCTTTTTCCATTTTTTCTTCAGGAATAACTACCCAGGTAGTATAACCTGAACCGCTTTTTTTCTCTCTTCTTTCAGTTGACCAGCCCACTTCTTGCTCACCAAAAACAGCTGTATGGCTCTTGGTACAAGCTGGTGGGCTACGCTGTCCCTGTCTGATACAACATCTGGAAGTGTTTTTTTCAGCTCTTCCAGAACAGCTTTCCAGAGCAATCCATAATATTCAATCCGCTCTAAAAAATTATAGTGAAATTTTCATGTAAACAGCCATTATCTCCTCTGATAACTTATTTGTGTCGATATAAAAAACTAACAAAACTTAATTTTTAAGGTTTGGACATTTACTTTTTTAATCTCAAAGTTGCATATGCTCCTTTTCGATATACAGGCTCTATTACATAATCAATATCACTAACAAGTAAGTCTTTTAATCTTTTATCTAATTGATTCTGGCCAGCTTTATGGCCATCTTTTTGATTTTTTGCTTCAACTATTATAGCAAATCTCTCATAAGGATCTTCATTCGGCAATATGATTAACCCATCAAATTCGGCACTTTCAGTAATTGCATTATTTAGCATTACCTTTGTCGATCCAGCAAAACATATTAGTGAGCCCAAAGAACTTAAGCCTGCAATTATTTCATCAATAAAATTTAACTCATGCTTGCAATCTTTATTTAATTCAATATGCTTACAAATATCTTCAATATATTTTTTTAACCATTTACTTGCTTTTTTTGAACCTCTGCCCATAAAAAACGGTGAAATATTTCTGTATGCAGGGCTTTCAAGTTTAAACCTTGTTTCCCATGAAAATATTGATTTTACGAATAATCCTATGCATTGGTGATTATTATTGAATTTTTGCTTTGAATAATTTGGATCAATATTCGTACTCTCAAAAGAAAGAATGTCTGATAGTATCAACAAAGTGGTTCGTATTTTACCATTATCTGATATATTGTTATTTATGCCATATGTTACGGTTAATCGTTGCCTTTCAGGGCATACCTGGACACCTACCCTGCATGAATACATCCCGATTTTTTTTCTTTTTAATTTCTCTGTAAGCACAGTATCAGATTTAAAAATATGGTATAAACTATCCATAGAATAAGTTAAATGAACTATACTATTAGCACCCCAGTCAGGATTGGGTTGTCTTGCCAAGAATTGTGTATTAAATACCTCCTTAAAAGGCTTTTCAAGTTCGCAACTCTGGTTATATGGTTCAATTAAGTGCCTTAGAGCAGTAATTGAATCTAGTTTGTACGCTAACGTATCAATTTTGTTAACTGTTTGTTCTGTAGCCCGTGATATTTCAAGTAAAGTAGGACCACACATATATACATTATCTCTTACGACCTCATTAAGCTGTTGCAATGCTAATTGGAAGCTAGAATTGGGATCAACCATTGTATTAATTAATTCTTCAATATTAAGGATTATTGAAGACAAATTAATAGAAAACGGAACAGGAGTATAATGAGAATCTAATGCTAAATAAGAAATTCTTCTTATGTTATCATATAGAACCCAAATTTTTTTCAATGGTTCTCTTTTTTCATCCTGCTTTTTAATGTAATCTCTCAAGATACTAGATGATAAATCAACAATAGATTTGCCATCACCACACTTATCTAACCTTTTATATCTTTGTAACAAAAAGAGCATAATTAAATATTGCACATGAAATACTTGAAATAAATCTAAAGTCTCATCAAAAAAAGCTCTATCCCTTTCATCAAGCCCTGACCGAAACATTTTCTTTATTTCTTTATTTTTAAGAAGGATATGTAAAAGACTTCTTAATGCAGTAAAGGTTTCAGGAAGATGGCCTGCATTAGTTAATAATATTAAAATTTGCATTATCTCTGCACCTGAAGGCGGTTTATCAAAATCATCTAACTGAGTGTACTCATCTCTATTACTACTAATATTTACATTAGAGTTTCCTTTTATTTTCATTAACTCATTAACGAAAGCCCACTGTATAAATACATATTCATACCGTGTATGGTGTGCACCTTTAAAAACATTTCTCAAGATGCCTAGTTGATTTGTATTTTGCAACCGAATATCATGCCCATAATAAGCAAGAAAATCATACACGCAATTCGCATAAGGAAACAAGGTTATATTAAGCGGGCCATACCCAGGCAAGTTATAATATAAATCTTTGTTCATATGCATTGTTCTCCTTCTATGCTAAAAAGATGAAGACAAAAATTGCCCGTCCTGGCGTTAATATTTAACTTTGCAGGATTAGTTCTTTCGACCATTCCTAGTATCCATCAAACGGGGATAGGCCTTTATATTTCAACAACACAAATATCCTAAAGTAAGTGTTTGATAGATTCAATAAATGATTTCTTGGCACTTTCCGAAAGGGCATTAAACTTTGCTACTAAACCTTCCACATCAAGTTCATCTATTCTGTCATCACTTGCAATTAATGCAGCCCTCACAGTTTGCATTTGTTCTTCTGATAATAGGTTTGGTGCATTTTTTAACTGGTTTTTTATTTGTGTAGCACCTATTGCGTCCATCTCTTTAATTTGTTCTATTTTAGGAACATTTATATGCATCCATTTATCAGCTTTATTTATCCTTATATTTCGAATAGAACTCAGCATGCTTTCATATATACTTTCGTTATCTAGGGGAGGATCACCATCAAAACTCTCGTAGCATTCTTGTTTTAATCTTTTACTTTCCAATATTAACTGAGTATCAGTCAAGTTATCGTCTAAAAGCTTGCTAAGGTGGTTCTCAATCATACTTAAGTAATTTTGTACAAATCGTAAATCTTCAAGGTCTTTTCCACTATTATCAAATGCTAACAAGAGCGTATTAACCTCATTTCTCCAAAAATCAATATCATTTTGGCTTGAAATACTAACAATGTCTAATATCTTCATCATTCTTTCTTTAAATATTTCAATTTGCTTATTACACTTCCCCATAAATTCCCTTAATTTTTCCTCATTTCCCTTTACATCGGTACTTATAAGATGAGTCCAATATCTAGCCTCCTCTAGTCTATCCAATAATTCATCAGCTTGCCTTAAATAATCATTTAATGTAGCTATGGATGTAGAAGCAGTAATAGTATTGCTTTGTATCATTGAGTTGACATCTTGAGACATTTTATTCATTGCCTTGAAAAATTTAACATTTTCTTCCACCACTTTTACATGCTCAACCAATGAATCATATTCTTCTACTAGGCCAAGCTTTTCTAAATTGCCACCAATTCGTTCAAGCATTAAAAACTTAAATTTATCAAGTTCATTGAAGTTATTTACAGTTTGTTTTTCTAACCATGAAGAAAACTCCTTTTGCACTTTTATCCTAGCTTTTCCAACTTCATCACTTATTTTTTGATTATTTTTTGTGCCCCATTTCTCTGGCTCAGACTCTAAAATATTTAAAACATCTTTTAATTCAGCCGCTCCCCAAGTTAATAATTTAATATTGTTCTGATCATAACCCTCAACAAGGTTATCATTCGCCTCATTTATCATTTTTTGAACTTGCTTAATTCTAAACCTCGCATCTTCAGAATCTTTACGCAATAAAGCATACCTGTGATATAATTGCTGTGGCACTACGACTCGATTATTTAAAACTTCAGCATTTTGCATGAACTTCACTTTACCCTTTAAGGACAACTCCGCCTCCCAGTTCTCAAGTAACACTTCCCATTCAGACAAAGCTTTGCCTGAAACTTTTTGAATTACTGTTCTTTCAAGTATAGGTAAATCTAAAGGAGCTTTACTTCTATTAGGAAAAGCTTCGGCTAACCAGTTTTCAATGCTAATTATCTTATCATCTAAATAAATATTTAATTCTTTCTTTCTTCTGCCGACAAAGTAAGCGATGATCATTCCTGCAGAAGAGAGATTACATCCAAAGGGTGGTGCGCACAACTCTCTAATTAATTCCCCTAAATTTAAAGGCAGGAAATTTAAATCCTCTTCAGGCTCACCACTCTCTTCATAAAGCTTAGCATCGATGTTTTCAATTATTTCTCGAAGTACACTATTCTTAGGTTTTAGACTGACCGAACCACTTTCTGTAAATATGCCCCAAGATTTGTCAAGTACATTATGTGCTCTATTAAGTTCATCTCCCGATCTAGCGGTAAGCCACTCTTTGTCAAGACCACCACGAAACAGTTCTTTTGTGAATATTTGGCAATCTTTTGCTGCATTACCACCTGCAGTGTGAAATCCATCAAAAGGAAATGGAATTCGCTTTTTATATACTATGTCAAACAACTCTTCCAATAAAGCAGACATTTTTGTACTATGCAATTCTGATTCAGTTGCAAAACAAAAATGCCTTTTAGCTTTCAGCTGCTCAAACTTGCTATTAAGCTCTTCTTTAACAATATTAGTCCTATCTAAAATGAAATTCTTATACTTAGATTCAGTTTCTTGCTCATTAGGCATTTCTTCAGTTAAAATCCAATATTCTGCCACTTTTTCACTAAAACTTCCATCTTCATCTTTTATAAGCATAAGGGTTAAAGGAGCACCTATTTTTTTCTCAATCTTAAGCTCATTAAAGCTATTATTAATAATATCTTTGAATTTTTCTTTAACCGCCTCTAAGTCACTTTCCGGACCAAGGTAGCAATATATTAGCTGACCTTTTAACTCGTCAACTTTTAATGCATCTTTCCAGCTTCTTAAACAATAGTTGACCTGGCCCTCAATATTTTCTACATTGGTAAAATAAATATTATAGTGCCAATCTCTTGTAGTAATTTTATTATTTGGGCCGAAATCAGAGTTGTATTCTTCGATATCAAACCATCGCTTAAAGTTTTGACTAAAATGCTCTGCCCTTTCTGTGGAGCTCACTTTCTTTACCCTTGTATTAAGCTCTGAAATAAATGCTCTCTTAGGAACAGCATCTCCTGCTATATCAAATCGATTTATAGATTCATTCCACTCTAAAACTGCTAGCTCTCCTTCTAATTTTTGTAATACACTTAATACCTTCTCATGATCACTGCCAGAAAATATTGACATAGCATCTAGGTACTCATCTTTAGATGAAACATTAATTTCACTCTTTGCCATTATAAGAACTGTCTTAAGGATTAAGTCATCAGCTCTGTTAAACTCATTTATATACCTTAATTTAGCAGCTTCATAACCATGAGCTAAAGCTCCTTGTTGGCCAGATTCTTCAGCACTTATAAACTCTTGTACCAATGATTTATTACAAAGCTCTGCAGGTACAATGGTTTGGCCGTTTTCAACATTTTTGTTTTCATATTCACGAATAACATCATCCAATAAAGATAAAACTGAACGCTGCTGAAGAGTTTTACCTCCAGATGCTAACTTGTATAACACCCAAACCGATACTGGGTGTAAAGGCCAGCAACCTTTACAAATAAGACTTTCAAACTGATCTAAATCTTGCCATAAAACATGATTTTCTATATCACGTGCAAACCATTTCTGAATTAAACCATGAATTTGTTCTGATGAATAAGCCATTGAGTTAATATGTTCATTTATTTTATCTATTTCTTTCTTTTCGATCAGGTTGGCTATAAGTGTTTCTAAATTAGTAGAAAGCTCATGCCTTTTTGATGAATGGAATCTAGTGACATAACGGTTGAGTTCATTTCTCAACTCAGGGGCTATTCTTGATATGTAAGCTGGTAATTCATATTGAATAAAACTTAACAAAAATAAATTCTCGCTATTGGCCTGAACTCCTTCGAAAAGCTGCTGTAAAGCACCGGGGCCGGCAATATGTGGCTGTTGGACTGAAAACTCCATATATCTTCCAAATTCGTCAAATATGATTATTATTCCAGCAAAAGGCTTTCCACTGCCACAATAATTTTGTTTAACAACCCCCAAGAAATCACTCAACGATTCTTGATAAACATTAGCCAACGGGCGATCCATTTTTTGTTCGTAAATATCACATATTTTTTTATACACGTCTTCATCAAATATCTGTAAAGAATAAACAATATCTTCGATTCGATAGTCACTTCCAAATTGATCCTCGAGTTCTAATTTGATTCCATCTTTAAATGACTCTATAAACTTTATTGCTTCTTTAAAACGAGGCTTTAAATTTTCTAAAACAGAGGTATCTAGTTTATTATTCTTAATAGCTTCTAGCATCTGCCTAATTAACTCTCCGGCTAAATCAAAATTGTTCATCCCATTAATTGCTACCACTAAGTATGGTTGTCCAAGCAGTTTTGACACGCTATCAGCTATTTCAGAATCAGCCAATTCTATATTTCCTAATATATTTTTGGATACTTCTGATTGAGGCTCGCTTAATAATGTTGCAAGGGTAACCCCTAAGTGTGATTTGCCTGTTCCATAACCTGCGATAGCAAAATTAAAAGGCTCTTCTTTGCTTTTATTGTTAATGCTTTCTAACACATTTAAAGTAAAACTAGCTGTATCGATTACCCTAGATTGCTCAGCGACAGAACTACTTTTCCCTAATCCATGATATTCTGGCCCATGAAAAACAAAATGCTCAGCAGCTTTATGAGCTAAATCAATGTCATTTTCGAACCAGCTAATTTGCACCGCTCCATTAAACAATAAGTCTCTTCGAAAACTAATTAAATCTTTGACTAGCAATTATTGAACCCCCTTGCTAAGCGATATCGTCTAGTATCTTAGGCCATATATCTTCTGAATCACAGCGTTTTTCAATGATCCATGGATGTCTCTGTCTGTCTATAGTAAATAGCCCTCTTTCCTCAATATGCCGCAAAACATTTTCTATATCAAATTTATCCCATCTGCAAATATCAAATAGTTTACTAACCCTGTTAAAATCATTTACTGTTACCTGTGTCTGATTTGCAAAATAGGTCTCAAATAGTTCTGCAATTAGAGCTCCATAAGCTAATGCGTATATCTCTACCAAAGGAGCTTTATGAATTGAAATTATAGTGCCCGAGCTAGTTTTTTCATCTGATGCATTAAGAACCCTTGCCCTGTATAATGCAGCATCGTCTGTATAAGTTCTAATTATTGGGCCGACTCTTCCTTTCTTATTCCCTGATCCGAACTTAACTGATAGATATAATTCAAGGTCATCATATCTAAAACTGTTACCTAATGATCCACCTTCAGCAAATAATGCATTCCAAACTTTTGAGCCAATATCAGCTCGGCAGAGGTTAATATGGACTAGCCATTGCACTACCTTTTCTCCTAAATATTTATCCCCTAAATAAACTATTCTTCCAAAAGAAGTTAATCTCGGCGAATAGACGCCCCCCTTCCCAGGTTTATCTACTTCTATTAGCCCCATACCCTTTGCGTAATTCAATATTGCTGGCACCTTACCGTTAGTTTTCCCCATCGGAATGTCAGTTTCATTGGCAATATCCTTATAACTTCCCTTTTTCCCAATTGCAACAAAATCCAGCAAAGCAGCTATATAACGCCTTTCTGGTATAAAGGTTTGGTGAAAGTTTAATGGCAGCAAGTAAGGCACCTCCTACAATCTTTCTTCTAAAGCTTTAATTTTGATACGATAAGCCTTATTCACTTCTAGCTTACCATTTACTGGATTAGTTGCATGGCCCAAAGAATAACATTCGCCTCTTTTTAGACTGTTTAAGTTATGTATCCACTGATCTACATTTTTGTCTGTTGCATTTGCAAGTAATTGTGCAAAAAACTTAACTTCTGTACCTGCAGGTTTGAAGAACAGTTGATGACTAGCCTGGAAAAGCCTATCTTGCTGATCCTTAGATAAATTACTTAAGGTCTGAGTCGCAAGTATTAGGGATATACCAAACTTTCTACCTTCAGTTAACAGCTGGCCGAGAGGGCTATTTAGACTGTGGTCAAGATTTTGCACCTCATCCAATACTATGGAGCGTGGATCATTTTTGCTACCTTTAGCTCTGTAGTACCAATAAAGGTCAAATAATGTAAATTCAGTAATTAACCTTGATGCATCTTTAACAAAACCAGCTAACTGAATTACATGACACCTCGAATCGCAATCTTTATATATTTTTTCCCAACCTTCAGGGTCTTCTTCACCAAAGGGTTCCATATCAACAAAAGGTTGAATCTTACTAATAACACTACCCGCAGAACTCGCAACGGGACCGCTTTCGCTTTGGATATTCTCAAGCTCAGAAATCAATCTGCCCATATTAAATGAATCATTATACTGTTCTACACCTCGGCGGACAGCACGATATAAAGCAGACTTTTGCTGATCCCCCAACTGATAAACACCAGCAAACACACCACTCACTCTCTGTGCAGTATTAGCAGATTTTTCATAATTTAATTCATCGGCAATAATGTCATATTGTCGGCGAAAAGGGTTTATGCTCAATGGTTGTTTTAAAATAATGTGCTGTTTTGGCTTAAGCTGCTCTAAGATAAATGGCTCAAGCTGATTTGATATATATCCACTTGTATAATCAACAATCATACTATTCTGTCTTGCTTTACAAAGTTCCCATAACAAAGCTTGAGCTGCATATGTCTTTCCAGTACCTGAAGAACCGAATATGAGTAGGTGTCTATTAGGTAAATCTGGATGCCCGTACTCCCAGAACACTTCTTTCCCACCAGAAGTAAAGCTGCCCAACAATATTCTTTCAGGGATATAACTAGCCTCTACAACTTCCATTTCCACATTAGTTGACTCTTCATTTTTCCGATCACTTTCATTTTCATCAACCTCGCCTGTTTCTTCTTGGCCCTCTTCTATTTCTATCTTTTCATTATTGAAAGGACCACATGCCAGATATGAAAAAACTAAGCCATCAGTGTCAGAAAATAAATCAGCGCTTTCATTTTCTAGTGCAACTTTTTTTATATACTCTTTGCCAGTCCTAGCAACGGTAATAGCCATATCTCTATCCCCATAAATGTAATCCCATTCAGCATTACATTCCAGGATATTGCTACCATTATCACTCCAAAACGCAACGGCAGCTGCATTCCATCGTATTTGAAAACAGCCTTCACTTAATCTTTCTAAAGCGGTTAAAACTTCTTTATAATTTTGCATCTTTGCCGTACCCATGCTAGCAATTAAGCGATGAAGTTGCATCCACCAATACCTCTGATCGGGTTTATCTTTGATGCCTTCGGGATCAGAACTATTTCTAGGCTTAAAGCTTTCGACTAGTTGATATAAGCCATTTTCCAGTTGTTGTCTGGCTTTTTGAAGAAATCCTTCGTTTTCTTTGGCTAATTTACATTCTATGACCTGTGCATCAATATGAAAGCAGCCTTCAACAATACCTGCCTTTATCCTGAGGAGATCAGGCCTTTTTTGGTCATCTTCATTATCAAACCAATGTAAAAACGCATCTAATGATATGATTTCATCACAAAACGCATTCTCATCTCTTTGAATAATCTTGCGCATAGCAGCATTAGCTATCAATTCATGTACATATTTAATTGGCCCAGTAGCTTTAATTACCGAAAGCCCTGTTATTTTGAAAGCTTCACCAATTAAACTATCTGCAATCTTTTCACAAGTGTTTTGGTCCCATGGGCCTAATAAGCTATTAATTTGCTGGCTCATTTTTTGCTTGATATCTTTTAGAAAAAATTTCTCTGTTGATACAGTATAATTATTTTCACCATGCGCACCTACACCTGTCCCAAAACCAATTATTTCTCTTTTGTAATCCTGTTCATTGTCAAAACTCTCCAAAAGCTGATCATCAACTGCTGGATCGATACAAACAACCCAAGTACTCTGTTCATGAGCAACATCTATATTATTCAACCACGGCATATAGTAATATTTTCGCATAACAGCATATTTCTGGTCATGGCTAACATTGATATTTCCATAATAAAGTTTTGCCAATACTTCCGAGTGCAAAGTACTCAACTTAAACCGATGATTACTTATTACTCTTTCTCTTTCCTGACTCTTACCTCCACCAGCAACAATGCAACCAGCTTTTTCTAGAACGGGAAACTTTCGGTACACAGTTTGAGCACATATATTGCCTAAAGGCTCAAATCTGCTTGACATGGAACCAATAAAGTCTATGTAAAACAATATATCCATATTTAAAGTTTTAAGTAGTTTATCAAATTGTGCAGAATTTTTTTCTTTTGAAATTATCCGATAGGATATTGATATTCGGCATTTTTGATAATGCTCTTTTCCACTAGATAATTCAGCTACTTGCCAGCGATCCTTCCATGCGTCTATCCACCTCGCAACTGAAGAATCATCCCTACTTTCAGAAAAAATTGTAAGCTGCAACGAATACTCTCGTTCACCTCTCTCACTCAGTATGCGGGATAAGTATGAATCAATCCCAGCGATGACAGGCTGTATCTCTCCCCCACAGTAAGCTCCGACGCTTAAACCATCATCAGCAAAAGGATAAAGGTTTCGATAGTCTACTAAGCATTGTTGTATCAGTTTTGAGTTTCTTGTCTCTCTAAATAGATCAGTATCAGATATATCATCCTCATCATCTTCTTGAGGCTCCAATAATAACCTTGTCGATACAAACTCAGGTTCATCATGCACTTTACCAATAAGATGAGTATAACCAAAACTACGCACATCAGTAGACATGTTTTTAGAAGCATTTACTAAAGTGCCGAAGACAGGCCATTGTATGCGGGCAAGATCGGCAACACGGGCCCACCTCCTATCACTGGAAACTCTTGAGGTTGTCTCACTAAAGAGCTGCTTAGCATAATAACATAGGTTTTCACAAAGAAAACTGTGCTGATGTTGAATCATTTCGATGAGAACTGGATGCAAAGGCGTCATTATTGAAGCAGGTAAATACTCTTTCCAAATCCAATTGGGATCATCAGTAAAATCATCAGCAACAAACATAAAAGATTTTATTATTAAGGGTCCAGCCATACTAAGCGCATTTTTTTCTAAAAACTTTTCATAAATATCAGTGAAAACCTGCCTAAGAGGTGTGAAGCTATTATCTATCGCAGCAAAAAACCCTGCATTTTGGACATCGCCGAGAAACTGCTGATATTTATAAGACAGATCGAGCATTGGTCCCTTAAGAGGATCATTTAGAGGCAAATTATCTTTATCAATAAGATCAACCATACCACTCTTGTCTTTGACTAAACCCATTTCCAATAGCCTGGTAACTTCTTCTTCATCCCGAGCTTTAAATATTTCAGACATATGGGGCAAAATGAAAACGGGAACCGCATCACTACTACTAAGATATTGTTTATGAGCCCATTTTACTAAGCTTTTTAATAACCTAGAGGGGTGATACTGTGGCAAAGCCCATTTGTATTGTCTAGCAAAAACTTTATTATCTTCATCATAGTGAACTGATACTTCAAATTGCAGATATGGCTCTGCAGTAGCAGTTTTTTTATAAGAAATCTCATCATTTTGCCTTCCCGCCTCAAGGAGTGAGGTTAAATCTATACTAACTGATTCTTTTTCATTCTCGTCATCCAGTTTTATTTGTAAATTTCTCTCTAAGAAAGAATCGATACCGCCAATTGATATTTTTAGAAAATCTTTTGCAGGTAAATGCTCGTCCTCCAGTAAACCTTCTGCACTATAATCTTCATCATCTGCACCTTGACTAAAATCATGTTTGAACTCCAAGCTTTTTATTTTGATCGATTTCAGATAATGAGGAGTCAAGACAAGGTTTGCCTTTTCATTTTTCTTAAAATCATTTAAAGTCTGCCAAATAGCCCTTAAAAATATTTCAGGGGGTACGCCATATACTTTTTTAGGCATCCTGTCCTTTGGAGGCTTGTTAACATTTTTTGTTTTATAATTCAACACTTGTTCAAATAAATAAATAAAGTCACAAGAATACAATTTTTTGGCAGCAGATACTTCTCGCTTAATAATATATTCTTTAAGATCATTTAAGGTAGCATTGCCTAGAGCTTCATGATCAACATTATCCTCATTTTCATTTTCAAACTCAGTGATTTTCTTAATATATTTTTTTCGACTAGAAGCGTCCAAAAACATGCTGTAATTAAAAAAATCTAATGCCTGATTCATGTATTGATATGGCGTTTTCTTGGCATATTTTCCTGCCAATCCAGTCATTCTGGGCAAATTAAAACTTCTTAAGTCTGCCAGTATTAGGTCATACACATCATTTTCACTCATTGCGCCTTTAAAGTCTAAACCTTGAAGATAGGAACTAACAGTTAGCATATCCGCCAAGCCGCTATTAAAAAGAGCTTCAAATATATTAGATATTTTTATATAATCTTGCTGGCTATCTTCCGGGTTCAAAACATCTTGAAGTGCATCTTGTATCCAAGCAGTAAAGCTCTTACCCATACATATTTCCCAAATTTTATATTGATCCAAGTGAAAGAAGTCTTGTAAGCTGGCACGATCATCTATATTTTCATAGCCAGCCAAAATGACGATTAAATTATCCAACTCAGGAGGCTTAATTGCATTACGCAAACTAGTAAGGTTGTCTCCTTCGTTATACCAACCATTATCTTTTAATAATTTCAAATTCACTTTATCCTGATCTGTTCCACTCTTTTCCCAATATTCACCTAACTTAAATGCTATACCATATATCATGTCAACTTCTTTTTCCACTCTGCTAAAGTGTTCTTCTAAGTCTTCACCCAATTTCAAAAGCAGCTCAGAAGGGTAAGACGGCAAAACAAATCTAAGCGTGCTATTTTCGGTTGCAGATTGAGCTAAAATATAATCTCTTATAGTTTCACAAATATACTTCATAGCTATAAGTCACCCCTTCTAAACTTTCATAGCCTAACAGACATTCTATTTCAAATGAGTCATTATTATTCCAAAAATAGTGCTCCATAGAAACGCTCTTCTTTATGATGTTTCGTGTTTAAATTCGTTCGTAACTATAGAACAACCATCAGATAACTCTGTAAGAAAGCCACTCGCTCGAAGCATATCTACCAACCAAGAACTATTTTCTTTCTGGATTGAAGTATTAACCGGCATTTTACTCCAAGCTACCGCATCGTTTAGCCATCCACCTTCAACAGCAATGCCATAATGCTGATATAGTTTTTGCAAAAATAAATCATACTCACAACTTTCACCTGGTCGAAGCAAAACTAGTACTAAATAGCGCAAAACTTCATCCGTCAGTACAAATCTAGCACCAGGCCCCTTAAATGGTGCTATAATGCCTAACTTTTTACCTAAATACAAAAATAGTTTATGACCGTACCTTGTATCTGCCTCTCTTAAAAGCGCTTCAAAATCTTTCTTTGATTTATGTGCATTATCCAATAGTAAATCGTTTCGTAATGCACTCTGTATCAACACCTGAATTTCCTGTAGATTTCGCTGGGAAGCCAACCGCTGCTGACGAGATACAGAGCCTGTAGGTGTGAATATCCAAGAATAACCCAACACACTCCCGTAACCTTCACTATTTCTTTGATTGGAGGAGTATCGAATGCTTTGTGCACAAAGGCTGCGTAAGATTTGTAATGAGCAGCCAGTAATGAACAGCTCTAAACGTTCAACCGGATCGA
>SL_5KL_010_SEDDRAFT_10001580_pt1 | contig 13544 bp, 11 predicted proteins | sample SodLakKL_010_SED_FD_9118 | JGI IMG/M metagenome (IMG submission 9118)
GTTACGACCACCAGGGTGTCCGGGAAAAATTACGCGACGACCTGCGGGAGGAAAGACAGAACCTCAGGCAGATCCTGCGCGAAGAGTTCCGTTTCCTTTCACGTGAACCCCGCGAGCAATCGCCCGAAGAGGAAAAAAAAGACGAGCGCCTGAGAAAACAGGAAGAAGGTGAGTTTATTATTGAATGGGACGAATTGCCTTAACCTTCGGGCGCCTGGGCTTCCGGGATTAAGCGCTGAATAACAATTAGTTGTCGCGCACCTGGGCTGCGCAGATGAAGCAGCAATCATCGATCCGCAGCTGCAGTGCCCGGGGTGCAAAGATAAGGCAACAAACATCGATCCGCAGCTGCAGCGCCCGGGGAGCAAAGATGAGGCAACAAACATCGATCCGCAGCTGCAGTGCCCGGGGAGCAAAGATGAGGCAACAAACATCGATCAGTAGCTGCAGTGCCCGGGCTTAAGAGTTAAAGCATCAAACAACGATCCATACCTGCAGTGCCCGGGCTGCAGGTATGAATCCGATAAGCCCCCTGAACGTTCATGAGGTTACAGGTAAAACCGTCACACATGAAAGTCCACCCCCATGCCAAAATAAACATAGGCCTCCAGGTAGTTGGCAAATGGGGTGGCAAAGAGGCAGCTGATACATCTTTCCAGAACCAACCGGAGTCCGGCTTGATACCTGAACCGGATCCGGCGGCAGGGTATCATGAAATTGAGACCATACTCGTTCCTGTTTCCCTTTCCGACACCCTTGAAGTGAACCCGTCACCGGCCGGAAAAACAACTCTGTCTGTAAGCGGGGTCCCCATTCCGGGAGAGGTTTCGTCAAACCTGTGTTTGCTTGCCTATGAAAGACTTAAAAGCAGTTTTCCCGACCTTCCTGCGGTGAGCATCCGTTTGCACAAGAGAATACCCCCCGGGGCGGGCCTGGGAGGGGGAAGTTCCGACGCAGCCCATATGCTCACCGTGCTGAACCACATGTTTCGCCTGGGGTTAAGCACCCGGCAGCTGACCCAATTTGCAGAAGACATTGGCAGCGATTGTCCGTTCTTTCTCCGGAAAAGCGCTATGCTTGCCACCGGGAGGGGACACACACTGACAGGCATACAGCTCACTGAATTGGAAAGGTTCAACATTTTGATAGTTGTCCCCCCTTTGCACATCAGCACCTCATGGGCTTATGGCAGGATCACCCCAAAACGGCCCGGGCAATCGCTTCGTGACCTTTCGCAGCTGCCCGTGGCCGGGTGGCAATCATCCATAAAAAACCGATTTGAAGAAGTGCTTTTTGAGCATTATCCGCAACTGCAGACTATTCGCGATACGTTGCTGGATCACGGGGCTGTCTATTCCTCCCTGAGCGGTACAGGATCAGCAGTTTACGGACTATTCCCTTCTTCTCCGCCGGTGTACCGCATCCGGAAAAAATTTCCCGGTGCCGGTGTTTTTATCACCTCAAAGGCTGTTTGTTAAAAATCATTATTTTTGTGGCCATCCTAACTATAACCCAGTATTTATTATATACACCAAAACCCAGAAATCATGCGTAAAATTGCCCTGATCTTTACTGTATTGATTTTGTCGGCCTCACTGGCAAAAGCCGATGATGTGCTGACCACCCACAACATGTTCGACCTGAGATCGGTCGCTGAGGTTGCCATGTCGCCCAACCAGGAGTACATAGCTTTTACCCTGCATGTGCCGCGGCCTTTTACACACTCAGCAGGAGGGGACTACCGGGAGCTGTATGTTTATGACATTCAGAACGATGAGATTCTGCCCTTTATGACCGGGCAACGCCAGGTTTTTAACATCGGGTGGACTCCCGCCGGCGATGCCGTTACTTTCAGAGCCAATCTGCCTGAAAACCCTTATGTGCAAGTATATGCAATGAGTTTGCGCGGAGGTGAGCCATACACTCTTACCGAACACACTTCTTCTGTGCTGAGTTATGCATTTATCGACGAGGCGTCGCTCGCCATTACAGCCACATCCGAACAAGACCCCATGCGCGGGGAGTTCCGTGACAAAGGCATAGAGATCGAAGTTTATGAAGAAGAATGGGTACACCGCAACCTCTATGTTTATGAGATCGAAAGCCACGATACGCGCCAGGTAACAGAAGATATGACGGTATTTGATTTCGTGCTGAGCCCCGGCGGGCGCTATGCGGCTGCAGCCATTGCACCCCGCAATCTCGTTGACGACAGCTACATGTTCAAGCGCATCCACCTGGTAGACCTGGAAACTGGTGACGTGGAAAAGATCATGGACAACCCCGGGAAGCTGGCCAACATGGAGTTCAGCCCCGACGGGTCAAAGCTGGCATTCCGGGGTGCCAGCAAGCTGGAAGACTCTGTTGAGGGGAGCCTTTTCGTGATGGACGTCGATACCGAAAAAACATTTGAAGAGCTGAGAAATTACGTGGAAGGCATGGAGCTCAGCGTGATCGACTTTGCCTGGAAAAACGACAACACCCTGCTCTATGCAGCCGAAGAGCGTAACGACATTGTACTGAGCAAGCAGCTGCTGGATGAGGAAGAGAGGACCATACTGATCGAACCTGAAACCATTGTTTTTGGCCGCTTCCAATACCTTGACGGGGTGGTGGTCATGGCGGCCAACACCTGGCAGCACCCCAGCGAGCTTTTTACCTTTACCCTCGATGACGAAGAGCTTGTCAGGCACACAAATCACAACGAATGGCTGGAAGATATTCGTCTCGCCGAGCAGAAGACCATTACCTATGAGGCCCGCGACGGCATGGATATCGACGGTGTGTTGCTATACCCCGTGGACTATGAAGAAGGCCAGACATACCCGATGATCGTCTACATCCACGGTGGCCCTGAGGCAGCCGTTCAGAACGGATGGGTCACGTCTTACGGCACATGGGGGCAGGTAGCCGCCGCACGCAACTACTTTTTGTTCATGCCTAACTACCGTGCCAGCTCAGGCCGTGGTGTGGACTTTACCATGGCAGGCTACGGCGACCTTGTCGGTGTTGAATACGACGACGTAATTGACGGCATCGACCATCTTATCGAAATTGGATATGTGGATATAGACCGCGTAGGTATTGGCGGCGGTTCGTATGGCGGATATTTTGCCGCCTGGTCGGCCACAAAGCATACCGACCGTTTCGCGGCCTCGGTAATGTTTGTAGGCATATCCAACCAGGTATCCAAAAGAAACACCACCGACATCCCTTACGAAGACTATTATGTGCACTGGGGATACTGGACACACGAAGACTGGCAGGACGTTTACAGCCGCAGTCCGGTGAAATATGCCCACCAGAGCCTCACTCCCACCCTCGTCCTTCATGGCGATGCCGACCCGCGCGTACACCCGTCGCAGGGACTGGAGATGTACCGTGCCCTCAAACTGCATGGGAACGCACCTGTACGACTCATCTGGTACCAGAACGAAGGGCATGGCAATGCAAGAAACGTGCATCGCCTCGACTATATCGTGCGCACCATGGAGTGGTTCGACCACTACCTGAGGCTTGACAAGCCGCGCGATGAAAAACCACCCAAATATCCCGAGTCGATCCTGGGATGGTAACCCTGGTATTTCAGAACCACACATTGAAAAGGCTTTGTTTTTTTAACTTCAAACCCAAACATCTGAATGGCACTGACTAAGATCAAGAAGAGTACGAAGAAGGTATTTCGCAAGTCGCTTGACTGGATTGAGATCATAGGGAACAGGCTGCCGCACCCGGCCACCATATTTGCCATGCTGGCCGGAATAGTGCTGATTATTTCCGCCATCACCTACTGGGCAAATGTTTCGGCCACGCATCCGGTAGACGGAACGGTGGTCACTGTCAAAAATTTGCTGAGTGGTGATGGCATACGCTGGATATACACCAATATCCTGGATAACTTCCTCAGGTTCCCTCCCCTGGGATATGTGCTGGTAGTTATGGTGGGGATCGGGCTGGCCGAAGGCACCGGGCTTTTTGCCATCATGATACGTGCATTGGTACTGGGTGCCCCTCCCAAGCTTATCACAGGCGCTGTGGTATTGGCAGGGATCATTTCCGGGCTGGCAGTGGAAGCCGGGTATGTCATACTCATTCCTTTGGGGGCCATGATATTCCATGGCATTGGACGACATCCCATGGCGGGCCTTGCCGCCGCCTTCTGCGGGGTAAGCGGAGGCTTTGGGGCCAATTTCTTCATAGGTTCAATTGACCCCATCCTGGCAGGGATCTCCACATCGGCGGCACAGCTGATCGACCCTGAAATGGTGGTTAACCCGGCAGTAAACTATTACTTTATGATCATTTCCAGCTTCGTCGTACTCTTTGTAGGTGTCTGGGTCACAGAAAGAATAGTGGAGCCGCGCCTGGGCAAGTACGATGGGCCTGCAGAGAGGTTTGCCATAGAGCAGCTTACCCCCCGGGAGAAAAAAGGACTGCGCTGGGCCGCTGTCACAGCGATATTCTTCCTGATCCTGCTGGCAATAACAGTAGTGCCGGCCAACGGCATCTTCCGGAACCCGGAAACCGGCTCGGTGCTGCACTCGCCCTTCTTCGACGGCATCATCATAGGCATCATGCTCTTCTTTTTCTTTCCTGCCCTCGTTTACGGGATCGTGGTCGGAACCATCCGCAACGACAAAGACATGATGAAACATATCATCAAGTCAATGAGCGGAATGGGCGGCTATATCGTCCTGGTGTTCTTCGCAGCCCAGTTTGTCTACTTCTTCAACGAATCGAACCTGGGACTGATCATCGCCATCAAAGGTGCTTCCGGGCTAAGCGATATAGGGTTTACCGGCCCGGTGCTGATTGCCGCTTTTGTATTGCTCTCAGCCTTTATTAACCTTTTCATGGGAAGTGCATCCGCCAAATGGGCCATCATCGCACCGGTGTTCATCCCCATGCTGATGCTGCTCGATAACGCTTACCATCCGGGCATTACCCAGGCCGCATTCCGTATCGGAGATAGCCTGACAAACCTGGTAACCCCCATGATGAGCTATTTTGCCCTTATTGTGACCTTCGCTCAAAAGTACGACGAGAAGTACGGCATAGGAACCATCATTGCCACAATGCTGCCCTATACCGTGATCCTCGGGATCGTCTGGATTGCCACGCTGATGCTGTGGGTATGGCTGGGAATTCCGCTGGGACCGGATGGCCCGATTTACATCAACTAGACGAAGATACAGCAGGTTAGCGTACCATTAAGCCCCCAACATGCGGGGCTTTTTCCTTTTTGGGTAAAGCGTTATTGATGAGATTGTCTGTTGGCACGAAACAAATTTTTGTTGGATAGCCACGAATCAAGCGCCCTGATTAAAAGGTTGTGATCATTTGCCGGGGAGGCTTTTGTTAGTTCACGTTTCCAGAGGTTAACGATGATCCCTGGAAATACGTGTAGTCAGATCCACGGCAATACAGGGCCTTATGTTTTCCTTTTGTAAAAGACGCCCCTTTCAAGTCTTTCTGATTCGATGCGTCCACCAGCTTCGAGTGCGCTGAGGTATTTGCTGATCTCGGGGGAAGGGATGCCCAGGATGGAGATGAGGTCATCCACCGTACAGGGCCTTCTGGATATGGTTTCGAGGATGGCGTTTTCGTGGTCTTTTCGGTAGGCTTTTGTATCTTTCCTGTTGGCACTGGCAGCAATAATGCTCACGTTTTCAAGCCCCCACAGATCTGCTACATGCTGCAGTTCCTGTTTGGTGGCGCCGCGGAGTCCCTTTTCGGTGCCGGGGCGGTCGAGGGTGTTTAACTGCACAATCTCCGGGGCAATACGTTTGATCACCTCTTTCATGGCGAGCAACTCTGACCTTGTGTCGTTATACCCGGGCAGGATGAACACCTCCAGCCAGATCTTTCCCTTGTAGTCGTTGCTGAAGTCGATCAGGCCCCGGATGTGCTGTTTTACGGAGAGCTTCGTGGCAGGCCTGTTGATCTTGTGAAACACCTCGTCGGTAACGGCATCGAGCGAAGGCAGGATGAGGTCGGCACGGGAGACGGCGGCGCGGACTTCCGGGTCGGAAAAGAGGGTGCCGTTGGTCAGCAAGGCCACAGGTATTCCGGGTTTATGCTCCTTGATAAAGTCGAGCACATCGCCGATGCGGCTATTCAATGTCGGCTCCCCGTAGCCCGAGAACGTGATGTAATCGGGGTCGGGCTGGTGGGCGAAATAATGCTTAAGTTCCCCGGTGATCTTTTCATAGGGGATGTATTCCTTCCTTTCCAGGGTATGATGCGTGGTTTTCCCTGCTTCGCAATAGACACAGTCGAGCGAGCAGACCTTGGCAGGCACCAGGTCGACCCCCAGCGACATACCCAGCCGGCGCGAGGGGACAGGCCCAAACAGGTACTTGTATTCAGTGGATTCTTGCTCCATCATGCTGAGGTTTAATACATTGCACCGGATCTTCAGTCACCCGGGGCGTCACAAGGTAAGCATATATCTGCGTACAGGCAAATCAGTTTTTGCATATCCGGATGACGGCAGTGGCGAATCGACCTGAAAGCCCCTGGCTGAGAATGTCTGCAGCGACTGACATCACCCTCCGGAAAAAATTCCTAAGTTTGCCTTGTGTAAGCCAAATCTGAGATGCCGGGGTCATTCTTCTTGCGCAAGCAAAAATAAATGGCTTTTCTCAGATTTATAATCCAGGAAACAAATGAAAAGATACAGGCCTGATATATCGCATTCTGCTTTTGAAAGTAAAGAGCAGCAACTTGAGTTTCAGAGCACCATTGTGGATAACATCTCAGATTCGGTGATTGCCACCGACCTGCAGTTCAGAATAAACTATGCCAACAGGGCGGCCCTGGAACTGTTTGGTTATCATTTTGACGAACTTGCCGGGAAAAAACCAGATATATTTAATGCTGAACCCATGGCTGCCACCATCCAGCAGGCAATATACAATACCGTATCAGAAGGCAGGGTATACATTGGCGAATCTCTGAATAAGCGCAAGGATGGCAGCACCTTTCACTGTGAATACAAGGTGATGCCCATGGTGGATCAATCCGGGAAAACTACGGGCTATGTGGGCATTCAAAGAGATATTTCAGAACGTAAGCGTACGCAGGATGAGATCAGGAGGACCCGTGACCAGTACCAGTCGCTTGTAGAGAACATCCCCGGTGTTACCTACAGGTGCAGATGTGATAAAGACTGGACCATGCTCTTCCTGAGTGATATCGCAGAAGCCTTTACCGGTTATCCGGCCAGCGATTTTATCGAAAGTGCAGTCCGCACCTTTGAAAGCATCATTCATAAAGAAGACCAGGCCTATGTGTCGCACCGCATTCAATCTGCCATTGCCGAAAACAGAGCCTGGGACATAGAATACAGGATTTGTCACAGGGATGGGAACATCCTTTGGGTTAACGAAAAAGGCCGTGCGGTTTGTGAGCTGGACGGTGAAGTAGGGTATCTCGACGGTTTCATCCTCGACATCAGTGAAAAGAAGAAATCTGAAAAAGCCATTATCAGGGCCAGGGAGGAAGCACAGGCTGCAAATAAGGCTAAATCGGAGTTCCTTGCCAATATGAGTCACGAAATACGCACACCCATAAATGCAGTGATCGGGTTCACTGATCTACTAAGGAACACTCCATTAAACACTCTTCAAAAACAATACCTGGATAATGCAAACATATCTGCTCACATGCTGCTGGATGTGGTCAGTGACATCCTGGATCTCTCCAAAATTGAATCAGGTAAGCTCGAACTCGAACCGGTGAAAACCGATATCGTTGTGTTAGCAGCCCAGGTCACCGATATTCTGAAACACAAAGCATCCGAAAAGGGGTTGGAGTTGTTGCTGAACATAGAACCGGATGTTCCTTCTTATGCTATAACCGATGCGATCAGGCTGAAGCAGGTTTTGGTGAACCTATTGGGTAATGCAGTGAAATTTACCGAAGAAGGTGAGATAGAGCTCAAACTGGAGTTTTCCAAAAAAACCAAAAACCGGGGCAGGTTTCGGTTCTCCGTGAGAGACACCGGCATAGGCATTGAGAAGTCCAAACACAAAAAGTTATTCGATGCCTTTTACCAGGCCGACTCCTCCCCCACCAGGCGCTACAGCGGGACCGGCCTGGGTTTGCAGATCTCGAAACTGATCGTTGATAAAATGAAGGGGACGCTTCAGGTGGATAGCGAGGAAGGCAAGGGCTCCACCTTCTTTTTTGAGATCGAAACAGCTTTTGAGCAAGGTGAAAAACAAGACACCAAAGACCTGGGCGAGATCAGGCGCGTCCTGGTGGTCGATGATAACGACCGCAGCCGGATGATACTGAGGCAGATTCTATCCAACTGGGGAATTCATTGCACATTCAGCAAAAGCGGCCTGGCAGCTTTGCAGGTGCTGGCGAAATCGAAAAACCGCTTTGATGTGGTCATAATTGACCATCACATGCCGGTACTCGACGGGCTGGAAACAATACGCATGATCAGGCAAAACCTCAACATCCCTGCCGGTCAGCAACCGGTTATTTTGTTATACAGCTCAGCCGATGACAACCGGGTCCATAATGAGTGCAGGAAACTGGGTGTAACCAGTAAGCTTGTCAAACCGGTAAAATCAGACGAACTGTTCTTTCATCTGCAACATCTTCAAAATGGCCCTTCAGATCCGGAACCCGCGGAAGTTGCTGAAGAGATTGCGGATCAGGCGCCTGCTATTGGCAAACAGCCTGTTTTGTTGCTTGCGGAAGATGTGCCATTGAACATGGAGCTGACCAGGGCTGTCATCGGGGAAATAATCCCAGGCGCTGTCATTTTGGAGGCTTCGACGGGAAAAGAGGCACTGGATATGTTGTCCCGGCGCAAACCTGTTGATATGATCTTTATGGATATTCAAATGCCGGTGATGGATGGTCTTGAGGCGGCCAGGCGTATCCGGAGTGAAGAAAAGAAACAAGGCGGGCATATCCCAATAATTGCTCTTACGGCGGGTGCGACAAAAAAGGAAAAAGAGAAATGCCTGAAAGCAGGCATGGATGACTTCCTGGCTAAACCGCTAAACCCGGTTCTTCTGAAAAGAACCCTTCAGAAATACGCAAGCAAATATATGCCTGTTGAAGAGTCGCTGCAAGATCAGGCAGTAGCTGAAGACGAAAAGAAAAGAGACCCTGGGGATCATTTTGACGCAAACGAAGTGTTGGACAGGTTCCAGGGCAACCAAAGCAGGCTCAGAGAGTTACTTAAGGAAGCACTAAGCAGTATCGGGAAATATATGGGGCAACTTCATAAAGCTATCTTAACCGGAGACGATGAGCACATCCGGCGCTACGCGCATTCTATTAAAGGCATTGCCTTACATGCGGGTTTCAAACGCCTGGGTGAACTGGCTCACCTGGCTGAGCAATCCGGGCAGGGCGATCGCGAAAAACTGCCTGGCCATTACCAGGACCTTAGCGATGAACTTCTTATTCTCCGGGAGCTGACGAAACCTTATTTTGATAAAGACGCAAACCGTTAATCATGAGAGGGTTTTTCATTATTGGCAAGAAAGCTAAAAGCCAATAGCAGTCCTGCTGAAAACATATACACCTGATAACCAATTTGTTGAAAGACTACCAACAGATAAACCGAGCACTTGCGAGCCCGGCGAAGCCAAACGCCCATGTTGTAAATCCCGAACATTCGGGAACAGGATTTTTGACACACAGGAGGATGATTATTGGGACGTTTCGACATGTCGGCGTTTCGACAGTTGCAGTTGCAACACAACCCCTAAACTTTTGCTAAAAACACAAACACCTCAACAACAACTAGTTACCAAAAAACAAACAGGTGAAACAAGGCAGCTTGTTCTTCCGGGGCATTCATACCTTATAAACATGCCTTTTTGATTGTATTCACATGCAGATCACAATAGAAAAGAAGTGGCAACGTCTGTTGCGAATATTCGGATCACCAGCGCCCGGGCGTGTTTCTAAAGATCCTGCATTGTTCGTGCATGTACCTGAAGTAATAGAATAGTTCGTGGTTGAACTGCATCCCGTAGTCGATGTCCGGATCATAATCCAGGTATACTTCGGGTACACAATCCCTGCGCCGCGACGAATGGATCAGGCTGTTCCACTGGTTGGTGAGTATTGAGTTCCACCTTTCCAGGTATGACTGACTATAGTGTGTCAGTGGCTGGCTTGTGGTTCTGTACCAGTACGAAAACCGCGGATCAAAAATTATCAGCTCATACTCTGTTGTATCGTTTTCCTTCACAACAGATTCCTCAAGGTTAATGGTATCGGGCTTATTTTCACGGTCACCAGCTGAAGAAACAAGGCTCCCGGTGAGGATAAAAACGCCTGAGATAGCGAAAATTCTGATGAACCATTTCATAACTGCCTCCTTTTGTTTTTACGGGCGGTCGTTCCTGAACCCACCCATCTTATATATCTAACGATAATACATTCAATAATCATGCCTTAAATATGTGAGCCACGTTGACCAGACCCTGATAAAAAATGCCGGGCATGGGTTATGCTGCAAATTATGAAAAATTCATGCAGTAAAAAAGCACATGGCTCACCCCGTCAACCAGGGGAGCATGTGCCATTATGTAATCGTTTCCGTTAACTTTAAAACTTGTTGACGGGTGCTTTTAAAGCAAATTATTAGTTATTACCACCCGAGCAACAGCCTGAACTGCTGGTGCCTGAACCGCATCCTGATTCAGCCTCTTTACTCCCGCAGCTGCTGCTTCCTGTGGCCTCAAGTTTTTCTGAGGTATAGCCTGCATCAGCGATTTTCTGATACACGTCGTCGAGATCAACGGTTTCAGTACAGTAAGTAAGGGAAAGCATTTTGGTTTCTACCGACCATTCTGCTTCAGACACACCTTCTATTTTGGCAGCATTCTCTATGTTTGCCTTACAGCCACCGCAGTTGCCGTTCACTTTAAATTCCACTGTTTCCATATTTCCCTTAGCCATGGTAAGCATGGGGAAAATAAATGCAGCAACGAATAGGATATTTTTCATCATCATTCTTTTTTTTTTGGTTGAACAATCCTTGATTCTTAAAAATACAAGCATAAAGGTACCTCATTATACCATACGAAGCAAGTGATTAGTATAAAATTCAGGGATTTTTTAACGACATTTAACTGTTTTCTTTTAAAGGATCAGGGTTTTGTAAAGATGATAAGATCAAATGTTTTGGCTTTGACCGGTGCCGGAACGCTACATTTTTAGTAATTTAGATCCCCACGATTAAACGTACCAGGATATGCGAAAAGCCATCGTTACAGGAGCTTATGGAGCCATAGGAAAAGCCATTGCCCGGGGAGTTGCCCGGCAAGGGTACCACGTCACACTGGTGGGACGGGATAAGTCGGCGCTTTCTGCTTGCCGGGATGACCTGGCGAGCGAGACCGGAAATGACCACATCACCTTCAAAGCCCTGGATCTGTCCCAAAAGCAGGAAATCAAAGCCTTTGCAGAGGAATGGAGCGGGCCGTTGCATCTGCTGATCAACAATGCGGCGACCACACCGGGCAGGAGGACAGAAACGCCCCAGGGCATTGAGATGCAGTTTGCCACCAATGTGTTGGGCTATTTCTGGATGATGAAGTATTTCAGCGAGCACATGAAAGACCAGGACGATGCCCGCATCGTCAACGTGGCCAGTTACTGGGCGGGTGACCTCGACCTGGATGACCTGGAGTTTACCCGGCGCCCGTACGACAATGACACCGTGTACCGGCAGAGCAAACAGGCCGACAGGATGCTGACGGTGGCTTTTGCCGAAAGACTCAGGCANGATGGAATTTCCGTGCTGGCAGCCCACTCCGGCGATGTCCGTTCAAAACTGAGCAGCAGCCTGGGCCACGGCGGCTGGGAATCACCGGAAGATGGCGCTGAAACGCCGCTGTATTGCGCCCTGGAACCGGAGTTGAAGGGCGTCACCGGAAAATATTTCGCCCACCGGCAAAAAGAAGCCTGCCGTTTTTCCCAGGATGAAGATGCGGTGAAACGGTTGTATGCGCTATGTGAGGCGTACTAAACCGCAGGTTATTCTTCCAGATACTTCTGCACTTCTTTTTGCAGCTTTGGCAAGTGATTTATCACAATGCCCCAGATGATAACATCATCAACTTTGTCATAACCATGAATAACCCAGTTTCTTGTATCCACTATTCTTCTTGCTTCATCAATCAATATGTCGGGATCCAGCTTTAAGGCTCGATTCATTGCTTCACCAATAATTTCAATTTCTCGTTCCACAGCTCTTCGCAAAAGTTTGTTGTTCGCATATTCAGCAAAATCCCTTTGATCTCCCAGGTACTCGAAAATCGAGCTGATGGATACATTCACATCATATAGATGCTTTTTCACTTCAGGCTTCATAAATCAGGACTTTATTTTTGTTCACGCTATCGATAAAGTAAGGGTTGGATAAAGAACGTTCGGTTATTACGTCTATCTCCCGATTAAAAAGCTCTCTTAGTTTATAGTGAAGCTGAAAGTAGTTTTCGGAATATTCTTCAGGGGATATGCCTTCATCAAAAGATATTAGAAAATCAATATCGCTGACATCTTCAAAACGCTCATTGGTCGCAGCAGAACCAAAGGCGTACAGCCGTTTGATCTTAAGCCTTTTACACAGGCTTCTCAACTCTTCTCTTCGTTGTTCAATTATCTTTTGCATCGCATTATCTCTACTCAAAAATAATCAATTTTCACCATCCTTCACGGATTTCTGAATAATACAGGTCAGGAATGATGTATATTTACATAAAATTCCAGCCACAATGCTTCATCCTAAAACCCATTACTCATGAACCGAAAATCCCGAACCTGGATTTTATTGCTGATCGCTGCCGTGTTGATAGGTTTTCTTATGTTGCAGCGCGACAAACAAGAGCCGGAAAAAACCGCCGACGAGTCCACGACAACAATAGGCAGTGAACTCGCCAATGCGCAGGAACGCGCTTTCCTGAACAATCTCGCAGCGCTTTGCGGACAATCATTTGCCGGGGAAGAGAGCTTCCTTGCGGAAGGCAGGGAAAGCTGGGCACACAAAAGCTTTTTGATGCACGTAACCGTTTGTGAAGATGACCGTGTGTATGTTCCTTTTCACCTGGATGATGACCATTCGCGCACCTGGATGTTTCTCGTGGAAGATGGCAGGCTGCGGTTCAGGCACGACCACCGCCATGAAGATGGCACGCCGGAAGAGGCCACCATGTATGGAGGCTATGCCGATGGCCAGGGAACTTCATTGCGCCAGAGCTTTCCGGCTGACGAATATACCTGCGAGCTTTTGCCCACGGCCTGTGATGCCGTTTGGAAGGTGTTTTTGTCGGAAGACCGGACTACATTCACGTATCAGCTCCACGATCAGGGGGAGCTGCTGTTTGAAGGCACCTTTGACATCAGCCGTCCCATTACGGTGGATTAGTGAATTTCATATTGCCGGCTGGCGATATCGAAAAACTCTTCATACCACTGTTTAAAGGGTTTTCGACTGATTGCTTTCCTGGGTTATCTGATATATGCGCAAAGGGGAATCAATCAGATCACGTGATATG
>SL_5KL_010_SEDDRAFT_10001581_pt1 | contig 13543 bp, 21 predicted proteins | sample SodLakKL_010_SED_FD_9118 | JGI IMG/M metagenome (IMG submission 9118)
TCCATCTGCAACGCACCGCTCGTCTCCCGCGCCCGCAGGAAAGATTCTTCGGTGTTAATCAGATGAATTCTCTGCCCTGACAACGGCCCGGTCCGGATATTAGCCGTCGCCTCAACAAGCGGAGAACTGCCGTCTAATTGTTCTGAATCAAGAAGACCATCATTGAAACCGCCACTCCCGGTTTCTCCATGCGTCAGCTTAACAAAAACCAACGGCCCATCCGGATCATTCGGAGGAGTTTCAACGCCACTCAAATGATCCCAAAGATAGAACACCTCTCCAAGAGCCTTTCCTGCCCACTTTATCTGCTCCAGCGGTGCTACTTCTCGAACATCCTTAGCATCTTTTTCCGACTGAAACATTTTTTTCGACTGAAACATTTTCTTCAAAAGAATGGTCCCCCTTCCACTTAGTTCCCTCATTATGGATCTTTTCCAACTTTTCAAAGTTGGCGTTGAGATCCTTATCCCATTCCGTCGCCCCGCGGCTCGGCTTATTCAACTCCAGATCAGTCATCCTGATTATCCTCCTCTTCATCAGTCTCCCGCGGCTGGTCGATATCCCGCTCCACGGATTCTACCTCATCCCGGCACATTTCCTTCGCCACCTCACGGGAGATTCCAAGCTGTTCCAGAAGATCATCATCTTCCAAGGCGTCACAGACTAGCCGACGCTTCTTCGTGCTGGTGTTTGCTGGCATAATATCCTCCTCAAAAATAGGTTATACTAAAATATTATTCGGCCTTCTTAACTTCCATGCCCCAGACGATCAAAAGATTATCCTGACTAGACTTCTCGAACGTCCCGGTGAGGAACCTAGCAGCCATGTCCCCGCGATTTTCCGAATTTTCTTCCGGGTCTTCCCCGTCTGTTTCATTTTTGTTAAAAATTCCGGCTTCCTCAATGGTGCCAGTCCACTCGTCCTCGAAAAGAGTCTCGAAAGTCACTCGATCCGAGTTCCGATTCTTGGTCGTGAAATCTCGGCGGGCCAGTTCCACCCCTTGAAGATCAGTCTGCTCTACTTCCGGTGAATCTTTCGACTCTCCAACTGCAATACAAACCGGAGCCGGCTTATCCCCGTCATCATTGAACAAACTAGCCAGCATGAACCGGCCAACATCCACAATCAGATTCGGTCGAGAAACCTCCTGCTTCACTTGCCCCGTTTTCTTGTCAATCAGCTTTGCCGTCACAAAACCCTTGAGAGCAATCCCATCAGACATTTTATTCCTCCTACTTCTCTGGATTAAGGATCGCATTGCTCGATCCATAAGTTAATTCACCAAAACCCTTCAGCCCGTATGTCCCTCCGGGGGCAGAAACCGAAACAGATTCCGGCTGGTCAATATACTTGTCCTTCCTAAACTCAACCTGACCGACCTCAACCCCATCAAGCCGATCAACACTTCCTCGCGCCCAGAAAGTATCCGAAAAATCTACCGCGTCAATTCCTTCCCGATGAACCTTGACCGAGGCTTTACTGAAACTATCCGCTAGATAAATATCTTCCCGGAAAACCTTGCCGACAGAAAGAGCAATTTGCTCTCCAGTTAATACTGCCTCTTCCCGAGGAATCATGGCATCGGCTTTCCAAAGCTGCCATGCATCCTTGCCAACTTCCACAGCATCTTGCCAGGGGACTGAAACCTCCAAGCGAACATCATCAACCGGAAAAATAACCTCCTTCCCGCCATAATGCTGCTCGCCATAGCCTAAATCCCCATAGGGATGTTCAAATCCCCTCCATTCCTTCTGATTCCATGCTTCAACTTCCCGTGTTGCCAATTCATCCTCTCGGGGGATTATTGGCTGAACATGGAAAGATTCTCCTGCAAGGAAGGAATTATCAATAGAAGCCAGGGCTAGCTGGACGGTATGGAAATCATCAGCGGAGATTTCATCCTGCCAGGGGATTCTCGGGAAAACCCAACTAGAATCATCCAGTGGGGCAATATCCTGCCAAACAGCCTCGGCCCGGACATAAAAAAGCGCCTGAACAACGCCAAGAGAATCCTCCCCTTGGCGTCCTTCAGACGCAACTCCCCGCTCCCGCTCAACGGAACGAATCTCCGACTGCTCAACCCCAGCAAATACTCCATCCGCCAGGGCCTTTTCCTGAAATTCTCCTACATGTTCGGATTTATCAGAATAGGCTCCCTGCTCGGATTCTTTCTCCGAGAATTCATCCTCCCGGCCTTTCCGCTTCCACCAACTCATGACCCGGCAACGTGGTAGCCCATTTGCATTTCATGGTTCCCATGCTCAAACCTGCTCTGCTCATTCAGCATGGTTTCAACCGCTTCGTGATACATTCCCTGCCAATACTGATAAACCACCTGAGTATCCTCCCGAAGATACCCAGCAAGATTCATCATCGTTTTGGCCAAAAGAGCATCCGCACCAAAATCCAGAAGCCAATGAGTTCCGGTATCTTCCTTCGGAAAATCCGTGTACCGAAAACCAGAAATTTCCCCAGAAAGATCCTCAAAAGCTTCCTTATCGAAAACAAATTGCCGAGCACCGTCTATCCAGTAGAATTGGGGAATCCCCTCAGCAACCTGTTCTTCCTGGGGAGCAACAGCCTCCGTGTAATGCCACTTTCCAGCATAGTAAAACCGGAGAAACTCAACCCGCTTCAAACCCTTCGGCTGGGCAATAGCATTCTTCCCTTTGGACAGAGTAAAATCCGCCCAAAGCCCCATCCAACGGAAATCCCACTTCCGTTCAATCTCTTCCTTCGCAAACTTAATAAACGGCAGGACGTTGATTTTCTTACGCCCTGCCGTTTCCTCTACAAGTTCTTTGAATTCCCCGAGATTCATGCTTTACCCCGTTCCGAAGGCACCGGCATCTTTATAATGCTGGTGGATATTCGCCTGCATATCTTCATCCCCCTGCAAGGCCCCAAGATGCTCTCCCATCGTAGAAGCCTGCGATGCCGCCCATAGCCGCGCCTGCACCTGCAAGCGGCCACCGAGCCCAGGGAGTTCGCCCGGAGAACTCATTATTGATTAGTGCCCCACCAGCAGTAGCCCCGAGCGCAGCAGGTATAATCCGTGGATCAGCCTCCCTGGCCAGATTCCCAAGTCCTGCACCACCGGCAACCGCACCTGCCGTCGCGTGCGGGCTCCAATCTCGATTCATCCCGACATACCCTCCAAGAGCCCCGCCCAGGAGTTCATGGATCGGAATGCCAGCCAGAAAACCCTCTTCTGCCATAATAACCTCCTAGCGTTTTACACCTTCTTGAATCCGCCCTTGGGCAGTAGGCTCTCCTAAACCGGCGTTCACTTGATCGGCTACAGCGCGACCACCGAACCATCCAGCCCCGGCTCCGCCCAATCCACCAAGAATCTGCCCCTCAGTAGAATCCGCTTGGCTAGCAAGGCCAGCACCGCCCAAAGCAGCACCAATCAACCCAGGGATATTCCGACGATCATCCCCTCCGTAATATCCCCCTAAACCAGCACCAGCCATTCCCCCGACAGGGCCTCCCGCCATTCCCCCTGCAAAACCGCCAAGAGNACCCCCACCAACGGCTCCAGCAAAGGTGCGATTAGGNTCATCAAAGTATCCACCTCGATTTTCCATAATCCCTCCTAAAGACCAAACCCGAAGTTAGTCCCAGCAGCGCCGCTTTGCTGATTAGAAAAGCGGAGGCATGATATTCAACGGAGCTTGCATCCCCATTCCTTGCCCACCAAGAGCATTCCCAAGAAAGCTAGGAAAACCCCACATAAATCACCTCCGAAAACCAACGGGCGATTCAACACTCTTGACCGGAGATTGAATCGGAGATTGCAGACCAAGACCGGGACTCTGGAATTCAATGTTCGGAGCAGTCAAACCAGCAACAGAGCCCAAAGCAGCTTCAGTGCCACCTTGTTGATACCCAAGACCGCCCCCAAGCGCAGCCCCGATCAAATTCGGAAGACCAACATTGAAATTCGTCCCGCTTGGACCAAGATCACGAGGGCTCCAACCGCCCCCACCACCGCCACTGCTACTTCTATCTTCATTAGAATGATCGAAAGGAGAATCTCTTGACATAATCCCTCCTATAGAGACTGTTCAAGGAGATCAGGGAGAAGATATCTACCCGCCAATCCCCCGCCTACAGCACCACCAGCCATTGGCAGAAAATTCCCTTCTCCTGTTCCACCGGACCCTGCCATNGCTCCTAACCCTATACCGCCCATTGTGAACGCATTTTTCCGCATAGCGTCCCAATCTTCCGGGGTTGTAGGAAGCGGAGGCCCAGTAGTATAGGACTCATAGGGGAGTTCCTGCGTTTCCGGCGAAGTGAACATGATTTAGCCTCCATACATGGAGAAGGGCCTACTCCGGTCTCCTGTCGGACGGCCTTGCGGGGAACCATCCCCTAGAATCCCACCGTCGCCTCCGTACAGCCCGTCACGCATCCCTCGGTAGGCACCACCAGCAGCACCACCGCCAACCATACCCAGGCCCATAGTGCCAAGAGCATTCCCGTCAAAACCATCCGAGACCCCTTTGTAAAGCCCCGGACCCGCACCAAGAGCAGCGCCAATTATCTCCGGCATTTGCGGACGACCCATAGACATAATTCACCTCCACTTAACCAAAGGTTTGTCTCATTACTCGATCTTGGCAATCTTCATCTTCTTCCCTCCTAGTAAAGAAGGGGGAGGGATAACCCTCCCCCTATCCTTACGTCAGGTCCGCCAGACCATCAGGATTCTCCTCCATATCTACCTCCGGCGGCTTCTCCTTCGCAGCATGAGCCAGACCCTTCACCAGCATGTGGTTCTCCGGATGGTTGACCTCGATACCAGCCTCCGTGAGATACCCGGACTTCATACCATCCAGGTCATTCTCTTGGAGATCCTTCTGGTATTTCGTATCCGCACCCGTGAACGGACGATACCGGATATGCTCCATATCAAGGATCGACAGCCAGGAGTTCAGGCCGAAATACTCCTCACCGTTGTTGGTACCGCCCGGAGCATAGTTCCACAGNGGATGGGTCTTGAGAGCCAGCGTGCCNAACGGAGAATGCAGCCGGGTAATCTTCATCCCGTACTCCTTCTCCCCTTGGCTGATCTGGTAATCCGAGGAATACCGGACAAGCCGCTGGATCGTCTGAAGAGCCTGGTTCCCGCAGACACCCATCTTCTCATCGGAACCCCAGAGGAAAGCATCCCGAAGGATGTCTTCAAGCCAAGCCAGCGTGACCATCTTGTCCGTCACCGTCCGGACTCGACCAGCCATCGGGTCCCAGACATACCCGTTCTGCTTGTCGAATTCCTCGATGAAGTGGAAAACACCGCCGGTCGTCCGACGCGGCTTGCCATCAACATGATCCTCTGACGGCTTGCCGAACCAGAATGCCCGCTCCATTTCATTACCATGGAGCTCCAAGCACTCCCGACGAGCTTCCGCGATCTGATCGCCCGTCCGCAGACGAGTCCGAGAACCAGTCCGGGTCATCTCCAGGGTATTCCGGAAAATCTGAGTGTAGTTATACACCTTTTCCGGATCGTAGTTCACACCCGGCGGAGCATGAGAACCTTCCTCATTCACCGTGCCGACAACCAGGAGATTCGGGTTCTTGCCCGACTCCGAGGGATCAAGTGCGGCCACATCACTCCCGGCAAAACCCCGCTGAACCTTCGCCGAAGTATCCCCGCTCGGAGTCTCCGTAACCAGCAGAATCTCACCAGTTTCCTCAACCCGGACAACGTGGCTCTTGATAAGCTGCTTGCCGCCGCCTTTCAGGGAAATCGTGACCTCATCACCCTTTTCGGCAGTACCAGAAAGACTCCCATCAAGCGGGAATCGCTGAGCCGGCATCCGCTTCTGCCACCAGTAGAACTCCGGATCATCCACGCTGCTAGACTTCATCTGAGACGTGAGGCCGGTCAGAAGCATCTGGCCGTTTGGCCAATTCTTCAGAATCCCCTCACGCCAATTTTTCGGGCGTTCGCCCTCAGCAAAATTGCTGGTATGTCGCAGGCCTTGAATTGCCATTTACAACCTCCTACCAATCAAAAGTTTGTGCGATCAAATCCTCTTCTGAGGACCGCCGCCGTCCGGACGGACGAGCACCTTGGGAAGTCTGATGGGGAGGATTCTGCTTCTGCTGCGACGGAGTGCCAGCCATTTGCTTCCGATAATGTTCCACTGCCTGCCCGATCTCATCCCGAAGCTGCGCGGACCACCCTTTCGCCCCTCTTTGAGCGGCAACATTCCGAGCAACCTGCTGGACAAGTGGACGAACAGCGGGATTCTGATGATCCGGATACTTGGAGTAGTAATCCTGAAACACCCCCGAAGCAAACTGCTGAGCCTGCTGCCGCTGCTCCACACTCCCCGTAGAATGCCGAACGGAAGCCTGATAAATCTCCCGAGACCGTTCATCCAGCTTCTTCTGATATTCATCCCGAACCTGCTGGTGAACAGTCTGCCCGACACCCTGGACAAGAGCCTTCAACCCCTGTCGAACCTGCTCCGGCTCGCCAGAATTGAAAGCCTGGACCATAGCATCCGGAATGTCGAAGTTATACTCCGGAAGCTTGTCCTGTTCCTTGCCCTCTTCCTTCCCTTGCGTTTGCTTCTCTTGTTGAACCTGCCGCTGGAGATACCCCTGCATCTGGGAAACTTGCTGCTCCAGACGCCGAATATGCTCATCACGCGGATCAACTTGCTGTTGAGAAGCTTTCTGCTCTCCTTCGCCCGGCTCGGCAGCACCCCCGGAATCACTGGTCTGCGCTTCACCAGCCTTTTCCCCAGAGTCCGCTTCCTGCTCTTCGCCACCGCCCTCGGGTTCCCCTGAATCATCTTCAGGAACTTCGCCACGGAACAGGTCAGCAACATCCTCCGGGATGCCCATTTCGTTTTCTTCAGCCATCACTTTCCTCCACGAACTGCTCTAACCGCTGAAAAACATGCTCGATTCCTTCGGAAAAGCCCAGTATCCGATTGAATCTCGCTGCATCCTCGGAGGAAGCTACCATGTTCCGTGATAAATCCAACCTAAGTCTCAAGTTTTCTTCGTGAACGATCCTTTTGAACTCCAACCAAGCTGTTGAATGGACCAACTCTCGGAGATCATTCTTCGTTTGAACATCTATCTCCGAGTCTGGCTCGAAGCCGTTAGGATCATCCACCTTGAACTTACCCATGATATTACCTCCTACCGAGGAAACTGTCAATTACTGCCCCGAGATCATCTGGTCTAAACCATAATCTCCACCCCCTTGTGCTGGTCCTCCTGCCTGTGGGCCTCCGCCAGTCTCCGGCATCGGCATTCCACCTCCTGCCATCTGCGCCATCTGATCCATCATTTGCGGGTCCATTCCTTCCTGCTGGGCGAATTCATCCATCGGCATCGCCTGGCCTTGCTCTGCTTGTTGCTGCAAAGCCTCCGGAGATTGCACTTGCGTCACTCTCATAGAGTCCAGATTATTCGCTCCACCAAGCTCCGCAATGTACTCAAACACCTTCCCAACATCATATTGCTGGCGAAGCTCCTGATCCTGGAGAATCGTGTTGAACAACTCCTGCCAGACTTCAAATAGCGCAGTCTTATCCAACGGCAGCGTGCCGTCATGGATTGGATAGTAGAAGTCTCCAGAGATATGCTCCGGGGAGACATGCAACGGCTCGCGTTTCCCTTGCTCCCCGACGATCTGAATATAGAATTCCTCGGAGAGATACTGCTGGAAATTCACGGCCATCATTTCCGTGAGATCGACCATCGCCTGGGCGGAGATAATCCGAGCCTGACTTGCCAGCCTGCTAGCCGCAGCCTCATTGGTAATCCGGACTTCGGAAGCCGTCTTCCGGCCGCCTTGATCCTGAATCCCCATGACATTATCCGTTGCTGCGGAAATTTGCTGGCCGATCCGCATGAAATTATCCGCATCTTCAACGTGCTGCGCCGTCACGTCTTGGATCGGAAGTTGCTGGATCGCTTGCCGAACATCCTGGCCGTAGTTCGACTTCTTCAACCGGATAATCCCGCCAGGACCAGGGTCCTTCAAGTCCTGCATTTCCACCTTACTCGGGTCCACGATAATAAGATCGTTCAAAACCCGGCGGACGTTATCCTGATGGGAGTTGATAAGCCAGGAAACCATATCTTGGAGAGGAGTGAGATAATCCGCAATCGCTGGGCCACCGAATGTCCGACCCACCGTGTACGGTTCCGCTACGCAAACCGGATGCATGTCATGGTCTGCGTCAAACTTCTCCGCCTGGATAATCTGACTCTTGTTCAGGATTGTGAAAATCCACTTCTCCGGCACATCTCCATGCCCCAGACCAAGCTCTTCTGGGATAATCTCCACCGTCCCCTGGTCAATCTGCATGTACTTGGCCCGTTCTTTCCCGTCCGACTCCTGTTCACCAGGCTGGGAATCCCCGCCAGAAACTAGACTCCGGGCTCCGTGGGTGCCGTATTGATTCTCCGGCATTTGCTCTTTGGCATCATCCACCCACTTGTAAATCCCCTCGGCTTCCAACCGTTTAATCTGGTGCTTGCCCTCGAAACTCCGCCAGAAAACAAACTCCCCCTTCCGATTAACCTCATGCATCGGAACACGGGGATCGGGAAAGAACAAATAGGGGTCCAAAGCCTCTACTTCGTTCCCTTCAAACACCACTCGCTTTTCCCGGCTCCGAGACAGCATCCCGGTTAAGGCGTCCCGGCGAGAAACCGTCCGCATCTTCTCCTGTCTCTTCCAATTCACCTTCAACACGCCCAGATTGTACACCTGAGTCGCGTTCAAAAAAGAATGCAAATACTTAATCAACCGAGTATGGTCGGCATTAAACTGGAGAACCTGCTCCATCATCCGACTGGCACCAGCCGTCTCTCCCTTGTAACTCCCCACCTGAAACATCGGCTTCCTGCCAGTAAAAGTATGGAGAAGATACGTCACAATCGTATTGATCGTGGCAAAGGTATAAGGAATGGTAATAGGAACATTCTGCGGAACCTTCCCCTGGTCATTCATCTTTTGCAGTTCTTTCTCCCACTCCGGCAGGTCGATATACGCCTGCATCTTCTTCTCCTGCACCTCCCAACGGGGATAGAACTGCGCCATCTTCCGTTCAGAATGGCTCAACCGATCCTTGAGATACCTCAAAACCTTTTTATGCTTCTCCGAGCCCGGTTCCAACTCGTCAATCGGGTCCGAATCCGCTTCAACCTCCGGAGCACCTTCCCATTCCTCTCGGTCTTTCTCAATCCCCTTTTCCAGCTTAGGAGATTCTTCCCCTTCAATCCCAGAGAGAAGATCCATCTGCTCCATTTCTTCCAACTCAGCCATTATTCAACCCTCGTCTTATGCTTCGCCCGGTCAAAAACCTCTCCCATTTCATCTGGAAGCGGCGTCGTGCGGATTTTATTCCGGATGCTGTTGATTTTTCCTTTGCCAAGGGCCTCTGCGAGCATGTCTGGGTTCTCAAATCCAGCATCCAACGCTGTAGAACCGCCCTGGGGAGGCATTGGAGGCTCTTGAGGCATGGGTTGAGGCTGCTGAGGCATAGGCTGACCCCCGCCTTGCGGCCCTGGCATGGGCATTTCCCCGCCTTGAGGACCGCCCATCGGCATTTGCTCCAGCCCGCCGGGCATAGCTTCTCCCATCGGAAGCTCCATACCCCCTGCCGGTTGCTGAACAACCTCCCCAACACCCCCTTGAGGCTCCGTTGCACCCGCCATCGGCCCCGGTTGCCCCGGCACTTCCCCCGGCCGCGGCCCCGGCTGACTTCCCGCTTGTTCAATACTCCGTGAAATCGGCATCAATACTTCCTCCAATCCGGTCCAAGAACATCCTCCAACGGCTCAAACTGATCCTCCGCCAAAGCCTCTCCAGCCTCCGAAGCCAACGGCGCAGCAGGATCAAGCAAGCTGACGGCCATCGCTGCTGAGTCCGGCCCGTCCAACTTCCCTCCAGGGAAGTCTAACAACTGCCCCTCGTAAACCGGAAACCTTTTCTGATGTGTAATATACCCAGCCCGATATCTCGGCCCCAAAGCACCTCGAATCCGACCAATCTTCTCATGCTGGTGAGTAATCTTCACCGGATTGAAAAACCAATTCTTCCGGAACATCCACTCCTTGAGCATCTTATCCAGCACCATCTGGAAGGAAATTGACTCAAATCCGTGAAGATCAGCATCCACATCCCATTCCCGGACCATCCGGAAGAACTCTTCCAACTGTTCATCCACCGTGGCATTCCGAGCCAGGACGTTGACCTCGTAGAAATGGATGATCCCTTTGTCTGTCATTCCACAGACGGAGATTGCTGGATGGTCGGATTTGGAGGCTTGGGAAATGGCGGGGTCCCAGGCAATCGCCCTGCGTTCTGTATCTTCCACCGCACGAGGCCAAATCATGATATCCTCGGGGCGGAATATCTGAGTCTCCGGGGCGCGAATCTGGTTGAAATACTCCAAGTAGAAGATATGCAGCATCCCAGCCTGGGTATAAGCCTTTTTCTTAGTCTCTAGCCAGTCCTTGCCTTTTTTATACCAGAGATCGTTCCCGGCTTTATCCTCTGCGCCGAACTTCACTACGGTATAACGCGGGTCCCGTTCCAGATAAGTCGCCAACGCCTCGGGATGGAGAAGCGTTGCCAAAGCCACACCCGTCGCAGTTTCATCCAATTCATCCAGAATCGGCTCCAAATCTCCGTAGTACCATTCCCGGCGTTTTCTCCGACGATCATCCGTGCTGACACTCTCCTTATCCTCCATATCATCCATGATCCATTTTGTCGGACGCTGACCTCGGCGGAGCATCCCTCGGACCTGTTGGCCACCACCTCGGGCAACCATCGCCACATTATCCCTAGTCTCAATAAAATCGCCGGTCCACTTCCCCTCCCGCTGCTTCGGCACCCGATCCCCGAATACCGCTTTTATCCGCTCGTTATGCTCCATCTCATACTTAATCGCGTCCACTTGCATCTCCGCATGAGGCAGCGTTTCGGAGATATAAGCGATATACGGATGCTCTTGGAAGAGGATGTTGTGAAGGTTGGCGACATTAGCACAGGTTGTTTTGGAGAATCCTCGGGGGAGCATGATGAGAGTGAACTTCGTGACGTGCATCTGCGGAGCATTCGGCCCCGTGAGATTGAATATCCGATGCTCCCCGTCATCATCCTCATACACGAAGTTTTCCTCAATCCACCGGAGATCACCATATCTCAGGAGGAATTCGCAGCGGCGCATGAGGATTGCCAGAACTCCCCGATGAAGCGGGGAGACTGGACAAAGTCCCCATTCCTTATCCTGCGAAGAAGCGGGAAACCAATGCGGCACGAACGTCCGGGCAAAATACACCGGATCAACATACGCCTCGGAGAGAATCTGCTTAATATCCATGCTTAATCCAACAACCGCCCCCACTCTATGCCGCGCTGCGAATCCGGCTTATCTTGGCCCATTTGCATGAACCGCATCTTATCTTCATCTGCATTGCGCAGGGGAATCCAGTCTCCTGACAAAGCCTGAGATAACATCGAAGCGAAATCAGAAGTAATACCCTGCCCCTGGTCATGCCCAGCCGACTTCGCCGTGTTATGCGTGTCTTCAAACAATCGCATTCTGGCCTCCTAGATATACAACAGCCAAAGAGAATCCCGTTTCGCTTGCGCTGGATCAGCCCGTCGCCCTGAGAAATCCGGCTCCGATTCCACCCGGCGGCATACCATCACACCCACGCTGGGCACCTCCCGAAGCCTCTCCAACAGCACCTTATACTTCTCCACTTGCTCCCAGGCATCCACCTCGGAAAGCTTCACCTCCAGCACCACCGTCCGATCTTCCATCGGCAGGATAAAATCAGGCTGGGCCATTCCCATCTTCCCGTTCGCCCGAAACCCGAGCCACGGGCCTGAGATCATCCAAGGAAAGCGGTTCCGGAGCATCTTCCCTACTCTCTTCTCGTACCTCCGACCAGCTTGCTTCCTCCGGCACTTCGTCTTCCCCTGCTTCCGACCCTGCTCCAACCACCTCACGTCCTCCAACCGGGCGTCTTTCCACTTCCCCACTGACAACCACCCCCTGGTCCTGTTCCTGCTTAATCTCCTGAAGGACATGGCTGGTCGAATCCGACTCCACCCGCTGGGTCGCCGGGAAGCCGCCGTGGGACAATCCTTTCTCCATGATTTCGAGAAGCTGTTTCGGCGTGAGACTGTCCGGGTCCTCCAGCAGCTTGTCCTGCAAAGCCTCCATCGCCAGCGTTCCAACCTGCGCCGCCCTCCGCCGGGCATCCAGCCAAATCTCTTCCTCCTGCTCCCGGTAATGCTCCACCAACCCCTGAAAAGCCGGATCATCCTTCAACATATAAATCCGGTTCGGATGCATCCCCGTCCGCGCAGCAACCTCCACATCCTTATGCCCAGCCGCCATCATCCTCGCCGCGCAGTGATGCACCGACCGCAGCCGCTTTAACTCCTTCTTCCCTTCCCTCTGCCTTTCCGCCAACGCCGGAAGATCACCACGCTCAATCTCCCCGACAAGCTGCACCTGCAACCCTTCTCGGGGGAGAACGTTCATTCCTTCGGGGATATCCATGCCAGCCTCCGGCGGGGGATTTTGCGAATGTTGCCGGGGAGTATATCAAAGTGATGGAGCCCGCGCTAGGCGGGGGCTGGCTTGCGTATGGCTCTTGATTTTCCACTCAGTTTTTGGAGGGGGCGCCCGAATCGAATCGAAGGGTCGATCTGGGGGGTGGGGCGGGGATAGGGAACCGATCCCCCAGGACCCTCCCTAGAACCTTTCCAAGTATCATTCCACCGAACCAGGATACTACCAGCCCAGCCCCGGATAATCTATCACCTACAGGAGAACGATAAATAACCTTGATGGGGAATTCCCCTTGTTCCCTTGCAATCCGCCGTTGTGTTTCCTAATCTATAGGTGTCGGCGGCGGAAACGGCCCCGACAGCCAGGGAAGCCCCTGGCGCTCTTTCACAAACTGACTGACATGAATAGGAGACTAACCCATGTCCCAAGTGATTCTTTTTAACCGTGAGATCGACGGCCGCCAAGTCCTGATCCGTGAGGATGACCTTACNGCCGAGGTTTCCCGCTACCTTCTGGAGCAAGGGCTGCAACAAGTCTACTCCCAAGCGCGGTCTCTGGAACGGGAGGATGGTGAAGATGANGCCACCCTCGCCGCCCGGAAAGACCGCAACGCGGCCCGGAGACTGGAGGAAATCAAAGCGGGNAGGCTACCGCAACGTGGCGGTGGCGGCCGGAGAATCACCACNACNGAAGAGGCTACANGGAACGTAATCGAAGCGGTCTGCAAGGCGAAGGGCACTCCAGCGCAGGAGGCGCGACAGGCTGCTCAGGGAACGCTCCGAAAAGACTGGCCCAGGATGGAACAAGCCGCGGCGGCGGTCATCAAGGCACAGGATGGAAAATCAGCCTTGGATCAGGTTCCCACGGATCGCCGCAAGGCTGGAGCAGCCAAGCTAGAGACTGCCCTGGCCGAGCGGATCGAAACGGAACGCCAGCGGCTGGAAGAGCAGGCCGACGA
>SL_5KL_010_SEDDRAFT_10001582_pt1 | contig 13530 bp, 14 predicted proteins | sample SodLakKL_010_SED_FD_9118 | JGI IMG/M metagenome (IMG submission 9118)
TCAAAGCCTCCGTTATCTTATGTTTACTCAAAACTTTATCTTTTAGATCGATATCCTCTATCCAACCATAAGATAGTTCTTTATAGTATTCGGTACCATCTTGGACCTTTTTGGATCCATATGCCTTCTCAACTTCTATAGCATCCTTTATACGTTTATTCAATATATTATAACCATAAAGAATGGATGCCAATCCAGCTATAAAGATAACAAAAGATCCACCGATGTATATCTGATTTGCATATACACCTCCCAGCATATATATGAAGGCTATCATCGCAGACAATCCAATGACCGCTGACATACCGCCAAATACGTAATAATTTGTAGGGAAATCTACTGTAGTTCTTATCATCTTTATCGGTTCGTGCCACTTAAAATAGTCTGGAGGAAGACTTTCACCAGAATGATATCCTGTATGTCTTAAACCTCCTTTAAAGCCCCTACCCCTTGGGTCCTTTGGATCGGTCGGACATAACCATAAGCCATGACAGTAGAGTCCTGATCTTTCTCTGCTCACGATAGGTGACCAACTGGGTCCTTTAGGAAATGTAAGTGCGACCACACGATCGATTATTTTTCCACCATGATCGATATTTCTAACCTTTAAGTTGCTGTGAAACCTATCGTATATCATATCTACATCTTTACCATTGACTGTCCTGTCACATATACTGCAGTGATGATACACCCTCATAAATTAACATATAGAACTAACTACGATAAATATCTTTCTATAAACATGATACAAAGGGTATTAGCTACCTCTCCATAATGAAAAAGTTATTAGGGCATAGAATCAAATGACCTTGAACCTGTAAGTAAACACAGGGAGTTATATCATGTATAGAGATAGCTCCCATAGAGCACACACAAAAATTCTAATAACCTCTTGTCAAATCTCAAACGATAAAGATGGACTTCGATAGAGGACTGGATCGGAAAGGCACATCCTGTGCGAAATGGGACTTCCTCGAAGAATACTTCGGAAGAGACGACGTACTGCCCATGTGGGTAGCGGATTCCGACTGGAAGACCTGTGAACCCGTTATAGAAGCGTTGAAAGAGAGAGTAGAACACGGCGCCTTCGGGTACTCAAAACCCTGTGAAAAACACCATCGAGCGGTCGTAGATTGGATCGAAAGAAGGTACGGCTGGGAGATCGATCCTGAATGGATCGTTTACACTAACAGTATCACTTCGAGTCTCAGCATCGATGTCAGGACCTTCGCTGATCTGGGAGATTCAGTTGTCATCCAACCCCCGGTTTATTTCCCATTTTTCTCACTGATCAAAAACAGTGGATGTCAGGTTCTAGAGAACCAGTTGAAGTATGATGGTGGAAGATACAGCATGGACTTCCAGGACCTTCAACAGAAGTTCTCACCCGATGAAGAAGAAAGGGATAGAACCAGTATGATGATGCTCTGCAATCCACACAATCCCGTAGGTAGGGTTTGGAGTGAAGAAGAATTGAACAGAGTCGCCGAGTTGGCTTTAGAAGAAGACGTCATGGTTGTATCAGATGAGATATTCTCAGATTACATCTACAAAGATGACCACACTCCTTTTTCTTCCATATCAAAAGAGATAGCTGAGAATTCCATGACCTTGATAACCCCGGCTAAGAGCTTCAACATAGCCGGTTTGAAGATGGCTATAGCAATAATCCCGAATCCAAACTATAGAAAAAGATTCGAGTATGCTAGAGAACTTTTAGTAAAACAACCGAATATCTTAGCTCTAACGGCTCTAAGAGCTGCATACGAACACGGGGATAAATGGATGGACTCCCAGTTAGAATATCTTAACGAAAATAAGAGCTTTGCCTTAGATTTTATCGAAAATAACATACCGAAGGTAAGCGCCGTAGAACCCGAAGGGACCTTCCTGCTGTGGATAGATTTCAACGAACTGAACCTCGATCCTGACAAGCTCAACGAACTCATCCTTGACAAAGCCAAAGTAGCTCTCATCGAGGGACAAAAGTTCGGGTCCGGAGGGGAAGGATTCATGAGACTCAACTTCGCCTGCCCCAGAGACACCTTGAAAGAAGGTCTACAGCGTATCAAGAACGCAGTGGAAGATTATTATCGATGAAGTCTTAACTGCCGTAAACACTAGGACATCCTTTACATTCTTCCAAATAATGATCACATCTCTCACAATCGGTGCCACATGGAGGTTCATCTCTTTCCACGACTTCTCTCGACATACCGAAGTGTTCCGAGAAGAAAACCTCCACTTCTGACAGTCCAAGTGTCTTCTCCGGTTCCTTTTCAACTCCTTCCAACCACCATCTGTGGTCTTCAGGTATGGAAAACAGCAAAAGCAACATATCACCCTTCACCACGTTCATCACGCTGTGGGGACAATCATCGAAAAGACCGCATATCTTTGTAGCAACATCCTCGTCTTCTGCTCTACCCACCAAAACCCCTAATAGTTCCATGGATAACATAACATATTTGAGACATATATAACCCTTTCATGATATTGAACAGATCCACAACAACATCAAACCCTACGGATCTCTTTTTCGATAGCTTCCCGTATCCCTTCTTCAGGTGCCTCGTAGCCCCAGGATATCTCTTCACCGTTGACAAATATCCCACGATATATACCGTGTTCAATTAGATCATCTCTATCATCGATCCTATATTCATTCAACAAAACTCTTTCACCGTATCCGTCAGCTATCTTCTTAACTCTATTCGCCTCGATCACACTGGTTTGGCAGAAGGTATTCCAGAAAAGGTCTATCACGACCTTTCCTTCGACCGGTTCGTATTCATAGTTACCCTCCAAAAAATCGACCTCACCTACGTCTCCATCGAAAACTTTGCACATCAAAGCCTCGGTTAGCCCATCCTCCAACACCCTGCTTTTCAAGACCTTGAACCCAACTTTTTCAAAGAACTCACCGGGCATGAAAAAGAAATCGGAGAAATAGGCCCTTGTTATTACCCCCTTCTTACCCTGTTCCTTAGCTGCCTTTTCTGCAGAATCTATCAATGCTTTTCCTACCCCTTTATCCCCCTCCTCCGAAACTAAACACGGGATGAACATCAAGTCTTCTCCCAGTGGACCCCATGGTGAGATCTCGATAGGCAGCACGTAGATGAAACCTACACGGTCCCCATCTAAAAGAGCCACTTTGATCCGGAGCCCTCTTTCATACATCTTTTTGAACCATCCATTTCTGATCTCAGAACAGATATCTATCTCTTTAGATTCGTTTACGTGGGTACATGTCCCTACATAATATTCATCACTACCTTCAATATCCCTAACTTCGATCTTTTTGTACGACATGTCAACCACCTCTCAACGATAGGGATATTGACGTATAAATTGTTTTTTCAAATCATAACGACCTTCTAACCTAAAAAGAAGGAACTCAGGGCCAGATGATCATCTTTATAGCTATCAAGAACAGAAATATACCGATAACAGTCCGAAATTTATCTTTAGGTATCTTATCCACGATGTTTTTACCAATATAAGCACCTATAAGGGTCCCAGCTATCAAAATCGGCGCGGCGTGACATCCTCCCACACAGCAGAGCCGTGGGGCTTCCCTACCGACAGGATGAAAACATCCGGCCCCTTTGGTCATCTAAGGTTTACGACCGATGGGCGAAGGCAGTGCCACGCTACCGTTACTCATATCCGTGAGGACTCTGAGTTATCTCGTTTTACGTCGGTAGATGGTTCGTGCTTACTTTTGTTAAAGCGGACACCTACCGCTAGTTTGAACCAAGTCGCCGAGAGGTCATCTCGACTAACAGATATACATATGATGGGGACGATATATACCTTACTATCGGTATACCCCACACAGTAGAATCGTGGGGTTCTCTACCTCTGAACAGTATAGATAAGTAAAGTACTTAGTCTAGCTCCACCATAGACATAAGTTATTATCCTAGTCGTATCCACGGTCAAGGAGATAGCACCGGTGGTTGCGATGTAAACCGATTTAGGTAGTTTGTAAGCTAGAAGGAACATCGAACGTATCTCACCTCCGATACCAGAGATACCTGAGGAGAATCCGTACATGCTGCCGCCTAGAAAAGCGTTCTTCTTATCAGCTTTCACCTTAAAATCCTCTTTAACATAGGTGAACAACACATATAGGATGATCACAACACCTATGGCCCTTGTGAGTATAGTTTGAGGGACCTCCACAGATAGCCTAGCGCCCATGAAACTCAACAACACGCCGGGAACCCCGAAGTATAGGACCAATCTGTAGACCAATCCCTTCCTGAATAACGTTATCCTCCATACGTTGTTGAACCAATGGATTATCCCGACCATCAGCAGCGTGACCTGTGGAGGGAAGAACAGTATGAACAAAGGTATCAAAACAGTAGATATCCCGAAACCCGTAAAAGTTCCGAACATCGATGCGATGAAGGTACTGATTATCAGTAGGATCATTATCGTTTCCATGGACTTTTAAACTCCTTGATGGATCACTATTCAATTAATATAGATGACGTTTATAAATATTTTCAAAATTTGACGGGTTGAGTTCCTATGAACTTCGGCCTATACTTAGAGACCCAACGAACAATATTAAATATTAATAAACACTTAGCTCAGTTTGTTCTAATAGGAGGAATCATGCCCAACAAAGTATTCCAAACAGTTGTTGAAAACATGGATTTTGTAGGTGATATCCTTTCCAAGGGCATCACCAAAAAAGGCGTAGTCAATGAAGATGCTGATCCGGAAAACGTCACGGTACCTCAGATGAAGCGAGCCTTGAACAACCACATAGTACCCGCCCTTTATTCTTTCGTATCAGAAAAAAAAGCAAAAGAATGGAAACGAAAGATTTTCAACGAACTAAGTAGGTTGGAGGGAGAAAATTGAAGATAGAAGATATAACTATGGAAGATCTAAAGAAATCCAAAGAGTACGTTTTCATAATTTTAGCCATAGTTTTCTTGTTATCGTATCTTATGATACCTTTCATTGGTCACGGTGCCCTGATAGGGAGCTTCGTTGGGTTGACTTCCTTCGTAATAACCATAATCAGCTTTCTTTTACTTCTAAGACTCTATGGAATAAAGAGTAAAGAGGGATGGGTCTGGCTATTGTTCATTATCGGATTGATCCTCCTGGTTCTTTCAAGGATAGCCGACATATCGGGTCATACTTTGGCTTATTTCACTCTCCGTCTTTGGTCTAAACCCATGTTGATAACAGGTCTATCACTTAAACTGAACATCTCCGGTATAGATGTGAATCGTAATGAAAAAACCCTACTCGTTATAACTTTCATCGGTTGGTGGCTTTTGGTGATTTTGACTTCAGTCATACCCGTATTTTACCGGGGTTTCGATCTTCAACAGGACATGTTCATGGTATTCGCCTCCACAGAGGTTTTCGCTCTGATGCTTGCTTGTTTTATCATACTGTCCATCAAGGCTGACGGTTGGTTTTATTTTTCTGTAGGAGTGGTTATGATCTCTATGGGAGATATACTTCATCTACCCGCAGAAGAATATGGTCTTATCTACCCTGGTACTCCCATCACTTTGTTCTGGTATATAGGCCTCCTATTGACTGCCTACGGAGCGTATAATCTACGACAGGGGTATCTCAAGTTGATGGCACTTTGAGATCGTCTCCATCCTGAACCTCCGCTGTCGTTACGGATGCAAAGGTATTCCACTGGACTTTTCTCTAAAATTATGGTCGTAGGATGCTCACAAGAAACTTTCATTTCTCTATATCTAGTTCATCCAGCTTCCGACATATGTCTAGATCTCTCTCAAGCTCTTTGAAAAGTCTTCTGTTCTGTGTCTTCACCTTGAGCAGGTTAGGTTGATTACTGGTGTATCCTCTGTACTCACCGAAGATGATCACCGGTCCGAATTTTATGAACCCAAAGATCCTAGCCATGTCGAACAAGAGGTTCCTAAAACTTTTAAAATCACATATCGTGGAACTGACTTGATGTTCTAGATCACACTTGATGTACTCCATATTTTCTATCTTGCATAGATCTATCATAGCATCATCCGCTGTCATAACTACTAAAAATTGGCTTATGTTATCGTCTTGATCTTTGAGCCTTTCTACTATTATGCGATCAGCCCCACCTTCTTCGGAAGATGGATCGATATCCGTTTCTATCACTCTGGCATCATTATCTACCAGATATACCCAATCCATCATGGCTAAACTGGCGGTCCTAGATTTTTTGATACGCTTGTTCCATAGTTCATCGAACAGGTCTTCATTTCTGGGAGAAAGGATCTTCAGTGATCGGATATCATTCTTACCATATTTTTTATTGGCTTTATTCTTGATCTCCTCTTTAACCGTATCCACAAGTATGACATCTTGTGCATCGATGACTTCATGGTTTCTAACAAAATTATCGTACAGTAGATTAGTATCCAGTGCGAAACGAACTCCACTTTTAGATTTATTATATCGCTCTACCTCTTCTCTCACCTGTCCGATGTTCGCGATCTCCAATACACCACTACTCAGCATAGCACTTCTAAGGTCATTATAGCCCGGGACCTCTTTACGATACTCGTTAAATTTCGAAGTGAATTCGTCGAACCGGTCATCGTTTTTGATCTCCAACCTGTACCCTTTTGTGTGAGAGCACACTTTTATCATTTCGAAATCGTATAAAGGATAAGAGATCACCCATTTTCTTTCAGGTATCAAATTTATCAGCACGTTGAGTTCGTCGTAGTGAATTTTGCAGGAATCATGACTCATCGTGTCACCTCCTTGGAGAAGTCCCATAGTGTTTGTTTGGATAGAGGTATCTCAAGGTAAGGCCTTGCCATGTTTTTTAGGTCAGTGACTTCCAGGTAATATATGTGTTCAAGGTCCTGTTTAATGGCTGGTACGAGTGCGGCTGTGACCAACGGTTTCCTCCCGGGAGTTATATCGAGTGCTATCTCACTGCTATCCAAGTTATTTATGATCTCAGTAATCCTTTTACCGGCTGAGACAAAGTCCACATCTTCCACCACTATAACTTTAACCTCACAATCAACATCGTATCCCTGGTTCAATATTTCGAAGGCTCTTTTGCCTTTCTGAGCCCTAAACCTGTATCTCTCCTCTGAAACTATGTACACAGCATCGGGAAAATATTCCTCCTCCCGTAAAACTGCGTAGTAACTGTTGACCATGGCCCATACATATCGACCTAGAACGGTGATAAAAGCCCTTTCACAACTCATACGTTTTACCCCTATCTGGTACTAAAACTTCAACATCCTCAGGAACTATGTTTTCGAACTCTTCAGGATTCAGCGTGTGAACGGGGATCAACGTATCGGGTTCCAACTTCCCTATCAACTCCTTTAACTCAGGCCGTGAAGCGTGTCCAGATACGTGGGAACGATCCATGACGGGTTTGATCTTCTCACAATCGATGTTGTCACATCCCTTCGGTATATCGGGTTCGCTCTTTTCGAAATCTATCCCGAACCGTTCGAGCCAGTTTATCATACGTTCTTCATCTAGAGCCATATCATCTGAAAAAGGTTCACACTGAGCTCTGATGAATTTAGAATATGGTATCTTACCATCTTCATCGGCGAAATCGAACAGTTGATTGAGATCGTAGTATGAGAACATCAAAACGTGATCACCGGGTTCTTCCATGATCTCCAAAGCACTCAGACCGTTCTCGTAGTGCGACGGATCCAGATTACTTCCATCCACTGAGTAACCGTACTCGTGCTTCGACCTGCCATAATCATCGGGCGAATATAAAGCACTGCCCCTCCTTTTTAAGAAAACTTTCACATCATCAGATTCAGGTCTCTCACCCAGCTCGTTCAACAGATAGGCCAATCTAGCATCTATAACAAAGGTCCTTCCACATCCTTCACACGCCTCTTTGATGGTTTCGTATCTTGTAGTGTCCTTCCAGCTAAAATCTACGAAGACCAGACCCTCTACGTCATTTATTTCATCGACGATCTTCTGTTTCACATCCTTTTCAGTTATCAAGGATTCTGACTCCACCCTGGTTCCTTCGCATATCATGACGTCGATGTCATCTCCGACCTTCGACACATATTCATCGATGGAAAGTGGATAAGTACCGTGGAATCGGATATCACCGGTATAGAGAACTTTCTCACCATTAGTTTTTAACACAAAACTGCTTGCCCCAGGTACCGAGTGGTCCACATCTATGATCTTAACTTCCATGGAACCAACAGAAACCCACTCCCCGTCCTTCATCGTGATACAATCTCTTTCACGTCCATCTTTGTTGATATACGGCTCATCGGCGAACATACCACTCTTTCTAAACTTTATCCTGGGTCTTTTCATGGAGATAGCTTCGGATTTGAATTTAGTCAGTTCATCGACGGTCTCCACGAGAGTTTTCGTAACTTCGCTGCAGTACAGTGGTATATCTGGATGGATGTAATTCATATCTCCGACGTGGTCAAAATGTGCATGACTGAGGAACAAAGCGTCGATATATCCGTCCTCTTCAGAAAACTCCTCGTAGGTTACCAGACCATCTAGGTCCAACAATCTTGAATCTTCATCAAGCACTCTACCTCCTGGATCGATCTTATCCAAACCGGAGGGTCTTATCATATCTTCTCGATATATCCCGGGTATCAAGGGTAACGAACCTAGTATCAATCTATCCCTCAAGACCGTATTAGATCTAGGTTTTACGAACTCTGCGAAATAATCCGACTCGAAACCCATACGAGTTCCAAAATCAAGCATCAATCGGGTATCTTCATTTTCAACAAGTACCTTGTTCCCTCCGATCTCACCAGCGCCTCCATGAACCGTGATAGACAGCATATATTCACCGATTTTAGTAGATAGAATTTAATATTAATATGTTTGCAGTATATATCTAGGTGAGGTCATTAAGATCCAAGCAGAGCCGGAGGTTCTCTACCTCTGAACACTATACAAACAAAATATATATGAGAGCTCACGTATAAAATAATAAAGGTGTTAAAATGGTAAAAAGAAAAGCAAGTTCTGAATGGAAGGGAAAACTGAAAGATGGGGAGGGAAACATGAAACTGGGGAGCGGTGCCTATGAAGGCCGATACAGTTTCCTCTCAAGATTCAAGGAAGGAACGGGAACGAACCCTGAAGAACTGATAGCTGCGGCACATTCGGGATGCTACTCCATGGCCTTGGCAGCTTCGCTAGGAGGAGAAGGGTATGATCCGGAAAGTGTTCAAACTGAAGCAGTTGTCTATCTACAAAAAGTGGAAGGAGACTTCACTATCACTAAGATACACTTGAAGAACCGTTCGAAAGTTCCTGGGATAGATGAAGATGTTTTCCAAGAGATAGCACAGGATGCCAAAAAGAACTGTCCGGTATCTAAAGCCTTAGCATCCATCGATATCGAGTTAGATGCTGAATTGGAGTCTTGAACGACATCCGATAAAACCACTTTTTTATATTTTTACATCTCGAAAAGATTTTTACATAATTAGACTAGTATCATATCTACCATGGGTAGAGAATATCTAAAAGATCACATACGCGAAAAAGTGGATTTTTCCCAAACTGATCAAAGGAAAGGCGTTCCTGTGCCTCCTGTTCAAAAAGAAGTTCTAGAGGAGGCGGAACTGATAGATTTGCCCGACCCGAAGAAACTCGATATCGATGTAAGTCTTGTCGAGGCGATATCAAAAAGAGAATCGAGACGATCTTTTACAAACAGATCACTAGGATTGGAAGAATTATCGTTTCTCCTATGGTCAACACAAGGTATAAGGGAAGAATTGGATTCCGGGCACGCCTACAGGGTCGTACCTTCAGCGGGCTGTCGTCATGCTTTAGAGACCTACATAGCTGTATTCAAAGTAGAAGGACTGAAAAAAGCTATCTACAGGTATATCCCACTAACTCATAAACTGATCAAAGTAAAAGAATATGAGGATATGGGACAAAAGATAACACGGGCTGCTAGAGGGCAGTCCTTCGTAGGTAACTGTGCCGCAACTTTCATCTGGACCACTATACCTTACCGGATGGAATGGCGTTACGGAGAAGCATCTTACAAAGTCATAGCCATAGACGTGGGTCATGTCTGCCAGAATTTATACCTCGCATGTGAAGCTATCGATTCGGGAACCTGTGCCATAGCTGCCTACGATCAAGATCTGATGGATTCCTTGCTCGAAGTAAACGGAGAAGACGAATTTACCGTATATCTGGCTCCGGTGGGAAAGATAAACTGATCTATTAAAATTCGAAAACCTCGACTTCAAGTTCCATATCACCGACTCACTGTATATCCCTGATGAAGAATTTTCCACCCTTCTTTCGATAATACTCATTCGAAGAACTGCGTTTGAAATTGTAAATCAGAATGCTATCGTATCCTTTTTCCTTTAGAAAATCATCAGCAACGGTCAAAAGCTTGGTACCGATACCTTGTTTTATAAATAGAGTACTTAATCCTGCTATTATTAGATGATTATCAAAATTAACCCTGCTATTTTCAGAAAAATTTAAAAAATAGTAGGGTCTTTTACTATGTGGTGATCGTTATGGAAGATAAAAGGATCGAACAGATATTAGAAAACTACGTTACGAGAGATCTAGAGGATAAGATATGGGACTATATGGATAAACCAGAGATAATATCTGTGACCGGACCTAGACAGAGTGGAAAGACTACCCTCCTTCTGAAAATCCATAAAGAACTTGATAATTCTAACTATATCAGTTTTGAAGACAGAGACGCTTTGGACCTCTTCGAAGAAGATGTAAAGGATTTTTCGAAGATCTACCTTGAAGGCCATGATCAACTGATTATCGACGAATTTCAATATGCTGATAAAGGTGGTAAACAGTTGAAATATCTGTACGACCACTATCCTGATAAAAAGATTCTCATAACGGGTTCATCTATCAGCGAAATGACCGTCAAAGGCTTGAAATATTTAACAGGAAGGATACTGAATTTCAAACTTTATCCATTCAGTTTTAAAGAATTCTTACGTTACAAGGATCGAAGGCTTCATGATATCTTCCAAGAGAATAGTGAAAAAATAGGTTATTGGATCAGATCCAATAAAGAATGGAATATTTCAGAAAATATACTATCTCGTTTAGAAATTTTGAGAAAAGAATTTACAGTCTATGGAGGTTATCCTAGAGTGGTTCTAGCTGAAAGTGATGATGAAAAGGAAACTATCATCAAGAACATAATAAATACCTATCTACTTCGAGAAATCAGAGACATACTAGACATATCTGAAGATAGAGAAGTTAAAAATTTGATGAAATTACTTTCTTTACAGACTGGAGAGATCACAAAGTATTCTACGCTCTCTGATAGATCTGGTTTCAAATATCAGGACTTGAAAGATAAGATAAACATGCTTGAGTACACTTTTATAATGAAACTTCTAAACCCATTTTTCACGAATAAACAAAAAGAGATAGTCAAAACCCCTAAAGTTTACTTTATAGACAATGGTTTCAGGAATGGTCTTATAGACAACTTTCGGGAGCTTGAAAATAGGAAGGATAGAGGTGAACTGAACGAAAATTTCTTCTTCTCACAAGCTATCCACTATACTGAGGATTTGAAATATTGGAGAACGAAAAGTAAAGCCGAAGTGGATTTCATATTAGATCAAAATAAATTAATCCCTATAGAGATAAAAACTACACCAAAAATCACCAGATCCCTTAGAAGTTTTTCAAAAAAGTACGGAACAGGAAAGAATTTCGTGATAAACGAGTCTATATTGAGCAGAGAAGATGATTTCCATTACATTCCATTAGCATTTTCTGGACCTTTGTGTAATACCTTACTGAATCACTGACAGATATGATATGTACTATAGGATCATTTGCTTGATTTTCTATCCTGATCATATATGAAAGAAAATATAGGTACCATTTTGATTTGATCATAATTAAAGATAACCAGAATTACATAATAAGTTGAATGGATAGAATTAACCCGTTAGTTATAAATATAGTTATCATTATAGTGATAATTTAATGATAGAATTGATCAATCCCCATGTTGCCAAGATATCATTAGCTTTAGAAGAAGGAGATTCGATATTAAAGTTATCTAAAAAGATAGGTTCATCATATGGATGGACACACAAATGGGTAAATGAATTAGAAGAGTTAGATATCATCGAAATAAATAAAGGTATAAAGATTATCGACAAAGAAATATTAGAGAGATTTGAGCAGTTAGGTAAAGCATTGATTCAAAAAAAATTAGATTTGGAAGATGCATATATATTGCCCAACTTTTCAGGCATGAGATATGGGTTTACAAAGATAGACGCGGTCTTTATTTGGACTAAAGGTGGATACCAGATCGCACGGAGCAAAACAGACTACCCAATATTCATTAAGATATTGGAAAAAGATTTAGGCCAATGGGAAGATTTTTTTGAAGGTTTCAACATAGAATATAATATCAAAAAAAGAGGTGGAAATAATATCTATTTTGTCTTATACCCTGTAAAAGATTTCGAATCAGATTGGGTAGAAAATGCATCAGTGGAAACCTTAAAGAATACTATCGAGTGGGCAAAAAAATATGAATTAAATTTCCAACCAGCTTTAGAGATGTTAGATGAGATATATAACATCGGATTAGATGTTGAATACAAAGAAAAATCCAAGAATTGATCTTTTTATCTATCCGATAATCCATAGAAAAAAGAACTTGTATAATCACACTCAACCTTTCCCACAGATCGGGATCTCACCCTTGTAATACAGCACTCCATCAATATACTCCATCTGTACTGCATGGAATCCTACACCCGAGTCCATAGCTTCGTAAAATGTGGAACTGAAATCGGGATCCCTCTCTTTATAAGGTAAAAAACACTCGGCATCGGGTCTGAATATCAAAAAGATCACAGCAGCATCATCCTCTACCTTGATCAACTCCTCTAAGTGCCTTTTACCTCTGGTCGTAGGAGCGTCAGGGAACAGTGCTACACCGTCTTTAGCTAGAGTACATCCCTTGACCTCGATCCAAACTCTACTACCATTCCGGTCTACTAAAAAATCGATGCGACTTTCCCCAAGATCCTGCTCCGCTTTGAAGGAATCCATACCCTTTATCGGGTTCATCTCATCGTCTTCAAAGATCTTCTCTACTATCATCCTGTGATATCCGGAATTGACCAAGATCCAATCGTCGCCGACTTTACCAGCCACTAGATCGTAATCCGTCTTTCTATCCTTTTTATCTACTTTTTTAAGGAGTACTTCGTTACCTTCGTAAAGAACCTCCTTGAGCCTACCTGGATCTCTCACATGAACTAGTTTTACTTCCTCGGATCTCTCGATCTCAACCTTACCTAAAAATCGATTCTCACGAGATAAGAATGTAGCCTCGGTATCGTAAGGGATCTCGATTATTTCCTTCTTCATATTCTTACCTTAAAGGATGTTCGTATATAATAATGCAAGGAAAAGTAAACCTCCTAGACTCGTATTTATGTAGGGCAACGTCCAGTAGATCTTTTCGATCTTCAA
>SL_5KL_010_SEDDRAFT_10001583_pt1 | contig 13530 bp, 13 predicted proteins | sample SodLakKL_010_SED_FD_9118 | JGI IMG/M metagenome (IMG submission 9118)
GCTCTTTATTACGGCGGGATCAATTCACAGATGCCGCTGGGCTCCTGCAGTTCTGGGGATGAAAGAACCGGAAAACAGCTTTGAAAAGGGCCTGGTTCCGCGCTTTGAAGCCATGAGAGCCATCTATGTCTTCCCGCTTGGCCAGGGTGATGAAGAAACAATTACACCGGACCTGGTAATTATGCGGGACGGGCCCGGTATGATTAAATGGCTGTTTGAAGAGCTGGCGGATAGCCGGCTAGAGGGATTCTGCGCGCACCGTATTGATATGAGCGCCCTGGCTATAATTAACGGCAAACGGGCGGGGTTGAGGGCGAGTGCGGTTAAAAGCTTTAACCACCTGGTATACCGCTTGAAAAACTACCGCTGGTTTAAAAAAACAGCGGAGAAAGCCCTTGATTACCCTGCTGCCTCCTGGCTTTTTGACAAGTTCATAACCCAGCTTCTCGTTGATATGTCGGTGTGCCGCAATTCAACGGTTATTCCGGCCCTGGAGGGCGGGGCCAACTGCTCCTATTTTTGCAGCGGGGCAATATTTTGGGGCGGCAATGATCCCGCCCACCTTACGGCCGGCATTCCCTATAACCTTTTTTGCCGCCTGGATGAGAAATTGTCTTTAACCGGGAAAGATGAAAACAACAATGAAATAGTGGAGCAGGAAAAGGCAAAACCCGAAGGGAGGGGTTGTGATCGGTAGTTATAACTTTTTTCGTTACGACTGCTGCACCCTNTGCGGCGAGTGTCTTAACCGGTGCCCCTACCTGGATCTGANCCTGGAAGAAGCNGTGGAAGAGAAGAAAAAGCTCCTGGCAGGTGAGGACTCTCCGGTATTGGAGCGCTGCATCAGTTGCTATGCCTGTAACGTGTTCTGCCCCAACGCTTGCCGCCCCTACGAGCTGATTACCAGGCAGTGGTTTGAAAGATACCTCAGGAAAGGTCTGCCGGCGAGAGCAAAGTATTTAATGCCCACCATCCATCCCAACTTCAGGTCCGACCTGGTCCGGGGCATGGGCAAACGGGAAAAGGAGCTGCTTGAAAAATGGCGGGAGACACCGCCCGAGGGGGAACTGGTCTTATATCCCGGCTGTAACAGCCTGGCTTTGCCCCATCTTCTGGATGCCTCCTTCATGGAGGGGATCACTGTTTCGGGGAGCTGGGATCTTTGCTGCGGGGAGATGTATTTCCGGATGGGCCTGTTTGACCTGGTCAAACGCAGGGCTGAAGAGTTGACTGAATATTACCGGGACAAAAAGATCGGGACCATGCTATTCAACTGTCCGGCCTGCATGAACATGTTTGCCAGTGTTTTGCCGGATCAGTTTGGGGCCCGCTTCAACTTCAGGACCGCCTACCTGGGGTCTTATTTACTGGATCAAATAGAAAGCGGGAACATGCGTCTGCCAAAAAGACTTGCTAGAACTGTGACCATCCATGATTCCTGCCATGGACGGGTCCTGGGAGAAGAAGTGATGTCTGCCAACCGCAGGCTCCTGCAACATTGCGGCGTTGAAATCGTGGAGATGGAACGCTCCGGCGTGGATGGTTTGTGCTGTGGGGCTGCCGCCGGGGCGAACAGGCACAACCCTTTTGATGTAGTATTTACGGCCGCCCGGGCTATACGGGAGGGCAAAAAGGCTAAAGAGTCGGGCGCCGGTGAACTCGCCCTTTACTGCGGTGGTTGCCAGCTGATGTTGAGCGCCTGCCGGCTGATTTTTCCCTCCAGGCAGCCTGCGCGCCATGTCCTGGAATATGTCCGGGAGGCCTGTGGTGAAGACAGTTACAACCCTGGGGGGAGGAGGGCCCTGCTGATGCTTTTTAATATCCTGACCAGGTGTTTTCCCGCCTACCTGACCGGAAGACGGTTCTGGATTGCCGGGAAGGATGGATAACGTTGGCAGCGTGGAGATTGGGAAAAAGGGAATATTTGTTTTTAATAGAATAATATATAATCCGGGCGCCAGCGACATCTGTGCCGGCGCTTTTCCTGAATTTTAAGGAACACTTAAACAAGGATGGAAGGTAGGGACGGCCGATGAACAATCAACAGCTGTTTAAAATTGCCCATGAAAAGTTTGAAAGGATCCCGAGAGAAAGTATTGGGTTTTTCCCCACTCCCCTGCACCGCTTGAACAAGATCTCCGAGCGATATGATGTAGAAGCCTGGATCAAACGTGATGATTTGACGGGTCCCAGCATTTTTGGAGGGAACAAGACCAGGAAACTGGAATTTTTACTGGGTGAAGCCAGGCATAAGGGCAAGGATTATATCATCACTTATGGAGCCACACAGTCCAATCACGCTATGCAAACATCAATTGCCTGCTGTAAGCTTGGCCTCAATGCCGTGTTGTACCTTGTTGCCGTCGTCCCTCCCGACGAAGAATGGCCCCGGGGCAACCTGCTGCTTGACAGGGTTATGGGCGCTGAAGTGCATATCGAATCCTGCTCAGAGGGTGGGGTTGACGAGGCAGGGTCTCGGGCCCGCAGCGCCGCTTCAGATCGGATCCGGGAACTGGAGAGGAAAGGGCATCGCTGTTACAATATCCCTTCCGGCGGCGCCAGCGCCACAGGAACGCTGGGTTATGTGGAGGCCCTAATGGAGCTTGGCGGCCAGCTCAAGCATGAGGCAGAATTACCGGGTTTTGATTACATTTACCACGCTACCGGTTCCGGTGGGACCCTGGCCGGACTGCTGGCCGGTAAAGAGCTGCTCCAGCTCGATTTTGAGCTGGTGCCCGTGGATGTGGGCCTGGTTAAGCCCGGCTTCAAGGAAATGGTTTCCGAGCTGGCCGGGGAAGCGCTGGCCCTGCTGGAAGTCGAAAAAAGGATCGACCCCGCTTCTTTCATAATCGAGCCGGGTTATGCCGGGCCGGGTTATGAAATCCCCTCTCCTCAGTCGAGCGCTGCTTTGAAGATGCTGGGCCGTGAAGAAGGGATCCTGGTGGGGCCGGTTTATACGGCCAAAGCCCTGGCGGCGATGCTGGATCATCTTGAATCGGGCCGCATAAAAAAAGGCAGCCGGATCCTGTTCTGGCATACCGGAGGGGCTTCGGAATTATTTGCCGAATCCGAAATCGTGGGTAATGATATTTTAGTTCCCGGTGAAAAGGAAAGCTGAACTGATAAGTGACTTTTCACTATTTAAGGCATTAAATTTAGTATACGGGGCTGCAGTTAAGGATAGCTTTTTTATCTGTCCAAATAAAGCTCGAGGTAGCCAGGTGAGCCGGCTGGCAGGGAAAGGCCGGTTTGCATTGAAGGGTTCAAAAAGCTAAAGTATTAATGTTATGTTATAATTGTTGGCATATAAAAAACTGTTTCGGTTCAGCAGGGAAGGTGGCTATCATGAAACGCAGCTCATTAAGGAACAGGAGATTTGATTGTTCCTACTTTATAATTGGTTCCGCACTGGTCCTTCTTACAGTATTAGGGTTGTTCCATTACTTGAACAGCCATGTCTATGTTGTTCTCATCGGCGATCGTGAAGCGGGTATCGTCGAGGATGTTCGGGATATTGAGGGTTTCATTGACCAGGTGACAGAAGAGTACAGCGAACTATACGGGATGGAGTTGGAGTTCAGCAAAGAAGTAACCCTCAGCAGAGAGTCGAGGCCAGATTGTGAACCCGATTCCGAAGCAGCTCAGCGCCTGATTAAACAACAGGCTGCGTTTTTAACAGAAGCTTACATGGTCCAAGTCGACGGGAAGCCTTTTGTTCCGGTAGCCTGTGAAAGTGACCTGGAGAGAATCATCCAATCCCTAAAAGAAGAATTTTTTGGTGAAGATGAAGGCGATTCTGCCAGGGTAATTGAATTCGAGGTGGCAGAAAATCTCAGCCTGAAAGATATTAAAGTCGATCCGCGATATCTATTTACTGCTAATGAGGCTGTGTCCCTGCTCAAGGCCGGAGCGAGCGAAAACCCTTTGATGGCCGATGCCCGGCTGGAAAAAGCTTACCGCAATTCTATGCACCATCCGACCATTGTTGAACATGAATATAATTCGGCGCCGTCTTTCGAGGGAGTTGCGAAAGCGGGCCTGGCTTCCAAGGTATTAAATCCTGCAGCCGGTGAAGTTGTTTTAAGCGTTAAAACTTTAGAAGAAATAACTGTTACCGAAAAGATACCTTATAAAACCGAATACATCTACGATGATGAAATGTATACTTCGGAGCAGGAAGTTAAAGAACCAGGCAGCGAAGGCAAAAAGGAGATTGTCTACCTGGTGGAAAAAGAAAACGGGCAAGAAGTGGAGAGGGAGACAATCAGTGAAGAAGTGATCAAAGAACCGGAGCCCCGGGTGGAAATCCTGGGCCGTAAAGCAACGCCTTCAAGTGGTTCCGGCCAATTTGTTTGGCCGGTCCAGGGCAAAGGGGTTGTCTATAATGGCTTTAGTTCCAGGCATACGGGTATTGACATTCACATCGACCATGGAACTAATGTCCTGGCTGCCGATGACGGGGTTGTAACTTATGAGGGTTATGGCGATACTCAGGGCAAGTACCTGATCATCCGGCATGGCGAATACTGGACGCTTTACCTGCATAACAGCGCGCACCTGGTTTCAGAAGGGGATCGAGTTAAAAGGGGGCAGCCGATTGCCAGAGTGGGAACCACCGGTCGCGCTTTCGGGCCTCACCTGCATTTTGAAATTCGGGTAGACGACGGCACCAGGGAGTGGAATTCCTATTACCAGCATAAACCGGTAGACCCGAAACAATATTTTAACCGCAGATAGTTTAAAAATCTTTTTTGTCTGTGCCCAGCTGCTGCAAATGGCAGGTGTCATTGAGTTTAATCAGGATGAATCCTGAACCGGTAAAAGAAAGCTCGTTGATACAGGCAGTGCTTTGCTGTAGTTTCCAAAAGGAATCCTGGGCCAGGCCCAGCAGGCGGCAGAGCAGGGCTTTGTTAATAGCCCGGTGGGAGACAATTACTTTTGTTTTAGTCGTGTCGGTGCGGCCGAGGCGGTAAATGCCCTTTTCAGCGCGGACGGCTGCTGCATCAAGATTTTCTCCGCCGGGGAAGTTTACCTTACCCGGCTCAATTTGCCATTGTTTATATAGCTCTGGATAACTGCTCTCGATCTGAGCAGCGGTTTTTCCTTCCCACTCACCGAAACTAATATCGTTAAAAGCTTCATCAACTATAATGTCTTTTTCCTGGTTGAAAAAGGCAGCGGCAATGGAAGCGGTTTCAGAAGCCCTGGAAAGGGGGCTGGTTATAAACTGGGGGCGCCTCAGATCCCATTTATTTAAGGCCTCACCGAGCGCTTTGGCCTGCCTGCGCCCGAATTCATTTAAAGGGATGTCGGACTGGCCGCGAAAGATCTGCTCCCGGTTCCACTTAGTTTCCCCGTGGCGTATTAGTAATATATCAACCATTTGCCACCTGCCTTTTTCTAATAACAAGTAGTATGCGCTACAATAACTTTACTATTCCACGACCTCAATTATATCTTTGTATGCGCCGCTAGACAAGAGATCTAAACGCACAACTCAGAAGGACCTTTCACCTGTATGGTCCCTTTGAGGCATTGTAAGCTTTAAGTAAGTTTTATGGCAAGATGATCTTTTTGAGAGAGGTTGTTATAATTAACTCAGCGGTTTTTTGTGCTACTTTTAATAATAAAATCCGGGGAGGTGTCTTTTTTGTCCTGGAAAACAGCAGAAAGACTCTGGCAGGATAATCATGATCTGGCTGAAGCTTGCCTGAAGCATCCTTTTGTTAAAGGGATAGCGAGCGGGGAACTGTCCCGTGATAGTTTTATGTTTTATGTCGGCCAGGATGCTTTTTTTCTGGAATCATTTGCCCGGGCCTATGCCCTGGCCCTGGCCAAGGCCCCGAGCGGAGTTTCCATCTATGCTTTTCGTGATCAGCTGGAGGGGGTGCTCGAGGAACTTCGCCTGCATCAAGCCTATGCTAAACGATGGGGCATAGAACTGGCTCCTGAACCGGCGTCAGCGACCCGGGCTTATACCGATTTCCTTTTGAGGGTGGCCTGGAGCGAACCGGTGGAAAGCATTATGGCCGCCATGATGCCCTGCATGCGCCTTTATTCATATTTGGGGCAGTCCCTGGCGCCTGAACTCAACCCGGACAGTCCTTACCGGGAATGGGTGGATACTTACTCGGCGGACGATTTTGATACCCTGGCCGGAAAGTTGGAAGAATTATATAATGCGCATATTGGCAGTGACAGGTGGACCAGCCAGGCTGAAGCAAATTACCGTACTGCCATGGAACTGGAGCTGGCTTTTTTCCAGCAGGCTTACGATTACCGGTCCTAATGCCGAGGTTGTTTTTTATGTAATTCAGTGTGTTCCTGAGCTTGCAGTTGAAGGGTTTATGGGAAGCATAACGACATATTTTCAAGGGATTTTAAAACGGCATGGTCTGTATCATGCAGCAGGTGAAAATCTGTAGCGCCCGGGAGTGTTATTGTGAAAAAAAAAGAAAAAGACGAGTTTGCCCTGGTTGAGTCGGTGGAAGATGAAGATATTTATATTATCAGTAAGAGCCTGAAAGAGAAGTGGTTTAATTATCTATGGCAAAGCATCTCTGCCGGAGCTATAACTTTTCTGATGTTGTATGTGTTTTCTGAAGTTATAGCGCTAATCATTTTGGCAGGAGTGGGTTCTACTTTTTTTACCATCTTTGCGCTGCCTAAACTTAGAACAGCAAGTAACCGAAACATAATCGGTTCTTATTTGATTTGTATCACAGTTGGCCTTTTTTGCACTTATATATACCTGCCCAGTTTAAGCGGTGGTGTAGCTATCAGTGTTGCCACTTTGTTGATGGTTATCACTGATACTGAGCACCCACCTGCGGCGGGGGTGGCTCTCGGCTTATCGATGACCTCTTGCATCGAAGATGGTTATGGCGGCTCCATATTTGCATTTACCGGTGCGATCATAGCAGTGTTTTTAAGGAATATTTTATCTCGCTGGTTAGAAGACCTGGTTTAGGTAATCTCAGAACAAGAAAAAGCCAGCTTTAATAGCCGGCCTGGTAAGTCCTTTTATTTTCTTTTTCAATGAGTTCAAGTTATAGCTTTGTAACGTTTGTAGCCTGGGGCCCGCGGTCTGCTTCGACAACTTCAAATTCTACCTGCTGCCCTTCTTCTAATGTTTTAAAACCTTCTTCCTGGATTGCTGAATAATGAACAAATACATCATTACCGTCTTCTTTCTCGATAAAACCGTACCCTTTTTCAGGGTTGAACCACTTCACACTGCCTTGCATTAACAAATAACCTCCTAAAATTTACCCTTTTCAGGGATGTTCTATGGTAAACAATACCATAAATACTTGTAAGAAGCAAGGCATGCCAAAAATCTTATAGCCCTGCCCCCAGAAAAGAAAACAGAAGCGAAAAAGGCCAAAGGAATTACAGCTTGCTAATCAGATGAGCATAAAATCCGCAGGCTTCAATAATTTTATCCAGGGCGCAGTTTTCGTTGGCGCAGTGGGCAAGTTTATAAATCCCGGGTCCAAATCCGATGGTGGGTATACCCATGCTAACCGGAGTTACGGCATTGGTGCTGAAGTCCCAGTAATCATATTTTGGATTCTGACCAAAATAATCGCGGTATGAAGCGGCACAGGCCCGGGTCAGGTCATGGTCCGGGGCTATTTCCCAGGCAAGATGAAAAGGTTGATAGTTGATGTCCAGTCCGGTCCAGCTTTTACGGAGCAAGGTTTTTATTTCCCAGGAGGCCTTTTTTCCGGCAATAATTTGTTCCAGCTCCGATTTGATCGTAGTTTCGGTTTCCCCGGTTACCAGCCGCCGGTCCAGGTAAGCTTCACATTCATAAGGAACTGCATTTAAAGATACGCTCTTAGAGGAGATGTCAGACATGACCAGGGTGCTTTTCAGTCCTTCTTTATCAAGCAGTTCCTGGTTGGTTCTCTCAACGCGTTCGATGATTTCTGCCATTTCATAGATAGCGTTATGGCCCTTTTCCGGGGCCGAGCCGTGGGCTGATTGGCCCGTGGTTTTAATTGTGATCTGGGCTTTGCCCTTATGCCCGGTAACGATTCTGTTGTCGGAAGGTTCGCAGGTGATGAAGTAGTCCGGCCTGATCATCAATTCTTTAAACAGGTGCTTCAGGTTTTCGCCGTCACAGTCTTCTTCCATTACAGTCCCGGAAATATAAATTGTTTTTCCGTCAGCCAGCCCCATTTTTTTAGCGATAGCGCCGGCATAGATCGATGCTGCTGCTGCAGATTTCATATCAACAGAGCCCCGGCCGTAGAGTTTTCCATCAACTATTTCTCCACTGAAGGGGTGGTAGTCCCATTTTTCATCGCCCTTTACTTCAACAGTATCGAGGTGGGAATCAAACATAATCTTTTTTTCTCCGCTGTCAATCCTTCCCGTAACGTTACCCATGGCATCAATGGTTACTTCATCGTAGCCCAGCTCGCCCATCTTATTTGCGGTAAACCTGACTGCTTCTTCTTCCTGGCCCGAGTAGCTTTTTATCCTGACCAGGTCCCGGGCGAAAGTGACCAGGTCTTTTTCAACCCCGGCCACTGTCTCTATGATTCGATTATCCATATCTGTCGGCGCCTCCTTACCGTGTTATTTAACCTTGTTTTAAATCATATCATGAATCGCTTTGCGGTTGGGCAGTAAAGGGTTGCAGGCCGGGATAATTAAGCCGGGGACTTGAGTCCGGCGTAGCTTATAGCAGGTTAATCAATGGGCCTGCTTATTTGAAGAAATATTTGAAGGGGAAAATATTTCTTTATAGAAGCTGTAATAGTATTGTTTCAGGTCTGGATCTAATTCCTGTGGATCTGTTTTTCTTTTTTCTAAAACCCGGGTAAGCCCTGGAGGGGGGAGTTTCTATGCAGACAATCGGCATGCTGGGCGGAATGAGCTGGGAATCGACCCAGAGTTACTACCGGGCTGTTAATGAAGGTGTGAGGGAGGCCCTGGGAGGGCTGCATTCGGCGAAAGTGATCCTTTACAGTGTAGATTTTGCCGAGATTGAAGAACTGCAGCACAAAGGAGACTGGGATAAAACAGCAGCGATGCTTACCGATGCTGCCTGCTCAGTGGAAAGGGCCGGGGCAGATTTTTTACTTATCTGCACCAATACCATGCATATCGTTGCGCCAAAAATCGAGGAAGCAATTTCGATTCCGCTCCTTCACATTGCTGATGCGACTGCCGACGCTTTAAAAAGGAACGGGATCAACCGGGTCGGTTTGCTGGGGACCAGGTTTACCATGGAGCAGCCATTTTACAGGAGCCGGCTGGAAGAGAAGTTTGACATCGAAGTGTTGATCCCGAATGAAAAAGAACGCCGGGTTATCCACGAGGTTATCTACCGGGAGCTTTGCCTCGGAAAGATCCGGGAAGAATCAAAGGACAGTTTTCGTAAAATAATTGCTGCCCTGGAGAAGCAGGGGGCAGAAGCGGTTATCCTGGGCTGCACTGAAATTGCTCTCCTGGTAAAACAGGACGATAACGGGGTGCCGTTATATGATACTACGGCCATTCATGCTAAAAAGGCGGTCGAAATGGCCTTGAAATAGACCTGGCTTGGTTTTAAATTCCTATGCTTCGTCGGTTATTGCAACCGCTCTAGCGCAATGTCACCTGTCTAAAATAAAACGCGGTTAAGAAGTAACATTTTTTAATTGAGAGGAGGTTATGGTGATGAAGATAGTTTATGAGGGCAAAACCAAGGATGTATTTGAGCTGGAAGACGGCAGTTACCTGCTAAAATTCAAAGACGATGTTACGGGCGAAAACGGTGTTTTTGATCCCGGGGCCAACAGGGTAGGCTTTTCGATCGAGGGGGCAGGCAGGGCGGGCCTGCGCCTCTCCAAAATGTTTTTTGAACGGTTAGAAGCAGAGGGGATCCCCACCCATTATGTTGCAGCTGATCCGGAACAGGCGACGATGACAGTCAAGCCGGCTGAGCCCTTTGGTAATGGGATAGAAGTGATCTGCCGCTATAAAGCGGTAGGAAGTTTTCTGCGCCGTTACGGTATGTATGTCGAGGAGGGGCAGCCTCTTGATGGTTTCGTTGAATTTACTCTCAAGGATGATGACCGCGGTGATCCGCCTGTTACGGAAGAGTGCCTTTCCACCCTCGGGCTTCTTACGGGGGAAGAATGTGAACATATCAAGGGTTTGACCCGGGAAATCTGCGGCATTATCAAGGATGAACTTGATAAAAAGGGTATCGAGCTTTATGATATCAAGCTTGAATTTGGCCGGCTAGAGAAAGACGGACAGGTTGCCCTGATTGATGAAATATCGGGCGGCAACATGAGGGCCTACAAGGACGGTAAGCGCCTGGAGCCTTTGGAGCTGGAGAACGCCCTTTTGAGCCGTTAATTTTGTTGCAGGCAGCACCGGTTGAGCTTATGGGGTTTTTGCTGCCCGGCCCCGGGCAAAAAGAATATTAAAAAACCAGGGGAATGGTTTCCCCTGGTTTCGGTTGGCAAGTTTTTTTACGTAAGGTTTATTAAAACAAATCATGCCATTCGGGACTTATTGCTTCTCCCGGTTTAAGATTGTCCATTGAAAAAGTTTCAACAATTTCGGCCCTGCCTTCGACTACCATATCTTCATAAACGTATCCATGCGACCACTGGCTGCTGATATCGATATAGCGCTTGGTAGTGCCTCCCGTGGTGCTCGCTTCTTGTTCAATATGGAAGTAATCGCCCACGTAATCTTCGCCTTTTACTACTGTTGGGGACCCTATGTCGTCCAGTTCGATCCCGTAGGCATCTTCCTTAACTTCATCGGCAGTGCCTTCTTTGACTCTTTCGTCGTAGGGCCCGTGGGCCGCTTCAAAATTCTGTTTCAACCTGCCCTCTTCACCGGGCTCTGCTTCTACCTGGACGGCCCAGATCTGATCGCTTACAGCTTCTTTTTTTCCTTCATGCAGGTTGATTGATGAACTAACCGTAAATCCGGTCGCAAAAATAACAGTGCAGAATATGGTTATTGCCAGCATGGCCAAATCTTTTTGCTTTTTCATATTAATCAGATCTCCTTGTTGTTCAGTCTTAATCATGCTGTATGAGATCGCTAATTTTTCTTTTCAGGATGACTTTAACACAGTTAAAGATATTATGTCAATTTCAAAAGTGGAGGTTTATGGACCTTGAGGTTTTTAAAGCCGCATAAATCGCGATTTTATGCGTTTTTACACAGAAGCAGCACGGTTCGTTTGCCAGGGACTGGCCGGGAATATAAAATATAGGTAGCCTTACTAATATCAAGCCGGGGAAAAGGGGGGAGCAGGCTTGTCCAGGAAGAGCCATACCCTTGATTTACACCCCATTTTTAACCAGGGAGATAAGATAGACGTCGCCCTGGAAAAAGCCATCAATGATGCCGAAGAAATGAAGGCGCGCGAACTGGAAATAATCTGCGGCAAAGGAAGCGGGCAGTTGAAAAAAAGGGTCCTTCGTTTTCTTGACCGGAAAGATATCCGGGCCCGCTATCACCGCCTGAAAAAAGACCCTGATAATTATGGCCGGGTTTTTGTATATTTTAAGTGGAAGTAACCCCTGGTCTTTAAATGTCGGTACCGACTGGGGATAGCTCCATCCCTGGGCCAGAGAAAACGGAGGAATAACTTTACATGGCTGAAAAAACAATTATAACTATTGCTCCCACTGGAAATGTGCCCACCAGGAAGTTGAACCCCCATACTCCTGTCACCCCGGAGGAAATTGCCCGGGACATCTATCGCTGCTACCTGGAAGGCGCTGCCATCGCCCATATTCATGCCCGGGACGGGGAAGGCAGGCCCACTGCCGACCCGGCTGTTTTTAAAGAAATTATTGATCGCGTCAGGGACAGGTGCGATATTATAATTCAGCTTTCCACTGGAGCCAGGGGCGGCGATATGGAGAAAAGGGGCGAGTGTATTGCGCTTGCACCCGAAATGGCCAGTCTGACTACCGGATCTTCCAATTTCCCTGCCGGAGTCAATTACAACCCGCCTGATTTAATTGAGAGCCTGGCCCGGAGAATGCTTGAATTAGGGGTTAAACCGGAGCTGGAAATATTCGATCTTTCCATGATTGATAGCGCCATCAAGTTGTTGAAAAAAGGCCTGATTGTAGAACCTCTCCATTTCAACCTGGTTTTAAATGTGCCCGGCTCCCTGAAAGGGACCCCCGCGAACCTGTTTACCCTAAAAGAGAGGCTGCCTGTGCACTGCACCTGGACAGTTTCAGCTATCGGCAAAAGCCATAAGAAACTTACGGCACTGGCCCTGATCCTGGGTGGCCATGTTAGGGTAGGGATTGAGGATGTTCTCCAGCTGGAACAAAACCGGCCGGTTAGCAACCTGGAACTGGTCAGGAACGTTAAGGCCGCGGCTAAAATGCTGGACAGGGAAATTGCCGGCCCGGCGGAGGCCAGGGCCATCCTGGGGCTCACGAAAAAGGAGGGTGAAGATGTTTGAAAATATTTTTGATCTGAACGGCAGGGTAGCGGTTGTAACCGGCGGCGCCGGAGGGTTGGGACGGGAAGTAGCCCTGGGCCTGGCTGAATTTGGAGCCGAGGTTGTTATAGCCGATCGGAATCTGGAGGTTTTGAAAGAAGTTGAAGGTCGACTTAATGACCTGGGCTACGGGGCGCAGGCCTTAGAAGTGGATGTTACCGATCAAAAAAGTGTCTCCGGGGCTGCGGACAAAGTATTGGACAGGCACGGTAAAATCGATATTCTGGTCAACGCCGCCGGGATTAATATTAGAAGGCCTGTTTCAGAAGTTACTGAAAGCGAATGGGATAAAACAGTTAACATCAACCTCAAAGGGACCTACCTTTGCTGCAAAATAATGGGAAAATCCATGGTCAGCCAAAACCGGGGCAAAATAGTCAACTTTGGATCCGTATCCTCTTTGCTGGGGCATCCTGAACATTCGGCTTATGCGGCCAGCAAGGGCGGCGTTCTCTTGTTTACCAAGGTCCTGGCCATGGAATGGGCCCGGAACAATATTAATGTTAACGCTGTGGGTCCTGCTTATATCGAAACCGCTTTAACCAGGGATTATCTTGCCAGGGACGGCAATTATGAAAAGATTGTAAAGTCTATTCCCATGGGCAGGCTGGGATCGCCCACAGATGTGGTGGGGGCGGTTATCTATCTTTCTTCAGGCGCTTCCGATTTTGTTACCGGGACCATATTGATGGTGGACGGGGGCAGGACTGCCGATTGAATTTAACTGGTTATAATTTACTGCTATAATGAATTTCCCCCAGATGATCTTGCCCGGGAAAATCCCCCGGCCATTTTACGGGCTATATCATCAACCACGATGGTAAGGGTTAGTTTTAACAGGGGCGCCTGCGATTTGATGGAAAAACCGTGTTGGTGGTTCCCCTGTTTTACGTTCTTAAAGACTGGATCACTTTCCCGGTAGCTTTGCTGCTTTTAAGAAGATTTTACCGGTAGTTGAAGACTTCTTTATCCCCGGATTGATTACGGTGTTCGATCCGAAAGCTATGGTCTCTCAGGTCGGCTGTAAGAGTGGCCCG
>SL_5KL_010_SEDDRAFT_10001584_pt1 | contig 13529 bp, 14 predicted proteins | sample SodLakKL_010_SED_FD_9118 | JGI IMG/M metagenome (IMG submission 9118)
ATGGCTCCCTTTCGGAAATCAGAAGGAGCAGCCCAGATCTTTCCATTATGATTTTCAATAATTTGCCGGGCCATGGCCAGCCCAAGTCCGGTTCCTTTTTTGCCTTTGGTGGTAAAGAAACGCTCAAAAATCTGTTTTCTGATTTCCGGGGGAATTCCAGGGCCATTGTCTGCAATAGTAATTAAAGTCCCCCCAACTTCAGCTGGAGTCGTTCTGACGGTAATAACGCCCCCGGGGGGAGTAACTTCCACCCCGTTTTTGATTACATTAATCAGGGCCTGGCGGAGGGCCAGGGGATTTCCCCAGACGGGATTAATTTGGGGAGACACCTGGAATTCCAAATGCAGGTTTTTTCCGTCTTTAAGCAGGTCAGCATCTTCTTCAATTTCCCGGATAAGGTAATCCAGCCCAATCAATTCCCTTTCATCTGGGGGGCATCTCAGGAGGTTGAGGGTATTTTCCAAAAGGGAGTTAATTTCATCCCCCGATTTTATTATTCGCTCCAGATTGTGATCTTTCTGGTAGGGACTGGGATTTTTCAGGCCCAGGATCGCTGAATTCTTTATTATGCATAAAGGGTTCCGCACATTATGAGCAATAACCCCTATCATTTCTCCGAGAGTGGCCAGACGATAGGAAATGTAGAGTTCCTGTTGCAATTCCTGATTTTTATGGAGCACCTGGGTGTATTGCTGGTAAAGGGGAAAAAATTCCGCCGGAAGATCGGATGATGTCACTTCATTGAAATCTGAATTTGGAGAAAGAGAAAGCAGGTTATACTTAAATCGGGATGCTTCCTGTTTTAACTGACGAGAGATATAGTTAGCAAATAAAAGGGCCAGAACAATTGCGAAAAAAAATAAAAAAAGCGGAGTTTGCAGATGAGCGGTTAGTTCCCGGTGAAAGATGGTGGAGGGAATAAAGGCCCACATTTGACCCTGCAATAGACCCGCTGAACAATTAATCTGGTTGGAAAATAGGGGGACCCCTTTAATTTTTTGCTGCAACTTCTGTGAGGCTCGGTTTTTTTCCCGGGGGAGCTTTATTGAATTACCCAGAAGAGAACAGAAATCTTCGCTGGGGGAAATTGCCACCAGTGTTTTAAGCCCATTGGAATAATAAACAATTATTGGTGAAGAATCTTGACTGCTGGCTTTTTCCACAATTGGCTGTACTACCCCCTGTATATCTTCCAGTTTTTCATTAAAGTCCAGCTCGGGTCCCGTTTCAATAGATTGAATTAAATCCAGGTTTTCCTTCACGTTTAACGAAGCCAGATTAACAGCGTCCTCAATCTTCCTGGTTTTATGGCTGAGGATCCTCTCTTTTTCCAGGTGATATCTTTCAAAACCGAAGAGAGAAATAATAATCAAAAAGAAAACTGCAACAATAATTCCGGCTCGATTTGCCAGACTATAGCGTTTTGGGGACTGATCTGCCATTATACTGGAACCTCCGTTGGCTGGATAAAAAGCAGGACAGGCCTTGAAGGCAGGAAATTTATCAGAAATTCACGATTATCTAATAAATTGAAAAAGTTGTAATATTATAACATTAAAAGAAATATAAGGCAAACAGGGAAAAGTGCTATTAGAAAAGGGTAAATTTCCCTATATGGCGAAATGAAAAAAGCAGGCTTTTTTCTTCCTGAATTTTATAGTACCGGATTAATTCCGGTTCAATAACCATAAAAAGGTAGTTTTGGAGGGGATTACCATGGGGGAGCAGTTAGTGGTTTATGCCGTCATTTTGACTTCTCTGATCTTTTTTGCCTTAAGTATAATGCGATATGAAATAATTGCCCTTTTATCTCTCCTTCTCCTGGTTCTGAGCGGAATAATCCCTGGAACGGAGGCGTTTTATGGATTTGGACATCCTGCGGTTATTACCGTAGCAGGGGTTCTTGTAATCAGCCGGGGGTTATACAATTCCGGTGCAGTTGATATCCTGGCCCGGAAACTGGCAGGATTAAAATTCGGTCCCTCGGGTCAACTCCTGGTCCTGGTGGGGCTGGTAGCTCTTTTTTCTGGGTTTATGAACAATGTGGGCGCCCTGGCCCTGTTTCTGCCCGTTGCTCTGCGTATGGCCAGGAGAAATGAGGCTTCTCCTTCCCTTTATTTAATGCCTGTAGCTTTCGGTTCCCTGCTGGGGGGTTTAATGACTTTGATCGGGACCCCCCCCAATATTATTATTGCCATGTATCGAGAGGAAGTAGCTGCGAGTCCTTTCCGGATGTTTGACTTTGTCCCGGTGGGTCTGGGTGTGGCCATCCTGGGGGTAATATTTATCAGTTTTATTGGGTGGAGATTTATTCCCCAGCGAAAAAAGAAGGATCAAGGTCTGGAAATTTTTGAAATTGAAGACTATATTACCGAAGTTCATGTTCCTCCGGGTTCCCGTTCAGAGGGGAAAACCATTCAAGAGATATTAAAAGAAAGCAACTCCGAAGTCCTTATTGCCGGCCTGATCCGGAAAAACTATAAAAATCCGCTGCCCTCAATTTTCGAGCGGGTAACCGGGGGAGATATTTTAATTGTGGAAGCTGATGCAGAAAACCTACAGGACCTGGTAGAAGCAGCCGGGCTGGAACTGGCCTCTACCCGGCAGCAGGGCCGAGAGCTCCTGGGATCGGAAGAAGTTGACCTGGTAGAAGCTGTCGTTTCCCCTGATTCCAGGATGGTGGGCCGGACTGTTCGGGAGCTTAACCTGCGCTGGAGATTTGGAATAAACCTCCTGGGGGTGGCCCGCCAGGGGACCAGCCTCTGGGAGAGGCTGGGGAGTATAAGGTTTCAGGCGGGTGATGTGCTTCTCCTGCAGGGACGACAGGGTACCATTAATGAAAACCTATCCGGACTGGGATGTTTACCCCTGGCTCCCAGACTTTTGCGCCTGGGTCGCCCTCGTCGTATTGCTATGGCAATTTTTTTCCTCGCAGTGGCAGTTATGGTTGCTGCTCTCAATCTGCTGTCAGTCCAGGTGACCCTGGTGGGGGCTGCCCTGGGTATGGTTTTGACGGGTATATTATCCCCCCGCCAGGCTTATGAAAGTATTGAGTGGCCAGTAATTATCCTGCTGGGAGCAATGATCCCGGTGGGTGAAGCCCTACAGGCAACCGGGGGAGCAGAGCAGATCGGGCGGGGTCTGATCTATCTCAGCCAGTATTTACCGCCTACCGGGTCCCTGATAATCCTTATGGTGGTAACGGTGGGGCTGTCCAATATTATCAATAATGCAGCTGCTGCAGTTCTGGCTGCTCCGGTAGCCCTCAGTATGGCCCACCTCCTGGGGGCACCCCCTGATGCTTTTTTGATGGGGGTTGCCATTGCTGCTTCTTCATCTTTTTTGACTCCCATCGGGCATCAATCCAATATTCTGGTCATGGGGCCCGGGGGTTATCAGTTCAAGGATTACTGGAAGATGGGGCTACCTGTAACTATAATTGTGCTGCTGGCTGCTCTGCCCCTGATTGTTTTATTCTGGGGAGGAAGCTGAGAAAATTGAGGGAAAGGGGATGAGAAGGATCAGCGAAGAGAGAAGTTTCCCGGGGCTCTTGTTTGTGGGCTGCATGTTTATTGGAGGCGGGATCAACCTAATTTATTATCCGGATCTAATTTTCCCCTATTTAACTGGCATTTTTGTGATCCTGTTGGGGCTTGTTTTCATTGTAATGGAGAATAAAATTGTTCGCCTGGAGAGGTAAACCGGGAGTTGCTGTAGAAGGAAAAGCCATCACCCCGGAAGCTAAGAAGCAGGTTAATGCTCTTTATCCCTATTGTTTTATGTTCGAACTGGAGGACAGAGGGCTGGATCCTTCTGATCTTTCCGGGGATAACAGTCCTCGGAAAACGATTGTTATTGATGGCATTATTGGGAGTCAGAATTCCCTGGGCTGGCTGCAGAATACTGGAATAGAGCCCGTAATAATTGGGGGATCTTCAGTTTTATTTCCGGAGCGGTGGGATGATTTTTTGACCCGAATTTTCCTGCGAGCGGCCTGGAGAGAACACCTGGAAAAACATGGGGTTGAAAGACTTCAGGCTTTTCAGAGAAAACACAAATACCTGCTCATGGCCTATAACCCGGGCATTAAGGATAAAATGGGAAGGATTGCCGCTGATAGGGAGAAGGATTATTCTGATTATGAAAAATTGCTGCAAAAAATAACCTCTCTGCCCGCTGAAAGGGGCAAACAGGCCAATGCTGCTCTCCATGTTTTCGGTTACTTTTCCCAGCAAATGTCGGAAAAAGACCGGGAAGATTTCCTGGAAAAGCTGGAATTTTTCCGGAATGGAGAAATTGAATTAACCCGGATAAGGGAGATGTTGAAACAGCTTCTGCAGGATTATCCCCATTCCTATATTGCAGAACAGAGTTTCTTACAACCTTATCCCCGACCGCTTTCTTTAATAAAAACCCAGTAATCTTCCAGCCAGGAGGAAAACCGCAACGGTCAGGACAACCTTGACCCATTGGTCCCCCCTGCGAATAGCCAGGGTTGAGCCAAGCCAGGCCCCGCAACCGTTGCCAACAGCCAGGGTCAGGCCCAGAGGCCAGTTGATCTGCCCATTAATTATAAATACCAGTAATGAAGCCAGCATGTATATCGCAATTATGATGACTTTCAGGCTATTTATCTGCACCAGGGATGAGCCGGTGAGAATAGTAAGAATTGCAATAATGAAAATCCCCACTCCAATCTGCATAAAGCCCCCATAAGCTCCAATGAAGAAAAATATAAAAACACCCAGGAGATGATGTCTGGTAGAGATTTTTTCTGCAGTTATCTGGGGAGCAACCCGGGGTTTCCAGATAATCAGGGCCAGGACCACAAACATAATTATAGCCAGGATCTGGTTAAAAGTTTCTTCAGGAATATTTATGGCCAGTTGAGCTCCCAGAATGGCCCCTATCAGGGCCGGGATTCCCCAAATTATCCCCAGTTTCCACGGGAAAAATCCCTTATGGCTAAAATTACCGATTGCAACCAGGTTTTGCCACATCAGGGCAATACGATTGGTGCCGTTGGCTACGGGTGCGGGGAGTCCAAGGAGAATAAGCAGGGGCAGAGTTATTATGGATCCTCCCCCGGCCAGGGTGTTTAAAAAGCCCCCGGCTGTTCCGGCCAGGAGGATAAGGATTAGCTGTAATGGTTCCATGCAATTGGAGCTCCTTTCTATGAGCAGAATTGATCCTTCTTAGTAAATTCTTGCTGCCCCAGAAAAACCCTGTTTCCGGGAGGAGATTACATGAAAAAAATACTGGAAAATACAGCATATGCCTGGAAAAATTCCACGCAACCCCTGATTTTTTCTGGAGCAGGCATGTCAGCGGAAAGTGGGGTCCCAACTTTTCGGGGTTCAGGGGGGTTATGGAGTAAATTTGAAGTGGAAAAAGCAGCTTATATTGATTCATTCCTGGAGGATCCAGCTCCTTTCTGGGAAATGGCCCGGGAGTTAATGCTAAAAAAAGAAACCCAGCCCCATGCCGGTCATCACTCCCTGGCTCGATTGGAACAAAAGGGATATTTGCAGGGAATTATTACCCAGAATATTGATGGTCTCCATCAAAAAGCGGGAAACAGGAAAGTGTTTGAACTGCACGGTTCCCTGGATCGGCTGGACTGCCTGGACTGTGGGCAGGAATTCACCTGGGCCAAAATTGCACCTGGAGTTGAACGGGGGGAGGTTGGCTGTAATTGTGGAAGCGAACGAATTAAGCCCCGAATAGTTTTTTTTGGTGAGCCCCTCCCCCGGGAAATAATTGATGCTGCTCTGGACCTTACCAGGCAGTGTGATTTCCTGGTGGTAATTGGTTCATCCCTGGAGGTGTTTCCAGCAGCTACGATTCCCCAACTGGCCTGGCAGCAGGGAGCTAAAATGGTTTTAATCAATTCAGAACCCACCTTTAATGATGCTATGTTTGACTGGGTCTTCCGGGATGAAGCGGGAAAGGTGCTGCCCCGCCTGGAGGAATTTATTTTGGGGGAAACGGGGAGAAAAACTTAACAAGCTTTTTTATAATTACCGGATAAACTGATGGATGATCCCGACCCTACTCTTTTCCTGGAAAGCGTAAGTAATGAAGAGGGGAAATAGGGGTAATGAACTGCAGCGAGCTCTGTTAATTCAGGCCCCCCGATCTTTACGAGGAGCAATGCGGTGCCTGATGGTTGAATGGTAGGGTCCATAATTTAGCGGGGAGAGCAGGAAAAATTAATTGCAGAGGAGGAGGGAATATGCTACCCTTTTATCTGGTGGATGTTTTTGCAATTGAAAAGTTCAGCGGTAATCAGCTGGCAGTTTTTTACGGGGCTGAGAAATTATCCGGGGAAGAAATGCAGAAAATAGCGCGTGAAATCAACTTTTCGGAAAGCACTTTTATTCAATCAGGGCCTCCTGCTCCGGAGGGTTATCCGGTGCGAATTTTTACCCCGGAGGAGGAGATCCCCTTTGCCGGGCACCCTACCCTGGGGACAGCCTTTGTCATCCGGGAAAAAATTGTTAAAGAGCCCCTGGAAAAAGTGGATTTAAAACTGGGGGTTGGCAGTATTCCGGTAACTTTCGGCAAAGAAATGCTCTGGATGGAACAGAACCCGCCTGATTTTGGGGAAGTTTACCCTCCAGACGAAATTGCTGGAATCCTGGGATTAAATCCGGAAGAAATTGATTCCCGATTTCCCATTCAGGATGTTTCCACCGGATTACCCTTTATTCTCGTTCCATTACCCGACCGAGAAACTCTCTATAGGGTTGAGGTGGATCGGAGGCGGTGCCTCGATTTTATTGCGAACAAAAGAGCTAAGTCCCTGGTTGCTTTTGCCCCGGGTGCAACCCAGACCAGTAATGATATGAGTGTCCGGGTTTTTGCAGATTATTATGGAGTTCCCGAGGATCCTGCAACTGGAAGCGCCGGGGGATGTCTTACTGGCTTTTTGGTGGAGAACAGGTATTGGGGAACAGAACTGGTGGATATCAGGGTGGAACAGGGTCTGGCCATTGGACGCCCCTCCCTGTTACACCTGCGTGGCTTTCGTAAAGGTGGTATAATTAAGATTGAGGTTGGAGGCCGGGTAATTGAAGTAGCCTCGGGGGAACTTTATTAATTAACCCGAAAAAGAAAGGAGCAGGTGAAAATGATAAGATTTCTGGTGGGCCTTTTACTTGCCCTTTTTCTGCTTGGAATGGTCGGCGGTTTGGGGTTTCTGCTGATTCCAGTGGCAGGGATTTTGACGGGTATATCTGCTCTATTTTCCTTTCTGTTTGCCCTGGGGATTTTCATGATCTGGCCCACCCTGATTTTAATCGCTATTGTATTTTTGGTTTTTGTTTTTCCCCTGAAAATTTTTCAAAACCGCGGGAAATAGGAGGAAAGAATGGTAATGGAAGAACTGGCCATGGAATTTACCAATGTTTCTCGGGGGCCTTTACAGGAGTTTAATTATAAAGCTGCCCCGGGGGAAAAGGTGCTGGTTCTCGGTCCATCCGGGGGCCTTTCCCTTGAATTATGTCAGATGGTAATGAATTTTTTGAATCTGGATGGAGGGCGAATACGGGTATTTGGGCGTAATCACCGGAGTAATGAAGCCCGAACCAAGCTGCTCCTGGGCTATATTGGAAGGGAGATTAATTTTTATCCGGAAATCCGGGCCGAACAGCTGGCCTGGTTGTATTCGCTTCATTATCCGGGCTGGGAAGAAAAAAGGTGGGCTGACTTGAAAAGAAGCCTGAAAATAAACACCCGGGATCCGGTTCGTAACTGGGAAGAGGGGGATCGGGAGCGGATGCTTCTGGCCCTGGCCCTGGCCCGTCAGGCGGAAGTCCTTATTTTCGCAGGCACCGCAGAACTGGCCTGGCAGCACAGAAAATTAATCCCTGCTGGATCGACCCTTTTTCTTGAAGGTCAGGGAACTGATAAATGGCTTAAAGAATCAGATCAGATCATTTTTTTTGGTGATAACGGCAACTGGACTGCAGGCAGCAGAGAGGAACTGGGAAAAAGGTTAAAAAAAGTTACCCTGGAAGATGTTGAGCAGGATAACCTCCTGCAGGAGTTCTTCTGGGAATTGCCCCAGGAAAAGGGTCTGCGGCAGGGCATAACCGCTTCTTATTCGGAGTTTCAGGACTATATGGAAAATAATTACCCGGGAGTAAAATGGGATGTCAAAAATGTGGATTTGAAGGATTTAATTCGCAAATTAACTGGGGGCAGGAGTAATGGTTAATCTGATCTGGCAGGCATTTTATCTGCAGTGGAAAAGCGCCCTCCTCTTTTTAATTGTCCTGATTGGGGCCTTTTTTCTTTTCTATTTTATCTGGGGCGAGGACATTATCTTTTTGCTGGCAATTTTCTGGGCTTTGAATCTGTCGTTTCGATCTGCTCAGCTGGAAGGAGAAAAAGGGGGCTTGTTATTCCTGGCCATTTTGCCGCTGGGTCGGGAACATATAGTGATCAGCAAATTTTTTGTTTCTTTTCTGGCTACCCTTTTAGCCTTCATAATGGGAGCCCTGGGATCTTTTCTGCTATATGGACCGGAAATTCCCGGCGATCAATTTTTTTTCATGGCTCAAATGTTTACCCTGATCCTGCTGCTAAAAGGAGTTTTCTGGATATTCTTTTTTCGAGATGGCTATAAAAAAGCCCGGGATAATATCCGGCTGGTTTTCCTGGTGCCTCTTTTTTTCTGGATTTTTTATGAGGTGCCCCTGGAACAATTTGGCCCTCAGGTCCTGGGAATCAGCATAGCTTTTTATTTTTTGTTAATTTTACCTTCGATCAGGTTTTTTAATATGAGAGAGCTGTTGCAGGTTGAGGAGAGGTAAATATATGAAGTGGGATCGACAGGAAAGATATAAAATTGGGCGGCGGGCCAACCGCATTTCTCTGGGGGGGAATATTTTTCTGGCTGCTTTTAAACTGGCTGCGGGTTTTCTGGGATCCAGTACCGCCCTGATTGCTGATGGAGTTCATTCTCTATCGGATATTTTATCCACCCTGGTTATTATGGTCAGCTTACGGGTTTCAGCTCAGCCTCCTGATGAAAGTCATCCTTATGGTCATGGTAAGGCCGAATCCATTGGGGCCAAGCTGGTAGCCCTGATGCTGATGGGAGCAGGAATATATCTGGGATGGGAAGGAATAAGAATAGTTATCAGGGGAGAAGTCCCCGTTCCCGGACTTATTGCCCTGGTGGGAGTTCTGGCCTCCATCGCAGTTAAAGAAGGTCTGTTTCAATATGTTTCCCGGGTGGGCCAGAAAATATCCTCACCTGCTCTTATTGCTGATGCCTGGCATCACCGCAGTGATGTTTTTTCTTCTCTGGCTGCCCTGATCGGTATAGGAGGGGCCTTACTGGGCTGGCCTTTCATGGACCCCCTGGCAGCAGTAGTGGTTGCTCTTTTCATTCTGCGGGTGGGCTGGAAACTGGTTTTCCAGGCCATAGAGGACCTGATGGATGCTGTCCCCGACCCTGAACTGCAGGAGAACCTGGAAGAAAAAGCCCTGAGTTTTAAAATGGTCCAGGGGGTAGAAAATCTTCGTCTGCGCCCTAATGGCCCCTACTTCCTGGTTGATCTGCAGCTGGTAGTGGTCAGGGGGCTCAGTGCTTATGAAGCTCATGAAATTGCTGCAGAAGTCAAAGAGTCTTTAATGGGTGAAGATGATCGTATTCAGGATATTTTAATCCATGTTGATCCCGGGGAAATAACGGAAGAAGAGTAAATCGGGTGCAAGAGGACATTTTCGGTTGGTAATATGGGGCCAGGGATTATCGGTGGTTATTTTTTCATGGAGGAGAACTAATAATTTAAAGAAAAGAGGGGAAAGGATGGATAAGCGCAACATAATTATTGGATTACTGGGGCTGGCGGTAATTTTTCTCCTGATAATAGCTTTTGGTCCTACAGATGCCCCCTCCCGGGTTGAGGAGCAGTGGGATGCATTTCCCGAAGCGGCAATGCTCCGCACCTCAACGGTAGATACGCAGCAACAGCCGGATGATATGCTGGAACAGAAGATTATTTATACGGGGCAGCTGGAGATTGAAGTTGAAAATGTTGAAGAAGTTGGGGATAGAATTACCACAATGGTTGAAGAAAAAGGGGGCTATATCAGCGAATCTCGATTCTGGGAGCATTCTGATGGACCCCAGAAAAATGCTCGTCTGGTTCTGCGGGTCCCCGCAGAAGTATTTGATAGTACCCTGGCCAGGCTTGGGGCTCTGGGCCGGGTTCTGGATCAATCAACCCGGGCCCAGGATATTACCGAACAGTACTATGACCTGGAAGCTCGTCTGGATAACAAAAAAAGGCAGGAGAAAAAGTACCTGGAAATACTGGATATCGCTGTTCAGGTTGAGGAAATCCTTAAAGTAGAGCGTGAACTGGAAAGGATCCGGGGTGAAATTGAAAGCATGGAGGGGCGGATGCGTTATTATGAGGACCGGATCTCCCTCGCTACTATTACAATTCTGGCCCGGGAAATCCATACTCCCTCAGCCATTCTGGCAACATTAAAGGAAGCCCTTTCCAGCCTGGGAGAGAGTTTTCAGGGAATGATAGTTTTTGCAGCTACCATAGTACCCTGGGCGGTGGTAATTGTTCTGATTGGCTGGGTTTTAGTCTCTTTCTGGGGTAGAAAGGGGGATTAGCTCCCTGTTGCATGTTAGGTATCCCTGTGATAAAATTCAATAAAAGAACAAGGTTTTTCCGCGGACATAGCTCAGCCGGTAGAGCGTTGGCTTCCCAAGCCGAAGGTCGTGGGTTCGAGCCCCATTGTCCGCTCCAGTTTATCAGGGGGCTCCACCCCCCTTTACTTTTTTCGTTAACAGAACTGGCTGCAGCAGAATAATGTTAGCAGGTAGCAAATTAACAGTTGGATGAAAAGGGGAGCGAGTAAAGGCAATAAGCAGGTTTTGCCCCTTTTATTAATCCTGGGAGTTTTGATTGTCCCTGAAGAAGAGAAGGAAGTTTTTACAGGAGTTGATGGGTTTTGCAGGATTGCTGTTTGGGGTCTAGAATAGAAAAAAGGGTTAAAGGAGGAAAGGATTTTGCGAACAAAACAGGTTATGCGAAATAAGCCAGTAATGCTGGTCCTGTTATCTGTTTTGAGCCTGATTTTGCTCGGAGGGTGTCATATTTTTTTTGAAGATGATCGGCCTGATCTGGAAACCCCTCCGGAACTGGAACTGTCAAAAAAGGGTGATGAAGAAGTTATCTTCGAATTTGTTGATGATGAACAATGGCGTCAAAATTTGGAAGAAGTTACAATATACCTGGTAGCAGAACTGAAAAATAATGGGGGAGAGAATCGGCTTTTTTATCAAGAACCTGATGATTTTGAAATTGAGCCCGGTAAGTTGACTGTTTACTGGACTGATGAATGGGATCCGTTTGAACCTTTCCATATCCCTCCTTATCTCTGGAATAAAGATGAGGTCCCGTTTTTTCTTTTTGAAGTTTCGGCAGCAGGGTTTTCTGCTTCCCGGCTTAAGGTTGATTTAAAAGAATAGATTAAGGCAATTATAGAAAAAGAAGGACCCGGCAGCAGGGTCCTTCTTTCATAATTATTAAAGGTAAATCCTGGTTGGTGAAGAATACTTAAATCAAATCCAGTTAATGGAGAGGAGGATTTAATTTGCGCAAAATTTTTTTGCTGAGCCTGGTCCTGATCTTGATGTTTGCCTTTACCTCGGAAACCATGGCTCAGAGTATTTCCATCCGGGGAAATGCTTCCTACTGGGGAGGGCATTTCTGGGTAGGTGCTTCTGCCCGAGCTCAGCTAACAGAAAATCTTTCGGCAAGGGCTTCTTTTAGCAGTTCCGTGCAAAGATATTATCGGGCTTCAGTAGAAGGAATATATGATTTCAGATTGACTGAGGAGTTTAACCCTTATGCCGGAGCCGGGGTTGGCTACAGTACCTTCCGGGGCGCCAATGTTGATCTAATTGGAGGGCTAAATGTCCGGATTGATCCACTAACGTTGCATAAAAAAAATAACTGAATGTCAACCCTTAAAAAATTATGAAATAGCATCCGGCCCTCGTTATAAAAAGGTATATTTTCCCAGCTGTTTTTTTCTGCGAAGAGCCAAAAATGCAACCCTCTAAAGGTAGCCCTCACACCACATTTTGCCAGTTTTTTATATTTTCTGCTGTTCTAAACCATCAAGAGATGGTTGGCTTCTCCGGACATCACCTGCCTTTCAATTTCTTTAAACTCTCCTTCATAATCTATCTTTTTTCGGCCCCTTGAAGTTCGAGTTGGCTTTTTCAAGATTTTCCTTAAAAAAGTTTCAAACTCTTCATAAAGGCAGGCGATGAAGCATCTTTTTATTTTCAATAAGTCTTCTGATACGCCATATCTAAGCTTAACAAGAAGCAAGAGACAGTAGGTGGTTAAAGCCATTAATAGCTGGGTTTCCACCGCTCGGGGAGAAGTCCCATAAAAATGTTTGATCTCCAGGTTCTGCTTCACCCATTTAAAAAAGATCTCTATTTGCCAGCGATTGCGATATATTTCCGCAATTTCGGTGCAGCTCCGCTGAAAATCATTGGTGATAATAGTGATGGGGGTTCCTTCAGAATCTTTAGTCTCTATCAAGAGCAGTGGGTTTCTCATCTTCTTTTTCCCATTTCCCAGGATTACTTTCTGATACCTGGTTATAACTCCCCCTGCAGGGTATTCTTCGATTACGGTTTTTACCGCATTGCTTTTAAGTCTGGTTACAAAAAGGGTGTTTTCATCGCAGTATCGATCAAATCTGGCATAGTCTACATAGGCCCTATCTAAGACATGTATTGTGTCTTCATCATTAACAACTAGATTGTCTGTCTCGGAGTTGTCGGCTATATTTTGTGTGGTGACTGTATTGTCTTCTGGAATGCTGTGGCCATAAGAAAAGTCAATCTTCAAGTGGATCTTGATGCCGGCTTTGGTTTTTCTGAACCTGGCCCAAAGGAATTTTTTTACGGCGCAGGTTATCACAGAAGAATCTACAATTTTTAAAATTGGTCTTTGTTTTATTGGTTTGAAAGAGAGCTCTTTCCGCAGTTCAGCTACAGCAGTATTATAGATAAAGCGAGCAAGTTGTGGCGGAAAAACTCTTAAGCGCCTGGATATTTGGGAGTGACTGATGGACTTCAATCCCGTAAATTCCTGAAATTCATCGTTGTCAAAGTGGCTGGCTATATCTCGGAGGCTTCGGCACTTGTTAAGCATGGCGAAAATTAGTATAATGACCAGTTTAAATCCAAATAATTTCTTTACATAACGATCAACCCCACTTTCTTTTATTTTCTGCTTAATGCTCTCTCCCATTACCGGGTACAGCAGGTGCAAAAATGTGGTTTTTCTGGTATCCTTACTGTACATTTTCTTGTCTCCCTTATAATAGAGATTTGGGCAAGGACTACCTATCTTTATTATAAGGGATAATTGGTTCTTGCGCATGTTGGTGTATGATGAATTCCGATCATCAAGCTATTCTATAAGAGTTATCATTCGGGAGTGTGGCCAAACTATGATGCTTTAACA
>SL_5KL_010_SEDDRAFT_10001585_pt1 | contig 13520 bp, 10 predicted proteins | sample SodLakKL_010_SED_FD_9118 | JGI IMG/M metagenome (IMG submission 9118)
GTTCATGGATGTGCTGGGAGAGGGGGGGCGGCGCCGGCAACGGCAGCGGGAACAAGGTAATCGTCCACGATCCCATGGAGGACCTGGTTATGTCCACCCTCCCGGGGGCTCCAGGGGTCGGAGGTGAAGACCACGGTGAGTTCGAGCTCGGGTACGATGAAGAGGAACTGGCCGCCGTACCCCCAGGCGAACCGCACCTCGTGACCACCGGAATCCCGGGCCCACCACCCCAGCCCGTAGCCGTTTCCGTCCCGGCGGGAGAACACGCGGGGGCGCCAGGACTCTTCCACCCAACTCCGTTCCAGGACCCTCTCACCCTCCATGACCCCACCCTGCCGGTAGAGCTCACCGAATCGCAGGAGATCCCGAGGGCTGATGAGCATGTCATTGCCCCCGAAGTGGATCCCCTGAGGATCCCGGGGCCACGCCGGAAGCCGGATCCCCGCCGGCTCCGCCAGAGTGCGCCTGGCCAGCTCGTGGGTGGCCAATCCCGAGGCCCGGACCAGGAGGGCCGAGACCAGGTGTGAGTTTCCGGTGCTGTAGACCATGCGGTCACCGGGTTCGTGGATCATGGGGCGCTCCAGCACCCACCGGACCCAGTCCCGGCTGGCAACCCAGCTACCGTAGTTGCCGAAGGAGGTGGACTGGAGCCCCGAACTCATGGAGAGGAGGTGAGCCAGGGTGATCTCGTGGCGCGGGTCGGGGGTCGGGTCGTCCGCCTCCCCGTTCCGGACCGGAACGTACTCTGGGAAGAAGGGCGCCATGGGGATCTCCACCCCATCCAGGTACCCTTCCTGGATGGCTCCCCCCACCACCGCCGAGAGGAGGCTCTTCGACACCGACTTCACATTGGCGGGCCGGTCCGGCGGCGGGCCCCGGAAGTGGCGTTCCAGGAGCACCTCCCCGTGCCGCGCCACCAGCATGTTGTGAAGCCGGGATTGGCGGCCGGCCACCTCCAGCGCCTCCTGGATGAGCAGGCTATCCAGGCCCACCCCACCCGCCGGGCTCCGGCGATCCAGGAGGGGAAGGGAGGCCTCCGGTGAGGCCTGGCCCTGAGCCTGCGCTCCGTCCGCTCCGCTCTCCCCCTTCCCCTCAGCCTGCGCTCCGTGCGCCCCATTTTCCCCCTTCCCCCGCTCTACCGTGCCATCCCCCATCTGACACCCCGCTGCGCCAAGGCTCAGGGTCGCCAGGATCATGGCCGGAATGAGTGGGAGTAGGCGCCGGCGCAACCGTGCCCAGCACCCCGGCGTTGCCGGGGACCCGAACCGTCCGGAGGTGTCCGGCTCTGTGGCGACAGAGGCCGTTGCGGGGGCGTCTCCCGCCACCGTTCCGTCCGGCGTTGCCGGAGCATCCCGGCCGAGGCTGATAGTCCTTTGGTGGAAGAGTAGGTGCATGGGCAGGGATAGGTGTTTCAGGGTGCAGTGCTCCGATACGTTACCCCAATCAACGGGTGCCAGGATCCGAGGCTTCGAGGGTCCGCCTCACTGGACCGGAGCGGGCGGATGGAACATACTCCTTCATCCGGCGGGGCAATCGGGCCGGCGGAGCCGTGACGGGCTCCGTGCTCGCTGTTCCCGTTCCGCACCTGCACCCCAGTCCACCCTCTTCCTTCATCACCAGGAGTCCCAGCCATGGCTTCGGATCGGGACGGCTACGAGTCCCTCTTCCTCGAACACCTCACCTGGCCCGAGGTGGAGCTCGCTCTCACCAGCGGAATGACCACCGCCGTGGTGGCGGTAGGAGCCACGGAGCAGCACGGCCCTCACCTCCCCCTCTGCGTGGACGCGGAGCTGGGGACTGCGCTGGCCTGGCGTGTGGCTCGGAACATGGGAGACGCCCTGGTGGCCCCCACCATCCGGGTGGGGTGCTCCGAGCATCACATGGGATTTGCCGGGACCATCTCCGTGTCGCCGGAAACCCTGGAGGCAGTCTGCCGCGACTACTGCGTCAGCCTGGCGCGGCACGGATTCACCGACATCTGTCTCATTCCGTCACACGGCGGAAACTTCGCCCCGCTCCGGGAGATGGTGCCCCGCCTGCAGGCGGCGGTGGAAGCGGTGGACACGAACTGCTGGGTGGGGGCGTACACGGACTTGCTCGGGCTCGTGGGCCTCTGGCGTCTGGTCGTGGAAGAGGAGTTGGGGCTCGGAGACCGGGTGGGCGGCCACGCCGACATCGCCGAGGCNTCGGAGATGCTTCACATCCTCCCGGAGCTGGTTCGGGTGGACCGGGCCGAGCCCGGACGCATGGGGGAGCTGGACCAGGAGTTGGTGGACCGTGTCTTCGAGAAGGGACTTCAAGCGGTCACTACCAATGGGATCCTGGGGGACCCCCGGGGGATGGACGCCCAGGTGGGAGAGAAGCTGCTCGAGACCACGGCCCGGATCATCGCCGAGGCCTTCCGAGAGGATGCGGAGCCTGACCGAGGCTGAGTGGTCGGGGCTCACGCCGGAGGGGCTGAGCGGCTCGGGCAGGGACGATAGTTAAAGGGCCGGCTCGGTTCGGGCAGGGACGATGGTCAAGGGGCGGGCTCGGTTCGGGGAAGGGCGCCCGCCGGCTCAATTCACCTCGTTGCGGATGGGCTCCAGGGAGAGGATGTAGCGCGCCAGGGCACGAAGGTCGTCATCGGTGAGGAAGCTCGTTCCCTCGTTGATGACCTCCGCCATGGAGCCCCCGGCGAAGTCCCCGTCGGGGGTCATGCCGAACTGCAGGTACCGACTCATGTGCCGTTCTGTCCAGCCAGCCACCCCTGTCTCGTGGGGGGTGATATTCGGCATGCGGCTTCCGTCAGCGCCCTGGGGGGTGCCGGCGTAGCGCATGTCATCCACTACGGCGCCGGTGCGGGTCCGGGGAGAATGGCACTCGGCGCAGTGGGCCACCGCCTGAGAGAGGTAGGCGCCCCGGTTCCAATCGTCATCCCGACTCGGGTCGGGCTCGAAGCGCCACTCCCGGAAGTTCAGCGCCTTCCACGCCGCCACCCCGGCCCGGAGCCCGGCCAGGAGGGAGAGGTCGTGGGGGCGGTTCTCCCGGGCCACTGGCGGGATGGCCTGGAGGAAGGCGTAGAGATCCGAGATGTCGTCATCGGTCATCCCGGTGAAGGCGGTGTAGGGAAACACCGGATAGTAGTGGGTTCCGTCGGGCCCCCGTCCCTCCCGCAGGCTCCTCCGGAGGTCTTCCTCCGTCCACCTACCGATCCCGTCCTCGGGGTGGGGCGTGATGTTGGTTCCATAGAAGGTGCCGAAGGGGCTCTCGATCTCCTTGCCCCCGGCCATGAAGCCGCTTCGGGCCTCGGTGTCCTCGGTGTGACACGACACGCAGTTTCCGGCCCGTGCCAGATAGGCTCCCCGCTCTACCGGATCGTCGGAGGCCGGGTCGCCACGCATCTCCCACACTGGAAGGGTGTCCACGGGGGATCTGAAAGGGCCAGGGCCGACGTGGTGCGAGAGGGTGGAGGCCTCTGCCAGAAGCACGGAGGTGCCGGCCCCACCTGCGGGAAGGAGGGCGTCAGCAGTGGGGATAAGCACGAAACCCAAGCCCACCCCCGCCAGGATGGCCGGCAGGAGGAGGCGCCGGGGAGGCCGGCGACGTCCCCTGTGGTCACGCGTCTCCCGGCGTGCAGGATCTGGTGCAGTCTCCATATCACCCCTCAATGCGTTGTGGAATCAGTCTCCGTGCGCTGTGAAATCAGGTCCCCCCGGTGCCCAATCAGCTTCCCGGTGCGCAGTCAGCCTCCATCGATCCGGGGATCGGCACCGGTCAGTTCCGGAAGTCCTCATGGCAGGCGCCGCATGATGCGCCCAGGGCGGCGAAGGCCTGGACCATGGCCTGCCGATTCCCCCCCTCCACGGCGCTCCTGAAGGCTTCGGCCCGGTCAGCGCTGGTCTGGGAGCGAGACACGAAGGTGTCCCAATTAGACCAGACTGCAGGGTCAGCACCGCTCTCCTCATGATCCGTTCCCTCGGGGAAGAGCCCGGGGATATCGCCCAGGAGTCCTGCCAGAGCCACCCCGTGCAAGGAGAGACTCTCCTCATAGGGCGCACCGTCCAGAAGGATGGCGGCCACGGAAGCCATGTGTCCGCCAACCGCCCGCATGACACCCTTGCGATGGTCCACGATGGCCTCAACCTCCGGGTCGGCCGTAGCCATGCGTTCCAGGATGTGGGAGGCGCCAGGGGTCATGGCCGGGGTGGATGTCAGGGACTCAGCAGCGGCCAGACCCGCCGCCGCCACCGACAGAGCCAGGGCACCGGTGAGGGCAAAGAGCGGGACTTTTCGGAACATGGGTGGGCTCCTTCGGGGTTGGGGTGGGGAGAGAAAGTGCAAGGCGCCGAATCTCTGGTTTCCAGGCACCGATCCATGTGACGGTACGCTGCCCTGCCCCGCTCCGGCAAGATGGGTGAAGCCTCGGGGGAAGCGGTGAAGGGCAGGTGACCCTGAGGCGGAAGCAGTGGCACTCGGGCGCTCCCAAGCGCAAGCAGTGATGATTCAAATTTCTCTGAATGCCCCGGCCGCTGTGGGATGGGGTCTTGGTCGCCAGGCGGTTGTGTCCGGACTCCCGCCTGACTCCCGGGGGGCCTGCTCACCCCCACCTGAGTTAGCTTTTGGAGACCTCCGCCAACCCCTGCCCCTGTGACTCCATGGACCCCCAGCGGCCCACCACACTCCTTCGACTCCGCATGCCCGACGGCCCGCCGCCAGGCCCCGCACCAGAGACTGCGGCCCCGGCGCAGGCCGCTGAGGTGCAGGCCTTGGCCCGCTTCATCGCCGGGAACCGTCCGGTGGTGTTGGCGGGAGCCGGGTGCAGCACCGAGTCCGGCATCCCCGACTACCGGGGAGCCGGTGCCCGGGGGCGGGACCGCCGACCCGTTCTCTACCAAGAGTTCGTGCGAAGCCCCGAGGCCCGCGCCCGCTATTGGGCCCGGAGTTCGGCTGGGTGGACCCGTTTCCAGGGCGCTCGGCCGAATCCGGCGCATCGGGCGTTGGCGGCGTTGGAGGAGAGGGGGGAAATCCCAGGCATCATTTCTCAGAATGTGGATGGTCTCCACCAGGCCGCGGGAAGTCGGCAGGTGCTGGAGCTACATGGCTCACTGGCCCGCGTCCGTTGCCTGTCCTGCGGCGCGGTGGAGTCACGAGCTGCCTTCCACCGACGGCTTCAGTTGCTGAATCCCCATTCGCCCGTCTTCGACGCCCATGTCCGGACCCTCGCCGACGGCGACTCCGCGCTCCCGGAGGAGGCCCATGTCGGCTTTCGGCCGGCGCCCTGTCTCCGGTGTGGGGGGATCACCAAGCCGGACGTGGTCTTCTTCGGGGAGAGCGTTGCCCGGTCGACGGTGGATGAGGCCTGGGGCCTCTTCTACCGGGGACGAGGGCTTCTGGTGGTGGGGTCTTCCCTCGCCGTCTATTCCGGGCGCCGCTTCGTTCAGCGGGCGGTGGAGGAGGGGCGGCCCGTGGCCATCGTGAATCTGGGGGCAACCCGGGCCGATGGTAACGCCCAGTTGAAGGTAGAGGATCGAGTTGGCCGCCTCCTCCCCCAGGTGTTGGACCTCCTTTGAGGGAACCTCAACGGATCCAGATCCACCAGATCAGGGCCAGAATCAGGCTCCACGCCACCAAGAGCACCCCCGCCAAGACTAGGAGGAAGCGCAGAGGGCGAGCTACCCACCGGTGGATAACCCGGGCCGCGGCCGCCTCCGCGTCCCGGCGTACGTCACCGGGGAGGCGCCCCACCACCAAGCTGAGTCCAAGTGGGACGATGATCAGGTCATCCAGAAGTCCGAGCACCGGAACCACCACCGGGATCAGGTCCACCGGGCTCAGGAGGTAGAGGATGAGGAGCATCCCGGCGAGGCGCCAGCGAAGGGGGGTGTTCCGGTCCCGGATTGCGTAGGCCACCACCAGGATCTCACGCCTGAAGCGGAGGAACCTACCCCGAATGGCGGTGCCGATGCGCTTCATGAGATCAGCGAGTTCATGGGACGGACATGGACGAGTTCATGGGACGGGCATGGATAGGAGGTGGGCGAGCTAAGAGGCGTGCGGATCCAAAGAGGGTGGCACCACTGGAGGGTGGCACCATTGGAAGATGGGGTCTTGTTCCAATTCAGGGCAGAGACGGACCGAGTGCCACTCGAGCTGAGCTCGACCCGAGTTCCCGGGAGACTCCCGGGAACTCGTGCATCCATCGCTCGCCGCAACGCCACGGGCCAAAAACCGAATCCGGATTCGGTTTTCCGGGGCGGGCCCGATTCCCCGAGCCGCCCCACCCATTTCCGGGACGTGGGATCGCGGGGTGTTCGGATGCCGGGTGTTCAGACCCGGGATGCTCGGACCGGTTCTGCCGCCCAGCTTTGAAGGCCTTGCCCGCCACCCCCTCGCGCTTGTTCGTGGACGGTGTTGGTCGGGTAGGCACAGCCTGAGAGGTGCCGCCGTGGACGCATCCCCCCACAACAGCATCCACGAACAAGCCCCCAGGGGTGTGCTGGGAGGTATCCCGCAGGTGGCGTGTGATCCGTCACAGCGGATGTCAATTCCCTACTATCCGGACTATCCGGCCCATCCAACAGCCTTCCCCTCGGCGGCTTGATCCACCGTTCACCTGCACTGAATCTGAAGAAGATCCGGAAGCCGACCTGGCGGCACCATTGGGGGACTCACCGGGGTAGGACCCCTGAGCCTCCAAGTTACCGCGCGACCAGATTTCCCGCGCGTACCGGCGCACTCGCCGACGCTCGGAGATTCCGATGCCACGACAACCCGCTCGGTCCCGCTCAGTCGTGTGCGAACCGGGCTCTTGTGTCCCGCGTGAACCGGGCCCTTCGTTCCGTACGAATCGGGCTTCTGGTCCCGCGAGGACCGGGCTACCGTGCTGGACCTGGTCCGTCCCTCCCTCCGGCCATGGATCACTGGACATGTTCTACGCCCTTCTGGTACTGAGCTTCCCGGGTTTTCTGCCGGTACCCGCGGCTGTTGCGACCTCTCCGGGCCTCACCGCAGTTCCGGTGGTGTCCACTGCCACCCCCCCCGCCACTGATCCGTGCTCGGAGCCCCTGGGGTGGCGTGTGGCGGAGATCGATCCCCGCTTCGGTCTCGGGCAGGGGGAGGCGGAGGCCGCCGTCCACGCTGCCGCCCGCCTCTGGAATGAGGCGGCGGGGCAGGAGCTCTTCTTCCACGACCCGGATGATGGGTTCGACGTCGTTTTCCACTGGGATGAGCGCCACGCCCGGATCCAGGAGTGGCTTCCCCGCCGCCGAGCCCTGGACGCTGAGATGGAGGCGCTGGCCAGGGATCGAGCTCGAGTGGAGGAGATGCGCGCTGAGCTGAACCTCTTCCAGGTGGAGCACGAGCGACGCCTGGAGACGCTGGATCGGCGCTGGGATGCGTACGCGGAGCTTCTGGCGGAGTGGGAGGCCCGGCGCCCCATCCCCCCGGATGTGCAGCGGCAGCTGGACTGGGAAGCGGAAGAGCTTGAGCGGGAGCGCGTCAATCTGAACCGGGATGCGGCGCGCCTGAACGAGGAAGTGGCCAGGGTGAATCGGGAGACGCAACGGCTGAACCAGCGGATCCAGGAGCTGAACGCCAGGCGAGCGGAGGTGGAGGCGGATTCGCCCCTTGGGAGCATTCGTTCCGGCTTCTACCGGGAGACCCACCGCACCCTGGGACGCTGGAGTGTTTCGGTGACCCGGGAGGTCTTCATCTACCAGTTCGATGACAGGGATCATCTGGAGAAGATCGTGGCCCACGAACTGGGGCACGCCCTGGGGCTCGAGCACGCCGTTGAACCCGGCGCCCTCATGCACGAACTCCACGTAACGGGACCGGGCGTTTCCCTGGAGGAGTCCAGGCTTCGCCTCACCGACGCCGACATTGCCCTTCTCCGGGAACAGTGCCCGGATCTGCCCGCCTTCCGTTGATGGCCTGGCCGTTGAGCTCCCGGCCGTCGTCGGGGGCACCATGATCTCGGCGCGCCGACCCGCATCTGCCCAGGATGTGGCGCGTCACTACGACGAGTTGGACCGCTTCTACCGGGGGCTCTGGGGCGAGCACCTCCATCACGGACTGTTCGAGAGCCCGCGGGACGATCCTCAGGAAGCTGCGGCCCGGCTCGTCCAGCGAGTGGCGGATCTGGCGAGGCTTGGCGCCGGCGACCATGTCTGCGATGTGGGGTGTGGGTACGGTGCCACGGCGCGGCAATTGGTGGAGGAGAGAGGGGTGACGGTGACCGCCCTCTCCCTCTCAGGTGCCCAGCTCGCCCACGCCCGGAGCGTCACGGCGCCGGATGCCCCCATCCGGTACCTGCAGAGGGACTGGCTGGAGAATGATCTCCCCGACGGCACCTTCGATGCTGCCTTGGCGGTGGAGAGCCTGTCGCACATGCGAGACAAGGACCGGTTCTTCAGCGAGGTGCATCGGACCCTTCGCCCCGGAGGTCGGCTCGTGGTGTGCGCCTGGATCGCCGCCGAGGATGCGGGGGCTCTCGCCCGCCGCTTCCTCCTGGAGCCCATCTGTCGGGAGGGTGCGCTTCCAGGGATGCCCACGGAGGGGGAGTGCCGCGCCTTCCTGGCCCGGCACGGTCTGGCCCTGGAAACAGTCCTGGATCTGAGCCGGGAGGTCCGCCCGACCTGGGCCGTCAGTGGCCGCCGCCTCCTGGCCGCGCTGGCCAGGGACCCCGATCTCAGAAAGGCCGCTCTGGACCGGGGGGTCCGAAACCGGAGCTTCGCCCTCTCCGTCTTCCGGATCCGTCTGGCTTACCGGGTAGGGGCCATGCGCTACCTGGTCTTCGCGGCCCGGCGTCCCATGGCTTGATTCACCCCTACTTCCGGTACCGGGTCAGTCCTTCCTGGGCCACCGAAGCCACCAGAGCTCCTTCCCGGGTGAAGATGCTCCCCCGGGCGAATCCCCGCCCCCCGGCCGCTACCGGGCTGTCGACCCGGTAGAGGAGCCATTCGTCGGCACGAAACGGACGGTGGAACCAGAGGGAATGGTCCAGAGAGGCCACCTGTACGGAAGGTGAGCGTACGGTGAGACCGTGGGTCCGGAGAACGGTGGAGAGGACGGTGTAGTCCGAGACGTATGCCAGCGAGGCCTGATGCAGGATCGGGTCATCCGGGAGCCGATCCATCACCCGGAACCAGCTTGTGCGGGTCGGCGGCCCCGGCTCGGGATCCAGCACGTCGCCGGGTTCCACCGGGCGGAAGTCGATGGGCCGGTCCTGGGTGAGGACACCTCGCACTTCGGCCGGGATGCGGTCGGCTTGGGCGCGGATGAACTCAAGCTCCGGGCGAAGGGACTCGGGAGGAGGCGCATCCGGCGCCTCGGTCTGATGCTCAAGCCCCGCCTGCTCGGCGTGGAAGGAGGCCGAAAGGTTGAAGATGGCCTTGCCGTGCTGGATGGCGGTGACCCGCCTGGTGGCGAAGCTTCCGCCGTCCCTGAGCCGGTCCACAAAGTAGACGATGGGGGCTGCGAGATCGCCGGGAAGGATGAAGTAGCCGTGGATGGAGTGGGCCTCCCACGGCTTCGCCAGGGTCCGGCGCGCCGCCACCAGCGCCTGGGCCAGTACCTGGCCACCGAAGACCCTCCCGGTGCCGATGTCCCGATTCCGACCCCGGTAGATGTTGAGCTCCAGTACTTCCAGGTCCAGAAGGGCGATGAGTTGGTCGACGCTGGACGTCATGATACCTTGGGTAGAAACATTTGTAGTAATGGGTTCGTCGTCGGAGGTTATGAAGTTCTCGAGGTGAGGTCGATACCCCGGAATACCCTCGTCGATTCCCTGACTTGTGCCCTTCGTCCCCCTCTCTCCGGGAAGGCATCCATGCAGCGACACCCGGCCATACGCATCGCCCCCCTCGCCGGTCCAGCCCTCTTTCTCGCTCTCCTCCTGGCTCCGGTCACCCCTGCTTCGGCCCAGGGGTTCTCCTTCTTCGACCAGAGTGCATGCGCCATGGCTCGGGCGGGCGCCGGGGTGGCACTCCCGTGCGATGACGGCTCCGCCCTCTTCTACAACCCGGCGGCGGTGGCAGGGCAGACCGGCGTCCGAGCTTCCCTGGGAACCGTGGCGCTCTTCAGCCGTGGTGACTTCACCGATGACCGCACCCGGACCACCACGGAGATGGACAACCCGCTGGGGGTAGCCCCTCACCTCTTCGTTCATTCCAGTGTGAGCGACCGGGCCACCCTGGGATTGGCCGTCTACGCGCCCTATGCCTTCGCTACCCGCTGGCCCCGGGAGTTCCAGGGGAGCTTCGTTTCCTTCGACAGTTCGCTCAGCGCCGCCTTCATCCAGCCCACCCTGGCCTACCGCCTTCACGACCGCCTCTCCATCGGGGTCGGCGGGATTCTGGCGGTGAGTTCGGTGGATTTGAACCGGCGCCAGGACCTCTCTCTCCTGCGGCTCTCGGAGGGGTCGCCGCGCTTCGGTGAACTGGGCGTGGCGCCGGGGACAGCTTTTGCGGAGACCAACCTCTCGTCCGATCGTGCTACAGGGTACGGTGCCCACTTGGCCCTTCAGGCTCGCCTGAGCGATCGGCTTACCCTGGGAGCCCGGATGCTCTCCCGGGTCACCCTGGACTATGAGGGGCGGGCCTCCTTCCAACCGGTGGAAACGGGGATCGTCCTCCCGGCCGGCAACCCACTGGGGCTTCCGGCGGGCACTCCTCTGGATCTGATCCTGGCCCAGGCCTTTACCCAGGGTCCTCTGGTTCGCCAGTGGGCTGCCACTGAGATCACTCTGCCGGCCCAGGTGGTGGTGGGGCTGGGGCTCCAGGCATCGCCGGATCTCCGGCTGGCCCTGGACTACCAGTGGATCAATTGGTCCACCTTCGATTCGGTGGAGCTCCAGTTTGAGAACCCCGATCTGAACGACACGCTGATCCAGGATTACCGAAACGCCGACGCCATCCGGGTGGGCGCCGAATACGCTCTCGGTGAGCGATGGGGACTACGGGCCGGGTACCTCTACAATCGGAATGCGTCGCCGGACCAGACGGTGACCCCCCTGGTTCCCGAGGGCGAGAGGAACCACCTCACCGCCGGTGTGGGCGTCGAGTTGGCCCCCGGTGTCCGTCTGGATGCCGCCTATCACTACATGCGTCAGAATGATCGCCGCGGGCGAACCCTGAACCCCCTCCCGGGCGATGTGCCCAGTGTGGACCTGAACGACGGCCTCTACCGTGTCCACGCCCACCTCCTTGGCTTCACTCTCTCCCTGGGGCGCTGACCATGATGACCTCAAGCCATCGCGCCATCCGCTCCCTCCTACTCTTCCTGGTTGCCGCCATGGCGCTGACGGCGTGTGACGACCAGGGACTCGTCTCACCGTCACCGGAGTTGGAGGATGATCTCTTCGCGCGCTACGTGGCGCTGGGCAACAGCATCACGGCCGGATTCCAGTCCGAGGGGATCAATGAGGAGACCCAGATGGAGTCGTATGCGGCGCTCCTGGCCCGTCAGATGGGGACCCGCTACCACGCGCCCCTCCTGAACATGCCCGGTTGCCCGGCCCCGGTGGTGAACCCCATCACCCGGGAGCGGGTCGGCGGGGCCGGCCAGGGGGACTGCGGGCTCCGGTCCACGCCGGTGCCCCGATTCCTGAACAATGTGGCCGTGCCCGGGGCGGCGGTGCTGGACCTCACCGCAAATCTGGGCCCGGGTACGAGTCCGAATCCCCTCACCACCCTCTTCCTCGGAGGCCGTACGCAGGTGGAGGCCGCACTGGATGCCGACCCCACCTTCGTCAGCATCTGGATGGGGAACAATGACGTTCTCGGTGCCGCGCTGCAGGGGATGGTCACCGAGGACAATGTCACGGCCGTGTCCACCTTCCAGACCCGCCTGGTCCGGGCCCTCGACGCCCTCGAGGCCGGCGGGGTGCAGGGCGGTGTCCTCATCGGAGTGGCGGATGTGACCCTGATCCCCCATCTGACGCCTGGTGTCGCCTTCTGGAACGCCGCCCAGCAGGGCCTCCTTCCCCCCACCTTCCAGGTGTCGCCCACCTGCCGACCGGGTGACGCCGGAGGAGTGGGAGAAACCACCCTGGTCCCCTTCGGCTTCGGGTTCGGAGACCTCTTTCTCCGGGCGCAGGCCGGCCTTCCCGTGGTGTTGAACTGCGCTACCGCGCCCAGGGTGCTCTCTGCCCAGGAGATCGGGATCCTGGTTCAGACGGTGGACGGGTACAACGAAGTCCTGAGTGCCCAGGCCCAGGCTCGGGGGTGGGCCTTCCTGGATCCCAATCCCCTCTTCCAGGAACTCCGTCGTGACGGCCTGGTCCCGCTCTTCCCGAATCTCGGAAACCCCACTGAACTCTTCGGCCCCATGTTCAGCTTGGATGGGGTGCATCCCAGCGCCGAAGCGCATCGTCTGGTCACCAATGAACTCGTCCGGGCCATCAACGGGGTGTACGGGACGTCGCTCGAGCCGGTGGAACTCACCGACCGCGTGGCATCGGCCAGTCACCGCATGACGTCCGTCGGTCGGTGATGGATGGGAGTGGGGTGTCGGATGCCGAGGATCAGTCCACAGGCGGATGGCCGGGGCCTGCCCGAAGCCTGAATGGGATCCGGGTCCTGGACCTCTCCGGGAATCTGGCGGGACCTTACTGCGGCCAGATCCTGGCCGATCTGGGAGCCCAGGTGGTGAAGGTGGAGAGACCCGGCCGGGGGGATCCGGCCCGGGCCTGGGCTCCACCGGACTGGGGCGGAGACGGGACCCTGTTTCTGGCCTCCAACCGCGGGAAGCGCAGCCTGGCTCTGGAGTTGGGATCCGACCAGGGCGCTACGATCCTGGAGCGCCTCCTCTCTCGGAGTGATGTGGTGATCCAGGCGTTCCGACCTGATGTTGCCAGGAGGTTCGGCCTCACGGGTAAGGAGCTCCGCTCCAGGCACCCAGGGCTCATCATCTGCACCCTCACCGCCTTCGACCCGGAGGGCCCGCTGGGCGACCGGCCGGGGTACGATCCCCTCATCCAGGCCCACTCCGGGATTCTATCGGTCACCGGGCCTCGTGGGGGGGCTCCCGTTCGGGTGGGGACCTCCATGATGGACATGGGAGCCGGGATGTGGGGTGCCCTCGGGATCCTGGCGGCGCTCCGGAGCCGGGATCGGGATGGGGAAGGCCGTGAAGTGCAGATCTCCCTGGAGGATGTTGGGCTGGCCTGGGGGGCCTATCACCTCATGGGGGTAGAGGCCTCCGGGCAGGTTCCCGGGCCCATGGGCACGGGGCTCGGGATGATCGCGCCCTACGGCGCCTTCCCCACCCGGGACGGAGCGGTCATCCTGGCCGTAGGGACCGATGAGCTCTTCCGCCGATGCTGCCTGGCCCTGGGCATGGATGAGGTGGCCCGGGACCCCCGATTCACGCGGAATGCGGACCGGGTGCGGCACCGGGAAGGGCTGGAGGCGGCCATGGCCGAGGCCACCCAGGGGCTCACGAGGGAAGAGGTGGAGGTCCGGATGGTGGCGGCCGGCGTTCCCTGCGCGCCGGTTCGGGACATGGGAGAGGTCGCCGCCGATCCCCTGGTCCGAGGC
>SL_5KL_010_SEDDRAFT_10001586_pt1 | contig 13516 bp, 20 predicted proteins | sample SodLakKL_010_SED_FD_9118 | JGI IMG/M metagenome (IMG submission 9118)
AATGGATACTGTTCGGGAAAAACAGGAAGAGTATTTGTCAAAGGAAGAGCTGCATAAAATGCGCGAAGACGGGAGGCGCTACTAATCAGTAATGTGGTAATTGATGCTTCTGTTGCTCTTTCATGGGTTTTACCTTCTGAAGATACTAATCAAGCTTTATCTCTTCGTAATCATGCACTCGATAATCCAGAGGTTTTGTTACTGGTGCCACCAAATTTCTGGTATGAAGTAGCTAATGTACTTTGGGTGGCAATTCTTAGAAAAAGATTGAACAAGCAAGATGCTATGAAAGTCTTGGAGCTGCTTTTAAGTTTTGAATTCATGGTGTGTAGCGCCGACCCTAAAAACTGCTTGAAATTTTCAATAGTTCATGATTTGGCAGCCTATGATACTGCCTATCTTGATTTGGCACTGGACCAACAAGCAACATTGTGGACTATGGACCAGTCATTGAAGAAGGTTGCTGAAAGTTTAGGTGTTACTGTTTTGCCTTAAGCACTATTGAAGAATTTAACCGGCCAGCACTTTTCGAGTTCACTTTGAAAAGCATGAAAAAATGTCCAGTCAGAAGCCTTCCGGTTATGACTGAGAATTCAAGCCAGATCAGGCGGATTAGATAGTTCTTCCCGGATGATCAACTCGAGACTTTCCGTAAATTTTTTGTTATCCTCGTCAGTGCGTTTCTTAGGGCCTTTTGTCCGCCCACCGCTGCGGCGGTGCTTAGCCCTGGCTTCCCTTTCTTCAAGCATAAAATCAATTTTTTCTGGGCGGTATTCCTTACCGGAAGGGTTTAGTGATCTAACATTTTTACCCAAAAGCATGGCTGCCAGCCCCCAGTCCTGGGTTACGGCAATATCTCCCTTTTTAGCCAGGTTGATCATCTTCAGATCGGCTTCCTGGGAATCACCACCTACAATAATGTGATGATCCGATTCTATGTTATGGTTAAAACTGGCTACAGTCCATACTTGGACTCTGTATTGGTGCCCCAACTTTATGCAGATTGTCAGAACATCTTTCGGACAAGCATCGGCGTCAACTATAATTTTCATTACCGCACATTCACTCCAGCGCTTGGGTAATCAAACTTTGTTAGGTTGCCTGCTTATTATATCAATATTTATCCTTCGTGATACAATGATGGCACGCATGGAAATTGCCCAAACAAAATACAGCAGACCTAGTGAATAGCTGAAACATCAAATAAACATCAAATTTGTTTTAGTTTTGATTTGTCTTTCTTTAAAAAGTTTATAATTATGCAATATGCTATGAAAAAGAAAGCCCCTGGAGTAAAAATTTCCTCCGGGGCTATTTTAGTTAGCAGGGTAAATTGGATAGGTTGTAAATTTCGGGCATGATTAATAATCTAATCCTGTAGGGCGCATTAATGCTTGTTAGACCAGCAGACTATGGCTGGAACGCACCGAATAACACCAGCCATGTCAAAATTGTCTTGGCAACCAACGATAAAATTATATAGCCGCGTTCGCCGTAAAGGTAGTTTTTAAACTTACCGACACCTTTATACTGTAAAAACATATTTACCGGGAAGGTATTGAAAGCAATGAAATAGGTACCTAGAATTGCCCAAACAAAGCCCGGTACTTGATCCAGGTTAGGATTTACGCCGATGTAAAAAGCGATCGCCAGCCAGGGTGCCAAACCAATGACTGACCCAAAAATAAAGGGCAGCCAGTTGATCTTTTTATCAGTTTTCGTAACACCGGAATTTAGCAATTCCATATCCAATCCAAAGAAGTTCATCGCTGCGTTTGAAAGAGCAATTAGGGCAAAGACTGCTATGTCTCTGACCCCAAAAAGCGAAGCGATCAAGACTATCATCAACGATGAGCTTAGCGCATATTCATACCAGCGCATTCTATTGATGCCCTGCTTTAATCCTTCAACATATTTTTCTTTGTAAGGAAATGCAATGATGAAGTGAAACAGAGCCGAAATCAATAAAAAGCTTGCTGTCAAAGGTAAAAAAGGTAGTTCAAAAAGTGTTTCGGTTGTGGTTAAGACCAAACCCTCACCTGGAATGAACTCTAAATAATTACCGACAACAGGAATTGTAAAAGTTTGCGTTCCTAAACCATCCAAATTAGGATACCAGAGTAAAGCAAACAACATCATAAGTGTTCCCTGAATTAAATGGACAAAACCCATGATTTTGTTAAAACGAATCAATCTGGGAAACGATAATTTGTCCACCGTAGCATCTTTTGTAGTCATAATATCCTCCTTTTTTAAATAAATTGTTTCCGGTTTAGTAGATTATATAACGTTTGTCGAAGGCAAACGTAAAACCTCTAACCCTACCTCATCAATCAAAGTAACTAGCATCCCTTACAGGCTACAACCCCTCCGTCAATAATGAGTTCAGAACCAGTCATGAATGAAGTCTCATCCGAGGCAAGATATAAGGCCCCGTAGGCTATATCTTTAGGTTCGCCCAGCCTGGGTAAAGGTGTCATATCCTCCAGCGATTTGCGTGTCTCCGGGACTTCAAGAAGTGGATCGGTCATTGGTGTGACTACCACCCCGGGATGGATCGAGTTAACCCTGATATTATCTTTAGCAAAATCAGCAGCCACATTTTTGGTCAGGGTGCGAATTGCGCCTTTGGATGCGTTATAGGCAGCAGCCCCAAATCCCAATATTCCCGATATTGAAGAAATATTAACGATTGAGCCCCCGCCTGCTTTACGCATCTCGGGTATAGCATATTTTATACCGAGAAATGTTCCGGCCGCATTAATATTCATTACTTTATTCCAGGTATCCAGGGTTGCTTCTTCAGCAGTACCTGCAACAAAAACTCCTGCATTGTTAACAAGAATATTAAGGGCTCCATAAGTTTCAACTGTTTTATTAATCACTTTTTGCCACTCAGTTTCAGATGTTACATCAAGCTTAATGGCTATGGCATCTCCACCTTCCTTGTTTACCTTATCAACTACCTTTTTCAACAAATCTTCTTGTATGTCGGTAGCGACCACTTTAGCACCTTCAGCAGCAAACATCTCTGCTTCCAAAGCACCTTGCCCTGAAGCAGCTCCTGTAATAATTGCCACTTTCCCATCTAGCCTGCCCATTGATAAACCTCCCAACTATTCTAATATAGTAATAATATACTTGATGTTTACATGATATAGGAGTGATTACGAAATGTCAAATAATTTCTTGCAATAATTGCTTGCAAAAAGAAGGTGTTAAAGTTAATAAAGTCGAAAAAGTTTATGATGCCCTTTCTAAGTCTGTAATGGGGGTGATCACCATTCATAGTTACAAAAAGGTGATATTTGAAAAAGCGTTGCAGATACTACTAACATGGAGTGATAACAAATTATGCTTACTAAAAGAATGAAGGTTTCACTTATCACGGGAGCAATCCTTGGTGTGGTTTGCATTGTCGGTGCTTCAATCAGGTCGGGGTTTGAACATGAGGCTACATTTTTATTTGCTTTCTGGTATAATCGGCTGCTGATGGGTTTTGTAATCGGATTATTAGATGCAAAAATTGGAATGCCTAAAGTTTTATATCGTGGGGCAGGTATCGGCTTGCTCGTTTCCTTTGCTTTTTATAGCTCAATTGGTTTTGGTGACCCTGTTGGTTTTATAGCCGGCATTATTTATGGGGTTATTATTGAATATGTTGCAATTAAGTATGGATAGTCACGAAATATATGGTATTGTAGAAGAACCTGACGTAATATATGCAAAATACAATAACACTTTTATCAGGTATGAATTGATGGATGAATAAACATGCTTCGAAGGGAGAGTGGTTGATGATGCAGTTTGTCGGGTTACTGGCTCCGATTGCTTTTGTCTTTGCCCTGGCAGCACTGGCGCAGGTCGGTTCTTTAAGAAAAGAAGTGGAGCAGTTAAAGGCAGAATTAAATAAGCTTTCTCTGAAGTCATAGACAGCAGCATAGGATCTTCTTCCTTTCCTTATACTACTTCATTTAGTTGAAATTTTTCCTATTTCTTATGCCTGTATCTTGCGCTATAGAAATCAAAACCTAAAAATAACCCCATGGCAGCCATGCTAATCCAGCCGACCCAATCTCCGAGTTTCATATTAAGAGTGTGTGGGTTTCCCAGGGGTACGCCACCTGTCAGGACTGCCTGACCGGGTTTGATGGTAACAAAGCGTTCGATAATATTGCCATACGAATCGATGATGGCCGAGTCCCAGGCCACATCGGCTTTAATCATGGAGACCCGGTTTTCAACTGCCCGAAATACTACATGGGAATAATGCTTGTGGGCTATAGCCGGCCAATCGAAGGATGGAACGCCAATTAGCTGGGCCCCGTTGCGGGCCACCTTCCGGGCTGTGTCGGTGAAGTCCAGGTCATAGCAGATTATTGTCCCCAGGGTGCCGATGGGTGTTTCGTAGGTCGGGTAGGTTCCCCGGGTAATGCTGGTTTCTCCAGCGAAAGCTACAGGATGGTCTTTACCAAATACTCCCAAAAAATGACCTGCAGGCGAAAGCACGGTTGCTTCATTGCGCAAACCCTCCTCGGTATGCACAATGTAACCGATAACCAGGAAAGCTTTGCTATCGGCGGCAAGTTTTATAAAAAAGTCTGTTTCTTTTTTCTGAGGGTCAAATGGCAAAAATCCTTCCGGCCAGACGATGAAGCTTGCGCCCTTACCGGCTGCCTCCCGGGTTAATTTGTCTATTAAGTTCAGGCCGCGGCTGATCGCCTCGTTATCTGCTTGTGAAGAAATATAAGCCCCGGGTTGTATGGCTGCCACCTGCAGGTCCGGTTCGGGAACACGGTACATGGTTAGGCTTAAAGCGGCCCAGGCAGCAAGAACCAGGCCTATTCCGGCCAACCATCTGCCAGCCGGTTTAACCTGGACCGGGCAATCTGACTGATCGAAAACCCAGTACCGGTCTATGATGGATAGCACCATTTTGGCCAGGGCATAGTTAATCAACATAATCACCAGGCTTAAACCATAAATGCTGAAAATACTAACCGGTTGGATAAGCCAGGGCTGCATATAAAGGGTATAGGCGGCAAAGCCCCAGGTTCCTGCGACAGGAATAAAACCGCGGATCATTTCTATACCTACCCATATTGCCGCACCCTGGAGGACAAACCAGCGGTAGCCGGTGCGGGCGTGAAAAGGTCTTTCCCGCATACCGATTAAGGCTGCGACGATGCCGATAAACAGGGGCAGGAACTCCATAAAAATGAAACCTTCAAACATGCCCCTGAAATAACCAAAGAAAAAACCGCCCACACCCAGTCCCAGGGCAAGCCCCGCCAGACGGGCCGGCATCACCCGGTGCAGGGCAATCATGATCGGGACCACCCAGAAAAAGGCCAGAGGCCATAGGCCATATGGCGGGAAGGCTATTGTAAACATTACTGCTCCCAGTAAAGCCAGGAAAAGCCCGGCTACCAGGCGTGATGTAAAATTAAGGTGAACTGTTGTAGGTTGGTTTTTGTTCAGCATTTTTTGTCCTCGCTGCTTTAATATAAGGGATTTTTTTGCTTAAATATTCAAAATATCCAAGGGGATTAAGATTGAATTTGATTTTCTGCTATTATTATAGTAACCTAAATTCCAGCTGTAAAAGCAAAATCAAACGCCCACAGCATTTAATATATTTTTACGCTGCTGCCGGGGCAATGACTTGTGATTAATTTTTTTAAGCAAGCTTATCTGGCTGTTCAAAGTGTTCTTCCACTAAACNGTAGTAGACGCTTTGTTGTGGCACACGGGGATGGTAAGGCGGTTTAAGTTCACCAGCAAAAAGTAGTGGCGCGGGCTGCGACATCTGTTTGTGCTCCTAAGGCGAACGTGTGTTATATATAGTAACACACGTTCGCCTGGAAGCATCAAACAGAACGTCATTTCTTACTGTGACCTTTCATGCTTTAAAGCTTTGAAATATTAGCTTCCAACCAAACTGTAAACTCTACCTTGGTGATATCTCCGGATGCCAATTTTATCATAATTTCATAAATGTCTTTTTCTGATGCCGATATTTCGTATCCATTCTTTTGCAGGAATGTATCCATGGCAACTAATGCAATGCGCTTGTTGCCATCAATGAAGGGGTGATTCTTGCAAATATGAAAACCATAGGCTGCCGCCATTTTAGCTAATGAATCATGCAGGCAGGACCCACCAAAAATCGTCTTTGGTTGTTCAAGAGCAGAGTCAAGCAGCCCTTCGTCGCGTATTCCCAAAGTGCCGCCATAGAGATTTATTAACTGTTCATGAAAATACAAAATTATCTTTTTTGGTATAAAAACAATCTCATTCATTTAGCTAATTCTTTAAGAGCATTTTTAAATTTCTTGTTTGTTCTGTCTAACGAAGCAGCCCACTTATCAAAATCAGGATCATACGGAGATAACTTGAAGCCGTCACTGTTTTCTATTACATAAAGGTCTTCGCCTTCTTTAATGTTGTACTTCTCAAGCAACTCCCTTGGAAGTGTAAGCCCGTAACTGTTACCGACTTTTCTCAACTTCACTTTCTTCACAGTTTTCACCTCAACAATATTATAACATATGTATTACAATATATGCTAGATATATCGTATTATCATTTACATTATTCCTATACCGGCATACACTACAGCATCTTTTAAATAGATGCCACCTCTTTCAATATGGTACGGCAGGTGAACAGCACTTACCCCTTTTTCAGAACTCAGCCATTTAGCCAGCTCGTTTACTATCCGAACCAGCTCTTTGTTGCCGAGCGGAACTATGCTGCCATACCAGGTCACTTTTTTTATATCGCAGCATTTTCGTTACCAGCTCCCCGCTATTTTAGTAACTCTAATCATTATAGGAAAAAAAATTTTTATGCTTAACTTAGTTCAGCAAAAATATAGCATTGGTTTCATCTTAACCCCAGGATTCCCTGATGATTAAAAATAGGCAGGGACATAATCTATTTTGTAGAATAATTCAATACAGGTAGAGCTTAGAACTAGTACTTAGAATTTAAATAATCCGGGAGGTTATTCCTAGATGCGAATAAAGCTTAGTGGTAGGAATGCATTAATTTTAATTTGTGTTGTCTATACGCTGCTAACAGTAACAAGTTCAATTTATGGGCTGGCGGTTGGAAGAACAACAGACACACATGTCCATCTCTTGATGCGCTTTCTGATTACAGCGATCGGGATTGGCAGTATCTTGATTTTCAACCTATTTCCACGTTGGCATCTGGTTGGCATATTTGCTTTGCATTATGGGTTGGTAATGGGATTTTTACTAATAGTGGTCTGGGCGAGCGGTTTTTTTATTGATCTGCACCCTGATGCATACCGCGACATTTTCCTGAACTTCACTCCCGTATACTTGGTGGTTGCTGCTGGTTTCTTAATTAAAGATAAATATAAAAAGCGGTAATATCTTGCCATTTATCGTATCTGTTGAATCGGGGCAAGATCACTTTGCTTGTTATTGAAGTTGGAGCATTTTGCCTACGGGAAGTTGGAGCGGTGCTGGACCGGATATCATTATACGGTAAGATTGGTCAGCAATAGGCAGTAGTGAATAATTGAATGATAAAAGAAAACGAGATGAAAATAGAATATCCTGAAATTGGAATATGCGGGCTTTCCTGCCGACTTTGCCCCAGTTATAACACTGAAGCAAAAAGCCGTTGTATGGGCTGCAAAAGTATAGATAGAATCGCTGTTGGATGTCCTTTTATCACCTGTGCTTTAAAGAAAAAAGGGGTTGAGTTTTGCTGGGAATGTGAAGAAAGCGGAACCTGTGAAAAATGGAAGAAGCACAGGGAAACTGGTAAAAAGGCTGACACCTTTAAGTGTTATCAAAAACATGAAGAAGATATTTTATTTATTCAGGAGAATGGTGTAGCTGAGTTTAAAAAAACACAAATAGCCAGGGAAAAGTTGTTGAAAGAAATGCTGCAAGAATTTAATGAAGGACGCTCAAAAAGCTACTACTGTATTGCATCAACTGTTCTCGATATCAATGAGCTGCAAAATGCTTTGAGAAAAGCAAGACAAGAATCTGCAGGTATTGACATCAAGAAAAAATCCAAAATAATGCATTCTATAATAGATGAGATTGCAAAGCGTAAAAAATATTATCTACAATTAAGGAAATGAAAAATGGTTGAAATTCGTCCCTTTGTGCATTTAGAAAAAGGTTATTGAGCCTTAAGGTAAAGCCAGTTCATCCTTTAGAGGTGGAAGCAAATTGAAATGCAGCACTGTAAGACCTGAACCCACTTGTCTTGCTCACGACGACTTTGTGTGGGAATAGCTATTTATCATGCCTTTAGTAAGTTTTTAGTGAGTGATCGCGAGATCTTGCTAATCGGTTTTAAGTAATGTATAATGCTGGTGTATACAGTATAAAATACAGGGGGCTACATCATGGAAAGAACCCAAATATACCTGACCGGGGAGCAAAAAAAGGAGCTTAAAACTATTGCGGCACAGAAACAGTTGCCGCTTGCCGAGGTGGTCAGGGAAGCAGTGGAGCTATATATTTCCGGGCAAAAACCTTCTGGTATTGAAAGGATAAGTAAGGCCAGGGGGCTCTGGAAAGACAGGAAAGACCTTGATGCCGTTAACTATGAAACAGAATTGCGAAAAGAGCTTAACAAGCGGCTGGAAGGTTTTGAGCAATGAAAACCGCCTTCTTTGATACAAATATTTTAATTGATTATTTGAAGGGCAAGCCCGAGGCAGCTTCTCTTTTAGATCGCTGCCTTGAAGAGAGGCAGGTCCTGGCTTGTTCGTTAATTACCAAAGTGGAGTTATTAAGCGGGGCCCGGCCAGGTGAGGAAAAGGTTCTGGGTGACTTCCTTGAGGCCTTTGATAGAATTGGTTTGGATGACAGCATTGCAGAAGAAGCGGGGCGCTATATGAGCCTATACAGAAAAAGCCACGGCATCAATACGGCTGATGCTATAATCGCAGCCTCAGCCCTGGCCAGGGAAGCTGTGCTTTATACCTTAAACGACCGGCACTTTCCCATGAACGATATTAAGGTTATAAAACCTTATTGAAAACACAGGGAGTAGGGATGAATAAATCTTTAATTGTAAAGCTCGTTTCCAGGCAGCGGGAATATTTTAACTCCGGTGAGAGCAGAAATCTTCAGTTTCGCCTTGCCATGCTATCCAGGTTAAAAGAGGTGCTGTTTAAAAATGAACAGCCGATCCTTTGGTTGGCGCAATCGCCGCCGGTAACTGCACGATTCTTAAACCTTCAGAGCTGGCCAGGGCTTCATCTGCCTTAATCTATGAGCTGATTACCGATAATTTTGATGACCGTTATATTGCCGTTGCCCAGGCTGTCACCATGATCAATCTCTCCTTCAAGCAGGTAGGTTACCGTTTCAATTCCAAGGTGGGGATGCCAGGGGTCGGGCCTATTGACAGGCTGCTCTCTCAAAGGCCATGTGAATGGTGATAAAGGACAGGTAAAAAAAGCAGCTTGGAACAGAATGCAAAAAAAAGAAGTAGTAACTGCGGACAAAGTTAAGGTTAAGGTCTAGAATATCTCTTTTTAAACATTGCTGTATATGATAGTATATATATAGCAATAATAGTAATATAGGCAAAAAACAGCACCGGATTAAGCCAAGCCAACAGATGATCAGGAACAAATACAGGAGGATATAACATGGGTCAAGACAATAATGACCATAATATTAACTGCTTTAAAGAGGAAGAAGTGATTAACAATTACCGGGAAAAGCTTCCCCGTATAATCGGTAAAATTATTGACAATTGTAACGAGGAAATGTCCAACCGCCATGTGGACTATGAACCGATTCCATCCAAGGAATCGGTGGTGCAAATTATCAATACTTTTTTTGAAGTTCTTTATCCCGGCTATTTTAATTCCGAGAAGTTAGATCCTGTAAACTTAAATTACCACTTAGGTCAATCCGTCACCCGTCTGTTTAATTTATTGTCGGAGCAGGTAATCAGCAGTATCCGCCACGATTGTTTACGCTATAACCTGAGTTGCCGGGAGTGCAATGAGCAGGGATATGAGATTACATTGAAAGTCCTGGAAGAAATACCTGTGCTTAGAAATATGCTGGATAAAGATGTCCAGGCCGCTTACGCCGGAGATCCCGCAGCAAACAAGTAACATCAAATAAGAGGTAAAAGAGGTTCGTTCCTGTGAAGTTCCCTGCTTTATTTCCTGGGAAATTAATGCGGGCCATGCGTCTTTCATGGAATGGATTGGCGGTTTTGATAAAAACGGTAGTTATGCCTGCCGGTGGTCAAGCTCATTTAGGGCTGATATATTATGACGGGCTGAAAGCGCAGTAGGCTATGACTTCTCTATGACAGGTAGCGATTCAGCACATTGCTTACAAAGGGCTTAAAGTCATCGAGGTGTAAATCAACGATCTCTATGATTTCGGTGGTGTCAACCTTATCATAGAGATGGACCACCCTGTTTCTAAATCTAGCCATATTCTTGTACTCTGAAGCCATCTCCCGAGGGATTAAATCATTTTGAACAGCCAGCTCTATAGTTTCCAGGTATGACTTGGGCAACCCCCAGCCTTCCCTGGAAATTATATGGGCACAGGTGTCGAGCATAGCTTCGATTGCCACCTGCAGCATGCGAATGGCAGCCGCTTCGGTAATAAAATCTGATCTCAAGCGATCCGGTTCCATGCCCTTAAGCTGTTCAAGCTGGGCCAGGTTTTCCCGTATGAAGTGGAGTTTTTGCCTTATTTTTTCATGATCGACGCTCATAAAAAAACCTCTTTCAAGCCGGAATCATAATCTTCGTAGATAGCTTTTAAATCGGGAGCAAAATCACAGTACCGCTTGATCACCAGTTCTACAAAATCAGCCAGCTGGAGTTCATCTGCGCAGTAGAGCAGGCGCCCATGTTCCAGAACTTTCATTTGCAGGGTAACCGGGACTTTATATAAGTTGATCATATTGACATGATCTGTTTTACAAATTTCCATCAACCTGACCGTGATATCCAATTCCTCAGCCAAATCGAGCTTTACATCCGGCAGCGGCAAAACTGCCAAATCAAGATCCGACATCGGAGTTTGATATTTAGTGCCATATGACCCATAGATAAAAAGAGCCAAAATGTCCCCCCGACCTTGTCCATATTCAGACATAGCTACAAACTGCTCACTCGAGAGGTTGATCATTTTTGGCGCACCGCTTCGCAAAACTGACAGTCCTTTTCCTGATATTGTCATAATAATCTTACCACTGCAAGTATCTTTTGGCAAATAACAAGCAAGCTTTATATTTGGCCTGTTGAAATACAGGAACCCCCTGCGCCCGGCCGGGACAAGATACAATGGCAGGAGAACGTTTCTCCCGTCTTCTATTTTAAAGTGATGATACCCCTTTTCGGGTGGAAAAAATAAAAGAAAATAGGATTGGAAAAGGAATTATTGAGCTTGCAGTCTAAAAAGAAGGGTAAACGACCCCTCGTCTTAAAACCTTACCCTAGCAAGAGCTTGATTCTAGTTAGACATTACGGTATAATTTACGTATAATAATTACGTAAGGATGATAGTTATGGCAGATAATCGTCTAGACGCGAGGCTTGAGATTCGACTTCTACCTGAAAAATTACAAATGCTCAAGGATGAAGCAGCTAAAAAGAATACTTCAGTTGGGGGTATAGTGCGAGAGGCAATAGACAGTTATTGTGCTGTTTCTGCTGAAGAAAAACTGGCAGCAGTGAAAAAGCTTGCAGAGCTTAAAGCACCTGTGACTACCTGGGATGAAATGAAGAAAGAAATAGAAGCGGAGTATAAATCAGATTGATGAAAATATTTATCGATACAAATATACCAATGTATGCAGCCGGTAAAGAGCACCATCTAAAGAGTGGTTGTGTTAAGATTCTGGATGCGGCAGCTTCCGGTGAGTTGGAAGCATTTACTGATTCTGAGGTATTCCAGGAAATTCTTTATCGCTACTATCATATAAACCAGATTGATATTGGTTTTCAGGTCTTTGATCTTTTTTCGACAATAATGAATGGTAATGTTTTGCCTGTTAAATACCAGGATGTGAATCAGGCCAGACTGCTTGCCGAGTCTGAGTTGGCTGCAGGCTTGTCGCCGCGTGATCTTATCCATCTTGCTGTTATGTTAAACAATGGTATTGATACGATAGCCACTACAGACCGAGCTTTTAGCAGCATTGATGCAATAAAGGTGTACGCTCCTTTAAAATGATGGGGAAAAGGACAAAATGGGACAGTTCTCCTCTGTTGTTAAGGCAATTTTCCATTGCGTGAAAAACATAGTGAAATGATCTTGCCGGAATTAGAACGGGAGCATGATTACACTTTTACAGGCATCAATGTAATCAAATTTTACTGTTTGGATGAGTTCCATACTATAGTAATACTTAATCAAATTGTAATACATTGTAATAAGAATCAAATCGGTAGAGAGCAAATGGGGTCAGGTCTTGCAATTAATTATTTTTCTGGGTAGCCTCTTTGCATGCTAAGACCACTAAACATTAAATATCCTTGAGCTTTGTATCACCTTATTGACCGTGGGAATGCTCACAAATGCATATACAGTGATGACCGCGATTGCCAAATCTACTAATGCATTCTACCCGGGCTGGTAAAAAGAGATTGCTGGCTTGGTTGTGCCTGCTGTATGATAGTTAACTAATATCACCGCCCTGTTGAAACACGGGAAGCAGTTAAATGAGGAATAGCAGGAGTTCGAGGGTCGTGATTTTGCCTCAGGCAAATTCAAATGAACCGGCATCCGCTTACAGGCTTCCCGTGTCAGTAACAGCCATAACAAAACTTACTTATTCAAAAAAGCGAGCCCCGGAAGAATTGTTGCATGCTGGTTTTTGCATATAACTAAAAAGCAAAAAAATAGATCTTTAATTCTTTGTCTGCATCAGATTGTGCCGGCACTGTTAGTGTATCAGGAGGTTGAATTAACCTGTTAAGTGCTGGACCGCTTCTTTGAACACCCTAATGGTAGCGGGAGTACCAACCCCACAATTTTTTCGCATCGGCACTTTCTACATCAACCAACTGGAACTCTTTTTCTTCCGGAGAAGATAAAACCCAGGCTCTGACTGTTTTTAGGTTCTGCCATCTCTGTAGGGGGTTTGAACCAACCTGTAAAGCCTGGATATTCTTACGCTTCATCACTGCCCTGTAGCGATTGATAAATCGAAACCTGAACGTTAACTGGTGATCTTCAATTGTTATCCCCCCAGCCCGGTAGCGGCTTAGGCCCCAGAAAAAAGAAAGGGGAAGAAGGAAAAACGCCAGCCAGCCGTAAGGCAGCCACTGCAGTGCTATCGTTAGCAGGGCAATAGGAGCCATGGCCCGGAAAATATAGCGGCGCAGCGCTCTACGGGGCAGGGGTGTATAATTATTGGGCAGACTGTATTCTGGTAAAATGGCACTCAAAAAGCGGTTGATCTCACTGTTTCTGATTATGGGAAAGAGTAAGGTAACATAGCTTTGCTCTTTAGAACCGCCGCCGGC
>SL_5KL_010_SEDDRAFT_10001587_pt1 | contig 13508 bp, 12 predicted proteins | sample SodLakKL_010_SED_FD_9118 | JGI IMG/M metagenome (IMG submission 9118)
GTCAATCAGGAGGTTGTCGCCCTCAAGCCAGTTCGCGCTGATCTTGTCGGCGGTGATAGACTCACCCTGGATCTGCTGTCCCGTGATCGAGAACGCGGTGATGCGGTCAGCATCGAGGGTGCCCGCCGTGATGCGGTCTCCGTCAATAGACCCCGCTGTCATCTTCGGCGTGGTGATGGCGCCATCGGAGATCTTCGTCTCGGTGATGGCGTCCGTGGCGATCTTGACCTCGGTCACGGCTTCCTGGGCCAGGCGCACGTCGTCAATGGCGTCTGCCAAGATCTTCTCGCGCTCCACAGAGTCGGTTTGCAACTGGGGAGCACCGACAGATCCCTCGGCCAGGTCCTCCTGGGTCCAGCCTCCCTCGGGCACCTCGGCACCGCCACCGCCACCGCCAAGACGGGACGTGACATAGGCCCGCAGAGCAGTCCTCTGGATCGTGACCTCATCGTCCACCTGCAACGCGCCCACCATGTCCCGGGCCGGGATGTCGCTCTCGAACCCACGAGGGCGGACACGCAGGGGATCGACCTGCGTCACGACTCCAATCTCGACATCAGCCATTGCGTCTCCTATGCGCTCGTGTCCACCAGGCGCTCGACTGTCAGCGACATGCGAGCCTGGCTGTCTCCCTCAATGGGGCCAAGGGGAATGGCCCATTCCGTCACGCGCCAAGCGATGGTGTTGTCATCGAACCCGAAGCGGGGCTTGACTACTCCCACCACGTCATGATGATCGTGCAGCGGGTTTGGCAGCGCGTTGATTCTAATCCGATCGCCACCACCGGCAAAGTAGAACTGCGCCTTGATCTCGGCCACTTCGTCCAACTCTGCCTGATCTTCTGCCTCGACCTCAATGCGCTCCAGCACCTCGCGCCCGTTGCGTGCGTTGACTGAAGCAGGGCCATCATTGAGGTTGATCTTGGTGCGGATCCCGTTGCCCTCCTCGGGCAGCGACGGTCCTCGGGCCGCCACGAACTTCAAGACGTTGGGCACGTCAGGAAGCACAGGGTCTACCTCGGAGTCCATCAGCACCGTGGTCCCGGGTTCGTAGACCCACTCCGGGCTCGTGGGGCGCTCGGACACTGGACGAGACCAGGCGAACCCGTCGGCGGTCGTGGTGATCGGCTCGAAGGCCCGAGACTCCAGCACTGCGTTCATCACGTCGAGGTACGTGGTGTCGCCATCGGGCATGAACACCATGTCCTCTTCTACCACCTTGCTTGTCGAGGGAAAGTCGAACTTCGTCTCCTCGAACTTATCTACTAAAATGTCTTCTCTTACAAACAAGATGATGTTGCGGTTGAACGGCGCCACGATGGGCTCCTCGATGGGTGTGGCCCACCGCTGCGCGTAGTCAGCAAGGTCCAGGGACCAGGACTGGTGCATCCCGTCGTCGCTGATCGTGGGCATGGTGGCGGTGAACACGCCCAGGTTGAACCGGACCCACTCACCGCCCGTTCCCGATGCCCGGATCTCCATGTAGGGCTGGAACGCCACGTTGAGTGGGCTGAAGCCCTCGGGCATGGGACCAGCGAAGTCCAGCGTGGCCGTGCGGAAGACGGTGGCCGCACGGTCCTGTCTGCTGGTGGGGCCACTGCCAGTGCGCTCTGCCCAATCGACCTCGCCCCCTTGGAGCCACAGGTCGGGCTGCTCTGACAGCGGATCCAGCGTCTCGTAGTCCAGGATCGTTACACCAGAGCGGACCTGGGCCGACCCCCGAAACGACAGCGCTGCCTCCACCTGCTCCTGCGTCAGGTTCGTGCGCGGCGGGGCCAGTAGGTCTTGCATGATGCCTCCTGACTAGGACTCAATCCCGGGACCAAACGGGGTGGACCCCTTGCCCACCTCGCACTGCACATCATTCAGTTCGCTCGTGCCGCCGGTTCCTCGGATGTCGATCCCCAAGACCTCGGAGTCTTCAGGGATCGGGACGATGGTCTCCCATCGGTCTGTGTCCGTGGGCACTGGCTGGGTGGACTCTCGGGTGACGGATCCGGCGTCCGTGGTCACACGAACGTGGAAGCCGTCGCCGTCGGGCAGAGCCGAGACCGTCACACTCTGATCCTTGTCCACCGTGAAAGAGTCCACGTCCACAGTGGACCAGTTGCTGGAGTCCACGGAGAACTCTTGCGTGTCGCCTTCCTTCACAAGGTTCAGAGAGAAGGCCTCGTCGTCCACCTCGCGGGCGTCGAAGTCCACGTAGAGGATCCCGCCGCCCTCCCGGCGCTGGGACCACTCGTGAACCTCCATGATCGGGCTCTCGTGAAGGGTGTCCTCCCGGGGACTGTCTACTCGCAGACGCACACGGGCGTCAGGAGCGTCCCAGGAGGTCTCCAGAAGCCACAGGAGCCTCTGTGCGGCCTTCTGAGCCGTCCTCGGGTACACAGCCTCCAGCGACCACTCCCGGTCGCTCTGTGGGGCTCTCACGGCCACTGGGCGGGTGCGCCCCTCGACACGGAGGAACGCACCCTGCCCACGGAATGAGGGATCCTGGACGAGCAGGTGGGGGAAGGTGTGCTCCATCCCCCGCCTACGCAGACTCACGGCCATTGTGCTCCCTTTCACCTCGGTCTAGCGCCACGACGCCTTACCTTGACGCACGCGGACTCGTCCATCCTCTCGGACCTGCTGCTTCGTCACCTGACGGCTGACCTCGCGGCCGTCGATCTCGTTGACCACCTCGACCGTGATGTTCGAGGGACCGTTGCCGCTGATCCCACGGCCCCGAGGCTCGCGCAGCACGTACTCTGCCTTGCGAGTCCCGTTGTAGGCCATCGTGAGACCGGGCGGCAGGACACCGCCCACGTCGAAGGTCTTGGCTTGCATCTGATCCAAGACTCCGGGACCGAAGTAGTCCACGACCCGTCCCAGTTGCCTGCTCTCAGCCCAGTTGGCCGAGATCAAGGACTGGGGATCACCGTACACACGCAGGGTCTCGCGCTCCTGGCCCGGCCCGAAGGCCGAATAGAGCCCGTCCTCGTTGTCCGGGTCCCACCAGATACGCCCCGACGTGTCACGAACGCTGCGGCCCGGGGGCGGCATCATCTGCTGCTCCTCGGGAGAGCGCATCGTGTCGATGGCCCCAGGACCAAACAGATCGACCACACGCCCGGCTGACTGGTCCTCAAGCCAGTCGGTAGACCGGCCCTCATACGGATCGCCGTACAGCCTGCGAATGTGCTCTTCCTGCCCAGGCCCAAAGGCCGTGTACGTGTCGGTCGTGCCCGAGGGAGAGAACCACAGCCTTCCTTCGTCGTCCTGGAACGAACGACCAGAAGGTGCAACGCCTCCCTCATCATCGACGTAGGTTCCGCTCTGAAGAGCGCTTTCCTGTGCCTCTCGCAGCGCCCGGGCCGCTTCTTGCACGGCCTCCAGGTTCGAGTTCATGCCGTCAGCAATGGCCTCAGACAGAGCACGACCACTGTCATACCCAATCTGGTTCATGGCCTCCTGCTGCTCCAGCATGTCCTCGTTGAACTGACGGTACAGTTCCTCCTGCTGCTGGGTGAAGTCGTCGGCAATCTCTGTGAGATCTTCGCCCAACTCACCGAACATCGAGCGCTGCTCGCTGGTGGTCCTCTCGCCCGTGGCCTTCGTCTTGCGCTCCACGGCACGATTGAGGTTGTCGATCTCGTCCTCGGTGGCCCGAGTGAACATCTTGACCTGATCGACGTTGCTGGGGTCGTCCAGATCCAGAGCACGAATGGCCTCCTCGGAGAGGCCGCGCTCCTGGAGTTCGTCAAGGGCGTCTGCCCACTCCTCGAACTCCCGAACCTGGTCGTTGATGTTGTTGGCCACGGCCCGAGCAGTGTTGCCCCACTCGCGCTCGCGCTCGTTCATCGGATCGAAGAACCCTCGCAGCGCATCCTGCCGCTGCTCCAGGGCACGGGCCTCATCGTCGTCCCGCTCCTGACGCAGGCGCTTCAGAGACTCGTTGTAGTCGCGCTCAATGCGCTCCTTCTCCTCGTAGATCCGCTGCTCTTCCTCCAGCATGTTGTTCAGGTTCTGAAGTTCACTCTCGATCAACTGGTCGCGGGTGTTGACCGCCTCCAGCCAGGCATCGGTCCACTGCTCCAGTGCCGCAACCCGGTCGCCGTAGACCTCAAGGCGTAGAGCATCGGGACGACGGCTCATCTGGAACTCATCGAAGTTGTCCTGCATCTGGCGCTGACGCTCCAGGATCCCGTCCATCTCCTCGCGCCAAGCACCGCGCACGAAGTCGATCTCGAACTCGCGCAAACGATGCTCGGCGTCACGGATGGCATCACGGTCGCCCTCGGAACGGGCCTCGCGCAGGTTCTCCTCCAACTCGTCCCGTCGAGCCTGACGCTCCATCTGAGCGATCATGGCATCCTGGTTCGACAGGATCCTCTCCATGTTCTCTACGTCCATGAAGTTCAGCCGGCTGCTGCCAGTCCTTCCGGCCTGGCTCATCGGGTCTGCGGTCAAGTGCGGGAACACCAACTGGTCAATGGACAGTGACACCTTATCAGAGACCTCGGCGCTCAAGCCCTTGAGAATGCCTCCATCTGCGAAGACGCTCTCGGGCTTGCCCGTCTTGTTGACGACCGTCGTCACGCCGGGCATCAGCAGGCCGCCCTTGTCGAACTTCTGAACCCCGTTGTCCTTCAGGGGGTTGGGGACCTGCTTCGTGCCAGAGCGAGTACGGCCGCTGCCAACTGGAATGGTGTCCATGTTCTGAACACCGGACGTGTCACCAATGTCTCCGGGACTGCCCACCATGTCGTGGAGCAAGTCGTTGAGGATGCCGCCATCTGCCAGAACAGCGGAGAACCGAGTGCCATAACTGCTGCCGCGTGCCGCACCAGGCCCCAGGACCGGGATCCGACGCCCACGGGCCTCGTAGGCACGGCCCATGATGTCTCCGGCCATGTGCCCGCCGCTAGCGTTGACGCCCACCTGAATGGGACTGCCGCCGCCGCGCTGGTGGCCCATTGGAGCGCCACTACCAAACGATGCCGTGGTGTAGAGCCTGCGGTGCGGGTTCTGGCCGCGAGCCACGTTCGTGATCGCGGACCACAGCCCCGAGCAGTCGTAACCGACGGGACCAACACCGCCCCAGATGTAGGGCTTGCCAACCTGACCTCGGGCGAAGGCTGCGGCGCGCATGATGTTCACGCGCCCGCCTTCACTAAGGTTGCGGAAGGCCTCCAGGCTTCCTCCAACGGCCTCGTTTGCGCCCTGGATCATGTTCAAGGCACCGTTGCGAGCAACCTCCCCCACACCATGAGCGGTGCGGTCGATCCCATTCCAGGGATAGTCAGGAATGCTCGGCACGTCGCCAGAAGAGAAGAACCCTCCACGGGCGAACTCGGCATCTGGGTTTACGCCAAGGCGACGACCAGTTTCACGCCAGATGGCGAGACTGCGCGGACGCTTCGACGGGGCCAACGGAATGAAGGCCTCGCCGTGGGTCTCGGGCTCGGCCCACTGGACCAGGCCACGACCACTGACAGGACTCTGGATCTTGGCGCTTTGCGGCAGTGTCCCGCCGTTGGCGAAACTGTAACCGCCTCGAATGCTGCCGTCGGCGTTGCTGCTGCCCGTTGGCAGTCGTGGGGCACCGGCCACTCCGGGGAGTCGCGTTCCAACCCCTCTGAGCATTCGCTCTAGGGGACCCAGGCCATCTTCCATGGCCTTGGCGTAGGTGGCGCCGACACGCCTGACATCATCAGTCTTGTCCGTCAGCGACTTGACAAGGGCATCGGCGCCATCAACACCAGCGTCGTCCAACACGTCCACAAGGTCTTGCAGAGAGCCGTCGGAACTTTCAACCCACCCTTCGATGGCCTCAGCGATGTCTCCATCGGCGCCTTCGAGGTTAGCAAGCAGCAACTCGACTGCCTCATCTCCACCGGCATCGTGGATCTGAGCGAACGTATCCAGAGCCTCCTCGGTGTCTACATTGAGTTCGTCTTCAAGGTAGTCAACGACCTTGCGGCCGCCGCTCCTGAGCGACTCAAGGATCTCTTCAGCAGACTCGTTGCCGTACTTATCGAACAGGTCCACCGTCACGCCAAGCGCAGTCTCGACGTCCATGTTCATTTCACCGAGAGACTGCACCGCAGCGATGTTGCCCTTGTCGAAAGCGTCCCGGACCTCACGCTCGGTCATGCCAAGGCCCTCGGACAAGGCCATCACCGTGTCGTCCGAGATCTGTCCCGTGGTGCTCACAAGAAGAGCGCCAGCGTCCATCAGAGCGTAGAGCGCATCACGCCCAGCAGTGTTGCGGATCTCCTGCTCTCGCTCATAGCCCTGCTCCAGTTCCTCGACTGAAGCATCAGCCAGTTCAGCAGCGAGCGCAGGCTCTTCCCGCATTCTCACGGCCCAAAACGCGGCCACGTCCTCGTTGGTGCGGTCTCGAATGTCGTTGACCGTCTCGCGGAACTGCTGCTCGTTCTCCAAGACCTCATCTTGGGCCTTGAGGAACTCATCAAGGCTGGCCTCTACGTCCGGGCCATCCTCGACCTCGCTGTTGATCTCTGCCAGGTTCTCGCGGTAGACGGACATGGGATCCTGCGTCTGCGTGAAAGCAGTCGCAATGTCCCTGACCGACTGGTCGAGCATGTTGAAGTCTTCAGTAGACTGCAACACCAACTCGTTCAGGGCAGACTGCTCTTGCGTGAGGCCTTGAGCATTGTTGGCTGCCCGCTCGAAGTCCACGCCACCCAGAGCAAGGCCCTGGTTGCGCAGGGACTCCGTGAAGTTGTCCCACTCGGGAGTCATGGCCTGGGCCACGCCTCGGATCTGGCGCAAAGCCCCTTCCGCAACCCCGGCCTCCTTGGCCAGGGTGTACAGTTCCCAGTGGGCAGCAGCCATTGCCTCTTCGGCCGAGGCTCCGGCCGCCATCGCCTCGGCACCGGCGACAGCCATGCTCTCGCCCCAGTCTCGGCCAACGACCTCGGACTCCACGAAGGAGTTCGCAACGCCCTCCATCGTGTCGATGGTCTCGTTGCCGAAACGAAGAACGCCGTCGCGGCTGCTGGCTGCACCATGAACCATCTCGTGGGCGTACTGCTCCATCGCATCCGTCGCATGACGGAAGGCGTAGGCAGTGTTCTCCGACCAAGCCTCCAGATGAGTTGTGTCGAAGGTGCCGTCGATGGCACGCTCAAGTTCGGGCAGGTTCTGTCGGGCCATCTGCGAGATTAGAGTGGCCTGGTCTCGCACCTGGTCGCGCTGGTCGTTGCCAATGAACGGGATGCTGCTGAACGCACCCACGTTGTCGCTCAGTCGGCTCATGTCCCGCTGGAACTGGACCATCGTCTCGTGGTAAGACTGGCCCAACTCAAGGTCCAGGTCGATCCCGAGGTCAAGACCGACAGCATTCTCCAACTCACGAAGAACCTGCTCGATCTCTTCCGGCTCCGCGCCGCGCATCTCCATCTCCATGACGATGCGCCGCGCAGTGATGTTGCGGGTCATGGCGTCCATCTCGCGGAGACCTTCGATGATCTCCTCGTTGGCCTCTCGGAACCCGGGCATCGGGTCCTCAATCTCGCCCAGTTCCTCCAGACTGTCCAGCGCAATGTCTGCCGACATCGCCAGATCGTCCACGGCCTGGGAAGAGTCGATGAACCCCGAGTTCGTGAGCCCAACGGCCCACTGGAGTCCCTTGAACGCCCCATAAATCGCCATAATCGGGAGGAGGGCCTTGGCGAAGGCCACACCAGCCCCAGCGACCATCTTCCCGGCGCCTCGGAGAAGACGCCCAGCAGTCTGTGCCGTGGTGCCCAGCCGGAACAACTTGCCCTGGAGCATGGACATCGGGCCAGTGCCCGCCACCGCACCAGCGGCCAGTCGGTTGGTAGACACCATCGAAGCAGCGAACGACTTCTGCGCCCCGGTGGCAATGGCCAGGTGGCGGGCCTGTGCCTGAAGCGCAGCCACGTTGGCAGACTTCGCAGCCGTGGCCTGGTGCTGCACAGCCACGTTGCGGGAGATTGCGGCAGCGTTGAGCGCCGTCGCGCCCGTGGCGTTGTTCCACGCAGCGGTCAGTCGGGGAAGGATCCCCTTCAGAACCTGGAACGGGAACACCATCAGGGCTGCATTGCCGCCGACGATCAGCGCGATGGCCGAGAGTCCTGCAAGGGCAAGCACGCTGTTCTGGACGAAATCGGGCAGTTCGCCAAAGGCCTCCATTGCGCCAGTGACGAAACCGAACATCGCGGAGAATGCCGGGGCCAGACGCTCACCGATCCCGATGGCAACCTCGTTGATGCGGTTGCGGAACATCTGGAGCCGAGAGTCGAGCGTCGAGAACCGCTCCTCTGCCTCGGTGGCACGGGCGTTGTTCGCGGCGTGGGCGTCTCGGGAGCGCAGCAGGGCGTCCCGAGTCAAGTCACCAGCACCGGCAAGCGCCAGGAACGTCTGCGTGATGCGGACGTTGTTGCCGAAGAGGTCCGTCATGATCGAGTTGGCCTCTTCGCCTGCGTTGCCAAGACCCTCGATGAACTCGACAAGAGCCATCGCCGGATCATCGGCCCACAGGGCCTGGAACTCGTCGGCGGTCATGCCCACCACGTCGGCCATGTACTCCATCTCGGGGCCTGCCGCGTTGACGGCCTCCATCATGGTGAACAGGACGCGCTGGAAGGCAGTACCACCACGCTCGGCGCGAGTGCCCGTCGCTGCCATTGACGCAGAGAACGCAGCCAGATCTTCGCTGGCCATGCCCACAACCTGACCAGCAGCGGCGCCCCGCTCCATGAAGCGGACGATCTCATCCTCGCGCGCGGCCATGTTGTTACCAAGATCAACGACAGCAGAGGTCATTCGACCAATGCCCTCGTCGTCCAGGCTTTCGTTCATGACGTTGGCGATACGCGCGAAGGAGATTGAGGCCTGCTCGGCCGTCAGGTTGGTGGCGACGCCCATCTCGGCCATGATCTGCGTGAACTCTGCGATGCTCTCTGTGGGCACGCCCAACTGACCCGCAACACCGGCAACCTGGTTCAACTCATCCACGGCAATAGGAGCCTCGGTGGCAAGTTGACGGATCTCGGCGTTGAGGGTCTTGTACTGGTCCTCGGTGGCCTCGGTGGTCTTGCGGACCAGAGCGAACGAGTCTTCCATCTGACTGAAGGCACGAACGCTCAGCCCGGCCGCGCCAAGGATCATGGTACCCATGAGCATGGCCTGGCGGCCCAGCATCTGGAACCCGACGAACCCTGCGTAGGACTCGAAAGAGCCGTGCATGGCGCCAGCGTTCCTCTTGGCGTCCTTGAAGCCAAGGCTCATGGCAGCAGTGCCAGCAGCAACGCCTGCGGCCATCTGCCCGGCTCGCTGACGAGTTCCCATCATGACGCCGCCCAGGTTATTGTGCAGGGCGTAAGAGCGTCCGATGGCCTGGTTGTGGAGGCCGATCTGTCGGTTGGCGACAGCAAGACGGCCACCCACGAGCCTCGCCCCACCGGCAAGGCCCTGGGTGGCCGTCGCTGCTGACCTGATGCCACGGCTTGCAGAGGCGGGCCTGGGTCCCCAGCGCCTGCGTGCCTGCGGCTGCCGCACCGAACGACCGACTCATAGTGACGTTAGCACGCGCGACCGACGAGGCCGCCCGCCCAACAGTCTGCTCCACCTGTCCCATTGCACGGGTGAACTGTCGGGCGTCGGCGCTAATCTGAACATTGAGTCTGCGCTCGGTGGACATACACCATCCTTTACTTGTTCTCGGCAATCAAGGTTGCGGCTGGCTTCAGTGTCACGTACAGGCCAGCCTTGTTACCGGCCTCCTCTTGGATGGCTTGTTCTTGAGACTGGATCATCTCACAGCCCCGGCAGCGCCTGACCTCGGGAGAGTAGGCGTATCGGTCCTCTTCCCACTCTTCCGGGGACGTGCCGCACCGGGAGCAGTGCTGCATCTCGTGAATGCGGAACGCGATGGCCTTGTCCTGGTCGTCTTCATCCCAGGACAGGAACTCGCTGTGCGGGATGCCGTAGTCGTCGCAGATCTTCATCTCCAGACGAAAACGGCTGTCCCGCTTTAGGCGTTTCCCTGAGTCTCCACCTTGTTCTGCGTGTTCACGGACCAGGCCGCCATCGCCAACTGGTCGAACTCGGTCGAGTTCCAGTTGTCGTAGAAGTGGATGGCGTCCTCATGAGAAATCTCGGGCTCAACAGCAGAGGCAGCGATCAGCGCCGGGAGGAACTCCTCGGTGTTCAACTGATCCTGCTCCTCGTACACGGTCTCGCCGGTCTTCCGGTCCTTGACCTCGTTGCCGTTGTCGTCCACCTTCGGAGCCTTCTCCTTGTAGGTGAACTGCTCAACGAGATCCGCGTACTTGCGGCGGCCCACAGACTGGAACACGACGCTCAGCGTCTCGTCGCCACTCTGGATGTAGGCGGTGCGGCGCAGGGGCTTCTTCTGGATCAGATCGTCCAGCGACGCCCGACGCGCGCTCTCCTGGGCCTGGGCCTGCTTCGCGCTCTTGCTGTTGGTCTTCGACGTAGCCATGTGCATCTCCCTTTCGTTCTCTCCCGTTTCTCTCCCCGAGAAGAAAGGGGTGGCCCCGGGCGGGAGAGAGGACCCGGGGCCACCCGCCCTAGATCAGGGCAAGGTGTAAGTCTTAGGAGGGAACCTCGCCGTCCTCAAGCGGCGGGGCGTACACCGACGCCTCGACCTCGAACCGCTGGCTCTCGTTGTTGGCCAGGGCGACGGGCGAACGGCTGGTGATGCGGGTGGGGTAGACCTCAAGGGGCTTGCCCGACTCGTTGCCGAAGCGCATGATGAACCACGCGCCCTCGGTGCCACGGGTCAGGGTCTCCCAGGCCAGGTCGTCGTCATCGTCGCGGTAGAGTTCCGCGCTGACGCTGGCGCTGTAGGTGCCAGGGATCGAGGTCTCGAAGTCGGTCGAGAAGTCCGGGGTGTCAACCTCATTGCCCTCGGTCGAGTTGTCGAACGAGACCAGGAACCCGGTAAGGTCCTCCGCTTCGTCAACCTCGGTCGAGGTGGGGTCCTGCGGGTCATCCACAGGCCCGAACTTGATGACGGTAAGGCTGTTGGCGATGACACGTGCCATGAGTGTCCTCCGTTAGTCGTTGATGAATGAGGAGTCCTCGAACACGGGCTCCTCGTTTGGCTGGGGGTCAGTCTCTTCCACGGGCTCGGGCTCGGGCACAGGCTCCGGTTCGGCAACCTCCTCGCCCTTGACCGTCCAACCGAGCGCCTTGACAGCGGGCAGCATCTTCGTGCTCACCCGAGACCGGCGACCGCTGGGCGTAGTGACTTCATGAAGCATGGTCAGTCTCCGTTCGTGGGCGTACTCCAGACGTGGAATACGTCACTGATCGAGAACAGGCTGGGTCGGATCTCCGTTTCACGATCCCCTTCCCCCAACTGGACTTGAACCTGTTGGATCCGGTGTCCCGGGATGGTCAGAGTCTCGGGGATCGAGAGCATGGCGTCGCGCACGCGCTCAGCCAGCATTCCGGCTTGCCTCCGCGACAGGCCCACGGACACCACCTGGTAGCGCAGGATCTTGTCGTCCTGGGCTCCAGTGAAGGGTCCAGAGGTCATTGTGACCGTCACCCTCATCTCGTGGACCACGCTGTAGGGGTAGTCCTGGCTCTCGGCGTCCTCGAAGTCCTTGACCGCCACACCGTCACCCACGGGCCGCATGGTCTCTTGCTCCAGGTGCTCAATGATGGCTTCGGTGTGGTCAAGGCGACTCATCGGGGCCTCCCTCGGGATGCAATGATGGGCTTGATGGCATCAACCCACAGTCGGTGGGGCACCTGGGACTCGCGCCGTGCGAGGGTGCGGGTCAGGAAGGGCCGGGCTCGGGTGTAGCCAGCGGCGGGGTTGTAGGGCTTGGGGTTACCGGGGAAGTTCGTTCCTGCGGGGCTCTGGTCGGGGTATCCGAACTCCTGTCGGTACGCGAGCGTGGCCCACCCCTCAGAGGCGGCCCTTGCAGCGTCCCCAACACCGTCTTGGTTGGACGTGGGGTATCCCTCCCACGACGACCCGATCTCCACGACCCACAGCCGCTCTTCCTGGAAGACTCGGCGGTAGAGGCCTCGGGCTGTCCGACTTGAGATGGACTGAGCGATGTTTCTGGCTTCTTCCAGTACGTCCCCGCCCATGTCCCACAGGGCGCTGCGGAGCCATTGGTCAGGGCTCTGGGCACGTCGGGCCTGGCGACGGAACCTGGTCCACTCGGCGTTGAGGTCGAAGCGAACCAGGATCATTAGAAGCCCAACCCTGCCTGGCACATGACCTTGCGCGACACCAAATCAGTACTCATGAAGGGGTCCACAATCTGCATCACCGAGTCAGTGAGAAGACCGTCGTCATTGTCGGCGAACTCCACGACATCGCCAACGCGCAGGTCGTTGGCATCAGGAAGGATCCTCAGCACATAGGTTCGGGCCATCTGGTGGGCCTCACCCATTGTGAACCCGCGCTCGTAGGTGCGGGTCGAGGCGTACACGATCCCAGGACCCTCGTACACGACGGTCTTCGTCGTCAGGTACTCCAGGGAGGCGGGGTCAACTTCGCCCTGCTCATCCTTGCGGCTGATGATGATGGTTGCGTTGGCGTGGGCAGGAAAGAGGTCATCTCGCAAACGGTCTTTCTCACTCTGCGACAACATCGCGCATCCTCATCTTGATTGCTCGGGCACGGCTGCGCTTGTCGTGGTCGCGGGCCAGGCGGCGGTAGTTCTCCACGATCTGCTGACGGTGCGTGGCAGCCTGGTCCATCTGCGTCTGAAATCCGTGGGGTGCTGCATCTGCGGCGCGCGCCCGGAACACCTGGGCTGCTGCGCGGTGCAAGTCGTACGTCGTCTCGTAGTCCTCGTCGTTGGGCTCCCGGCCCTCGTCGTCGCGCACCTTGGCGTTGTCCAGGAAGCGCTGGAGACGAGCGTCAGGCCAGTCAGTCTCGTTGCCCACGAGCCCGGTCGTCTCTCGCAGGTATGCCAGTACTTCGCTCATCTCGTCTCCAGTCTCGGGAGGAGGGGTGGGGCTTGGATCCAGACTTGACCCAAGCCCCACCCTTTGGTAGGATCACCTCCGGGTCGGCGTTACACTGAAGAGGAGACTACTCCTCGGGCTCCTCCTCCTCATCGAACGGCTTCTCCTCCACCGTGACGAACTGGTTCGGGCGGATGTTGACCGTGTTGCGGCTGTCGCGCTCGGCAACCTGGGCCGAGTCCTCCTCGGTGAGGTGGCTGTCGTTCTGCACGCGCTCGGCGGCAGCGGCGAAGCCAAAGTGCTCACGCGAGAGGCCCTCGGTCGGGCCGCCAAGCGAGTAGCCCGGCTCGGCGTTCTCGTATGCCATGTTCAGTCCTCTCGATCAGTCGGCTTACGCGGGCTCGGTGATGACGGCCCACGGGAACCGGGTGGTGTCATCCCACTCCGGCTTCTCGGGGGTCGGCAGGTCGCGGTACTGCCAGCCCACGCGGAAGGTCGCGCGCAGGGCCACCATGTCCTGCTGGGCCAGGTTGAAAGCGACCGAGCCATCAGCGTTGTGGATGGTGGCCTCCT
>SL_5KL_010_SEDDRAFT_10001588_pt1 | contig 13507 bp, 13 predicted proteins | sample SodLakKL_010_SED_FD_9118 | JGI IMG/M metagenome (IMG submission 9118)
TGGCCGTGGTCGTGGCCGTGGTCGTGGCCGTGGTCGTGGCCGTGGTCGTGGCCGTGGTCGTGGCCGTGGCCGTGGCCGTGGTCATGCCCGTGGTCATGCCCGCGGTCGTGACCGTGGCCATGGTCGTGAGCATGGGGCTCCCAAACGCCTCCCTCGCGCACCGGGAGTTCGTCCAGTTGCAGGTCCTCCAGAAGGCTGATCACCGTGCGACCCTCGCGCTGTTCCGCCAGTGTGCGGCGCAGGAAGGTCTCAAGTTCCGGGCCGAGCCAGATCACCAGGTCCGCGTTCTGGAGCAGGCGCGCCTCGGACGGTCGCATTGCATAGCCGTGGGGCGAGGCCGTGGTCGGCAGCAGGAGTTCGGTCTCGTGGATGCCATCCATCAGTCCCGCGACCAGACTGTGGATCGGTAGAATGGTGGCTACCACGGAGCGGGATTCAGCCTGCACCGGCGCAGCGACCAACGTGGCACCGAGCAGGAGGGAAGTGGCGAAGTTCTTGATGATCCGCATGAGGGTGGGGTCTCCTTGAACCGGGTTTGGGACAGCGCCGGCCTTCGGCGCGACGGCTGCTGCTCGGACGTTATACTATAGCGGAATGGATGAAGCCAACCGTGGAAGAAGCCCGAGGGACAGGACGGTCGATCCCGTGCTGATCGAGGCTCGCGGCCTGGGTCTCGTTCGCAACGGCCGGACGATCCTCGATGGGGTGTCAGTTTCGATCCGCCGCGGGCAAATCGTGGTGGTCATCGGACCCAATGGCGCTGGCAAGACCAGCCTGCTGCGGGTGCTGCTCGGTCTCTGGGAGTCGTCGAGCGGAAAAATGCACCGGGGGCGACACCTGAGGATCGGTTACATGCCGCAGCGGATCCAGATCGATCCGATTCTGCCGCTTTCGGTGCGGCGCTTCCTGACCCTGCGGCATCGCGCTTCCCTGGCGCGGCTGCGCGAAGCCCTGGAGCGTGTCGGGGTATCCGGACTCCTGAATGCACCGATACAGACCCTCTCCGGCGGGGAGATGCAGCGGGTTCTGCTCGCCCGCGCATTGCTTGGCGAACCGCATCTGCTGGTGCTGGACGAGCCGGCGCAGGGCGTCGATGTGGCGGGGCAGGGTGAGGTCTTCACTCTGATCGACCGGTTGCGCAGGGACACGGGTTGCGGTGTGCTGATGGTCTCGCACGAACTGCACCTGGTGATGGCCGCCGCCGACGTGGTGGTGTGCATCAACCAGCATGTCTGCTGCACGGGCCGGCCGGAGGAGGTCAGCCGGCACCCCGAGTATCAGCGGCTGTTTCCCGATGCCGGGGTGCACGGCATCGGCGTGTACACCCATCGCCACAACCATGTGCACGACCTGACGGGTGAGGTGAAGCCGGTCCGCACGGCCGCGGAGAACACGGGCGATGCTCGATGACTTTGTAACCCGTGCGATCCTCGCGGGCCTGATGGTTGCGGTGGTCGCGGGGCCGCTCGGCGCCTTCGTGGTCTGGCGGCGGATGGCCTACTTCGGGGACACCGTGTCGCATTCGGCGTTGCTGGGCGTGGCGCTGGGCTTTTTGCTCGGCCTGAACCTGAACCTGATGGTTACCCTGATCTGCGTGATGGTGGCGGTACTGCTGGTTTTCCTGCAGCGCCGCCAGGAACTGGCCTCCGATACATTGCTCGGCATCCTCGCTCACAGCGCGTTGTCGCTCGGGATGGTGACGGTGGCGTTCGTGGAGGGCCTGCGGGTCGACCTGATGGCCTACCTGTTCGGTGACATCCTCGCGGTGACCCGCGGCGATCTCGCCGCGATCGCGATCGGCGGGCTGCTCGCGCTGGTGTTGCTGGTGCTCCTGTGGCGCCCATTGCTGGCGATTACCGTGCACGAGGAGATTGCCCGCGTCGAAGGGGTGCCGGTCCTGCCGGTGCGGCTTGGATTGATGTTGCTGATCGCGGTGGTGATCGCCAGCGCGATGCAGGTCGTGGGTGTGCTGCTGATCACGGCGCTGATGATCATCCCGGCGGCCACCGCGCGCCGCTTCGCGCGCACACCGGAGGGGATGGGCGTGCTCGCCGCCGGTTTCGGGGTTCTGGCGGTGCTCCTCGGGATCTGGGGGTCCTTCAGCCACGATACGCCAACCGGACCCAGTATCGTGGTCGCTGCGATGCTGGTGTTCGTGGTGCTGCACTTCATGCCCTTTTCACGCCGCCAANGGGCACTCCCACCCGAATAATCCGGCGCCGGCGAGCGAGGATCGGTGATTCGGGGACCAGTGATTCGGGGCCAGTGATTCGGGCCCAGTGATTCGGGCCCAGTGATNCGGNNNCNGGTCCCCGACCAGTTCCCGGAACGGATCACCCGGTGGCGAGGCGTCACGCAGCCACTCGCGAACGGTGGGGCCGAAGTCCAGGTCGTCGTGCCGGATGTGATCCACCACCCACGGACCCAGCGCGTCCACGATCTCCTGGGCTTCCGGAGCCGGGGCGGTCTGCAGGCGTGTGCGGTAATCGCGTAGCCGGTCGAGGATGCTGCCGTGGGTCTCGCTGTGGTCCTCGAGGCCGGCGAACTGGATCATCTCCAGCACCTTTTCCTCGAACTCGAAGTGTTCCTGCAGGCATTCGATCAGGGCATCCATGGCCGCCACCAGTTCCTTGCTGTCCTCCGCCGCCGCTGCCTCGTGCAGACGGTTCACGTGTTCGAGCATCACCCGATGCTGGGCGTCAAGTTCGGGGATTCCGGTGTCCAGATCGTCGGACCAGGCCAGATAAGGCATAGGCACCTCCTTCGGGCGACCCCGCGGACCGGCGGAGCCGGTCTCGTCTGAGGCACAGGTTAGAATATAGCTTGCCGCGATGTCACCCGCGGCGTGCCGCGTTTGCGCCCCGGTAGGAGGCCAGCCCTCTCGCCGATCCCGCGTCGGGTAAGATCGGCCAGAGGACTCGCCTCCTGCAGCGTTCGTTCCGGCTGCCTGCAGGGGTGGGCCCTCTCGGCGCTCCTTACCCGTAGACCCCCGGATCAGGTCCTGCGTTCCAGGCGCTGGAAGGTGAAGCCGGAGGCGTGGCGTGTGTCGGCTTCGTGCACCGCTTCCCAGACCAGTGTCCAGCCTTCCCCGAGGGGCGGGAAGTGGACGTCTCCCGGGTAGCGTTCGTGCACCCGCGTGAGGTGCAGCACCGCTGCGCGCGGCAGGGTCTCGCGGAAGAGTCCGGCGCCGCCGATGATGAAGACCGGGCCGTCGCCGACGGTTGCCAGCGCACTGTCGAGGTCGCTGTGCACCTCGACGCCGGGAGCCTCCCAGCCGGGCTGGCGGGACAGCACGATGTTGCGCCGGTTCGGCAGCGGCCGCCCGATCGACTCGTGGGTGCGGCGACCCATCACCACGGTGTGTCCGGTGGTGATGCGCCTGAAGTGCCGCAGGTCTTCCGGAAGGTGCCACGGCAGCTGATTATCCCGACCGATGACCCGGTCCGGATCCATGGCAACGACGATCTCGAGCCGTGGATCGACGGTCCGGTCGGTGCTCATACCGCGATCGGGGCGCGGATTGCCGGGTGGCACTGGTAGTTCTCCAGCTGGAAGTCCTCGTAGCGGAACGCGAACAGGTCGCGGACCTGCGGGTTCAGGCGCATCGTCGGCAGCGGCAGCGGCTCGCGGGACAGCAGTTCGCGCACCTGCTCGAAGTGGTTGAGATAGAGGTGGGCATCGCCGAGCGTGTGGATAAACTCGCCGGGTTCGAGATCGGTGACCTGCGCCAGCATCATCGTCAGCAGCGCGTAGGAGGCGATATTGAACGGCACGCCCAGGAAGACGTCGGCGCTGCGCTGGTACAACTGGCAGGAGAGACGACCGTCCGCCACGTAGAACTGGAAGAGCGTGTGGCAGGGCGCCAGCGCCATCTGCCCGGTGCGGACGTTCTCCTGCGGTGTCCGGTTTTCGTCCGGCAGATCCGCGACATTCCAGGCCGAGACCAGGTGCCGTCGCGAATAGGGGCGCCGGCGCAGTTGCTCGACCAGCTCCGTCAGCTGGTCCACCACCCCGTCGCGCGTCGGCCAGCGGCGCCACTGGGCTCCGTAGATCGGGCCCAGGTGACCCTCATCGGTCGCCCATTCGTCCCAGATCGTGACGCCGTGGCGATGGAGGTAGTCGAGCCGGGTATCGCCCTGGATGAACCACAGGAGTTCGTGGATCACCGATTTGAGGTGCGTCTTCTTCGTGGTGACCAGCGGAAAGCCTGCCGCCAGGTCGAAGCGCATCTGGTACCCGAAGACCGAGCGGGTGCCGGTGCCGGTGCGATCGGGACGGTCCCGACCCTGGTCGTGAATGTGGCGCACGAGGTCCAGGTACTGTTTCATGCCGGTCTCCTCTGAACGGGGTTCCGCCGCGACCAGGCGATCAGCACCAGGCCGGCCACCACCAGCGGAACGGAAAGCGCCTGACCCATCGTCAGCCAGCCGAAGGCGAGGTAGCCGAGGTGCGGGTCCGGTTCGCGCACGAATTCGACGAGAAAGCGGAAGGTTCCGTACAGCAGCAGAAAGAGCCCCGAGATCATTCCGGTCGGGCGCGGCTTGCGCGAGAAGAGCCACAGCACCGTGAACAGCACCAACCCCTCGAGAAAAGCCTGGTAGAGCTGCGAGGGGTGCCGCGGCAGGTAGTCGGCGGCCGGGAAAACCATCGCCCACGGCAGGTCGGTTGGCTTGCCCCAGAGTTCGCCATTGATCCAGTTGCCGATGCGTCCGGCGCCCAGCCCGATCGGGACCATTGGTGCAATGAAGTCTCCGATCCGCAGGAAGGGCTGGTTCAGCCTGTAGGCGTACCACCAAGCGGCGAGCAGCACGCCGATCAGCCCGCCGTGGAAGGACATCCCGCCCTCCCAGATCCGCACCAGCATCAGCGGATCCTGCAGCAGGCTGTCGAAGTTGTAGAACAGCACGTAGCCGAGCCGGGCGCCGACGATCACACCCAGAACTCCCCAGAAGAGGGCATCGCCAACCTGCTGCGGTGTCATCGGGGCATCCGGCCTGCGCGCCCGGATGACGCCGAGGATCCAGAATCCCGCGAAGCCGATCAGGTACATCAGCCCGTACCAGTGCAGACTGAACGGGCCGATCGAGAATGCGACCGGATCTATAAAGGGGTGGACAGGCATGGGCGCTTGCAGTGGCCTTGGCGACTGCGCAGTCTATCAAGTTTGACGTTTCGGGCGGGTGAAGGAGCGCGTCCCGGTCCGAACCCGATGCCCGCAGGAGGATCACGATGAACCGTCTGGCCAGGGCCAGCAGCCCCTATCTGCAACAGCACGCCGACAATCCCGTGGACTGGTATCCGTGGGGCGAAGAGGCGCTGCAGCGCGCGAAGGTTGAGAACCGGCCGATCCTGCTTTCGATCGGCTACTCCGCGTGTCATTGGTGTCACGTGATGGCGCACGAGTCCTTCGAGGATCCCGGGATTGCCCGCGAGATGAACGCGCGCTATGTGAACATCAAGGTCGACCGCGAGGAGCGTCCCGACCTGGACCGCATCTACCAGAATGCGCACATGCTGCTCGCGCGCCGTCCGGGGGGCTGGCCGCTGACGGTGGTTCTGACGCCGGACCAGGTTCCGTTCTTCGCCGGCACCTATTTTCCCCGGGAGCCCCGGCACGGGCTGCCGGCCTTCATGGACGTGCTGAAACGGGTCGCGGACTTCCTCGCCGAAAACCCCGAGGATGTCGCCGCCCAGAACGCGTCGCTGCAGGAGGCGCTGGCGCGGATCTATGCACCCGAAGGGGGCGCGATACCGGGTCCGGAAGTGATAGACCGCGCGTCTGCCGAGCTTGCGGGAACCTTCGATTCCCGGAATGCCGGCTTCGGTCGTGCGCCCAAGTTTCCGCACCCGGCAACGCTGGAATGGCTGGCGTGGCAGTCTGCGCGTCACCGCGATACTCGCGCCGGGGAGATGCTCGGGCAGACCCTCGACGCGATGGCCGCGGGCGGCATCTTCGACCAGGTGGGGGGCGGATTCTGCCGCTACTCGGTGGACGATTTCTGGATGATCCCGCATTTCGAAAAGATGCTCTACGACAACGGTCCGCTGCTGGGCCTGTACGCGCGACAGGCGGAGCGCGGTGACGCACGCTCGCGGCGCGTGGTGGAACAGACCGTGGGCTGGCTGACGCGGGAGATGACCGACCCCGGCGGCGCCTTCTACTCCAGTCTCGACGCGGATTCCGAGGGCGAGGAGGGGCGCTTCTACGTGTGGACGCCCGACGAGGTGCGGGCGCTGCTCGCGCCGGAGGAATGGGAGTTCGCCAGCCGGGTCTGGGGACTGGATGCGCCGCCGAATTTCGAGGGGCGCTGGCACCTGTACGAACGGACCGCCCCGGAGTCGGTAGCCGGCTCGCTGGGGGTCGCGCCCGATGCTGGCGAGGGCCTGTTGCAGTCGGCGCGGGAGAAGCTGCTCCGGGCCCGCGAACACCGCGTGGCGCCGCACCGCGACGACAAGATCCTGACCGCGTGGAACGCGCTGATGGTTTCCGGGCTGATCGAGGCCGGGGAGAGCCTCGACCGGCCCGAGTGGGTGGATCGTGCGGAAACGGCGATGCGCGCTGTCCGGGAGCTGCTGTGGCGCGACGGGCGCCTGTACGCGAGCTTCCGCAGCGGAGCGGACACCCCGATGCCTCGTGCCTACCTCGACGACCACGCGTTGCTGCTGGCGGCGTCGCTGGACCTGCTGCGGGCTCGCTGGAGCGTGGAGTGGCTGGAGTGGGCGCGCACCCTCGCGGGGATCCTGCTGCGCGATTTCCAGGACCCGGCGGAGGGTGGCTTTTTCTTCACCGCTGCCGATCACGAGGCGCTGATCCAGCGTCCGAAGGTGTATGCCGACGATGCGATGGCCTCCGGCAATGGTGTGGCGGCCCAGGCTCTGCTGCAGCTCGGCTACCTGCTGGTCGAGCCCCGTTTCATTGATGCGGCGGAGGGTGCGCTCGCGAACGGCGGGCCGCTCGCTTCCGAGGCACCGCTGGCGCACATGAGCCTGCTGCAGGGTGCCGACCTGCACCGCGATCCGCCGCCGCTGGTGATCCTGCGCGGCCCCGAATCCATTGCACGCAACTGGCAGAAGGCGATTCGGGAACGCAACCCGCTGGCGTGGGTGTACCGGTTGCCCGTGGAGGCGAAAGGGCTGCCGCAGGCGCTGGCCGGCAAGTGCGGGCACCCCACTGCGTCCGATCGGGTCGTCGCCTACCTGTGCCGCGGCACCGCCTGCGCACCACCCGAATACGCGCTCGAGCCGTTGCTGGAGGCCCTCTGATGGCGGTGCAGGACGGAGCGGCTCCGGGGTTGAAGGGGGTTGCAAAGACCCTGGGCGACCTGGTGTCGGAGGCGCGAACCCGGATCCGCGAGGTCGCACCCGACGACCTCGCCGAGGCCATGGAACGGGGTGAGCCCTGGTTGATCGTCGACGTCCGCGAGCCCTACGAGTACGAGCAGCTGCATGTGCCCGGCTCGGTTCTGATACCGCGCGGCCTGCTCGAGGGGGCGGCCGACCCGCACAGCCGGCATCGCATCGACGCACTGTGCAATGCGCGGGAACGTCCGCTTGCGCTGCTGTGTTCGACGGGTGCGCGCTCCGCCTTCGCGGCCGTGGCGCTCGGGCAGATGGGCTTTGCGAACGTCGTGAACATCGCGGGTGGCATCAAGCTGTGGGAGGGTGAGGACCTGCCGACCGAGCGTGGACCGTGGACGGGACCGCTTCCCTGAAGCAGACCGGGATCCGGTTTCCGGTTCTGCGACTGCAGGGTCAGGCCGGCATCGGTAACATCGGGTCTGCACCCTTGCGATCGAGGGTTATCACGCGAGAATCCAATGTGGGGAACGCTACGAGCCAGCTATCGACTGCTGCGTGTCTTTGTGCATCTCGGGCGCGGGGTCTGGATCAGTGCGCGCTACGGTTCCTCTCGCGGTCCCGGCGGTCAACTGTACCGGCGACGGCGCGAGTGGCATCGGCGTGCACTGGAACTGGCCGGGATCGAGGTCGAGGTGATTGGCGAGCCGATTCCGGGGAGTGCGCTGGTCGTCGGCAACCACGTGTCCTGGCTGGATATCCCGGTGCTCGGGACCAGTGTCGATGTGCGTTTTCTGTCGAAAGCCGAGGTCGCTCGCTGGCCGTTGATCGGCTGGCTCGCGCGTCGTAACGGCACGCTCTTCATCCGGCGGGGCGCGCACGAGACCGAGGCCCTGATCCGCGACATCGGTATGGCCCTGCGCCAGGGTGACCAGGTCGCGGTCTTTCCGGAGGCGACCACCACGGACGGGAGTGACGTCCGCCAGTTCCACGCCCGCTTGTTCGCGGCGGCGGTCGATACCCTGTCCCCGGTGCAGCCGGTGGCCTTCGACTACGGACGCGAGCCCGACGGGAGTCCGCCCGCGGCGGCGTTTACCGCTGGCATCGGGGTGGTTCGGCATGCGTGGAGACTTCTGAAACGCGAGCGGACCTTCGTGCGGCTCCATATTCTGCATCCCTTGCCGGTCGAAGCCGGAACCACGCGGCGCGAACTGGCATCGCGTGCCCGCGCGGTCATTCGCGCCGAGGTCGTCCTGCCCCTGCGGCACGAAGTCGTCAGCACCGAAAAAAAAGGCCCGGACTGACCGGGCCATCGAGAAGAATCGAACCACGACCCCGGGCGGCGCCGGGGTCGTGCATCCGGTTACGGCGATACGGCTGTGGCCGCGGCTTTCGCGAGCTTCATCAGCCGCAGTTCGTGGAAAAGCCCCATCATCAGGCTCACGCACATCGCCAGCAGCACGAGCACGAACGGCAGGCCGGTGCTGACCGCTCCGGCCTGCATGGCCGTCAGCGCCGCCGCGCCTCCGACCGCCAGCAGCACGCCGGCCACGATGCCCTCGAAGGTCGCCCAGAAGAGCCGCTGGGACTGCGGGGCGTCGGTCTTGCCGCCCGAAGTGATGCTGTCGATCACCAGCGAACCGGAGTCGGACGAAGTGACGAAGAACACCAGTACCAGGGCGATCGCGAGGAACGAGGTGATCGCGGTCAATGGCATGTGTTCCAGCATCTGGAACAGGGCCAGCGACGAGTCGCTGATGCCGTCCGCGAGCGCACCGATGCCCTCGCGGGCCTGATCAACGCCGGCGCCACCGAAGGCGCTCATCCAGACCACGGTCACCACGGTCGGCACCAGCAGCACCGCGGTGACGAACTGGCGCACGGTACGCCCGCGCGAGACACGCGCGATAAACATGCCGACGAACGGTGACCAGGAGATCCACCACGCCCAGAAGAAGATCGTCCAGCCGTGATAGAAGGTCTCGTCCTCGCGGCCCACCGGATTGCTCAACGGCAGCATGTACTGCACGTAGCCGGCGATCGTCGTTCCGGCATTNGCAAGGAAGGCCAGGAGGCCACCGGCAATCATCACGAACAGCAGCAGCAGCGCGGCAAAGATCAGGTTGATGTTGCTGAGGACGCGCACGCCGCCATGGATACCGCGCATTATCGAAAGGAGCGCAACGATCGTCACGACGATGATGATCGCCACCTGTGTCTGCAGCCCGCCGTCGATGCCGAACAGGAATTCCAGCCCCCCCGCGGCCTGCTGCGCCCCGAAACCGAGCGAGGTCGCGAGCCCGAACATCGTCGCCAGCACCGCCAGGGTATCGATCACGTGGCCAAACGGGCCCCAGACGCGTTCACCCAGCAGCGGGTAGAAGGCCGAGCGGACGGTCAGCGGCAATCCCTTGTTATAGGTGAAGAAGGCCAGCGAAAGACCGACCACCGCGTAGATCGCCCACGGGTGCAGACCCCAGTGATACATGGTCGCGCCCAGTGCCGCCTGCCGGGATTCCTCAGTGCCGCCGGCGATGTCCAGCGGCGTCCCGAACCACTCGGTGAAATAGCCCACCGGTTCCGCGACGCTCCAGAACATCAGGCCGATGCCCATGCCCGCGGCAAAGAGCATCGAAAACCAGGAAATCACGGAGAAATCGGGTTTCGCGTCCTCGCCGCCGATGCGGATCTTGCCGACCGGAAGCAGGATCAGCAGCAGGCAGAAGAGCACGAAGATGTTGCCGGCGGAAAGGAACAGCCAGTGGAAACTTTCGCCGATCCAGACCCGCGCATCGGTCAGCGCGTCGCTCGCCTGCTCCGGAAACACCAGCGACCCGAGCACGAAGAGGAGGATCAGCAGCGCGCTGACCACGAAGACCGGGTTGTGCAGGTCGAGACCAAGGGGGTTGATGTTCTGTTCCCCGATCTCGTGTTCCGTTTCGTATACCTCCTCTAGTTTCTCTATTTCCTTCTCTATTTCTTTGATCTCATTGCTCATAGATTGCTCCCCTGTTGTCGGGACCCGGCCGCTGACCGTTATTGATTCCCGGCGCGGTGGTCCGCGGAGGCAATACCCTGTCGAGGCCGGAGGGCACGACGCAAAGACACCGGGCGATCAGTCCTCTGGAGCGGGCCGCCCGGTCCCCGACTGAATCACCGGAAAGCGTCTCGTCGGGTTTGATTGTCCTTCGGGTACTGCCGGAATGCGATTTCTGCGGGTATTGTTCGCTATGAATGTCGTTTTTTGCGGACAGCCCCGGGAGGGGGCCGCGCCGCTGCGGCCTCCAGGTCAGCCGCTTGAGCCCGAGTGCGAGATGCTGCCGTCTCGGAGAGCGCGCCAGGGGCCTGACTGCGGCCCCGACGCGCGAAAGTATTTGGTGCGGGGCTGATGATGTCAAACAAGCCCGGCGGATGCCGGGGTCGGTTACCAGTAGCGCCCGCCGGTACCGAGCACGATCGTAATCAGGCCGAGCACGAGATTGATGCCGATGAACATGCGGATCTGTCCGAGACGGCGGCCCGCCTCAGGCCATTCCTGAGCCTCGATCGCCTGGCGCATGCGCCGGTAGGGCGCGAAGAAGATGTGGGCGTAGATCGCCATCATGATCAGTCCGATCAGCAGCATCCAGTGCACGTGTGCGCCGACGTTGCCCATGCCGCCGTAGAGACCGAAGATCAGCCAGAACCCGGTGGCCAGCAGCACCACGATGATGCCCCACACCCACGGGAAGAAGCGGGCGAAGCTGTCCCGCCAGAGAGTGGTCCGTTCCGGGACCGGTAGCAGCGCGGCAGCGGCCGGACGCACGGCCACGTACGCGAAAAACATCCCGCCCACCCAGATTGCGGCGGAAAGGGCGTGCAGGGCGACCATCAGGCTGATCAGGGTCGTCGACATCGTGGACTCCGGAAGGGGTGGATCAGGGCGCTAAGGTACCACCAGAGGGACGGTTCCCGGTACATCGGCGTCGGGGCGGCTCAGGTGCCGGCTCTGCGCAGGCGCCGCCAGACCCAGCCCTGGGGGCGTTCCACTCCGGTGATCAGCAGATCCAGCGTGGCGGTGTGTTGCAGCACGCGTTTCAGGCGGGGTATCGCGCAGGGCTGGCCCGCAAGCAGGATGCGATCCCCGCCCTGCAGCGGCGTCTCGTCGGGTGGCGACAGCAAGGTTTCCGAACCGGAGCTGCGGTGCACCAGCAGGGGTATGCACGGCACGCGCTTGTCCGGTTGACCCGGAAAGGTCAGTAGCTGGCCCAGCGCTATCGGCTCCCGTTTCAGGCGCTCGAACAGCGCGGGTGCATCCTTCTCGGACAGTTCGACGGCCCAAACCGCCGGTACCCGCTCGTCGGTCGCGGCGCCGATGCGGCTGAGCAGTTCGTTCGCCCATGTCGCATCCCGCCTGCGGGACTGGAGCAGGAACTGGGGTAGCAGGGGCGAAACAAGATGGGAGAGGATGGACTCGGCCAGGATTTCGCTATGGCGCATCACCATGTCCGCCCGTCCGGCCTCGAACAGCATGGCGTTGTCGTCACGGTTCTGCCGCCCCACCATGAACAGCTCCGGGTTGAGCTCATGGGCGGTCATCAGGATCGACAGGTTGTTGCTGTCCACGTTGGTGCCGGCCACGATGCCCGCGGCCGACTGGACTCCCGCCTCCTGGAGCGTGTCGGCCTCGGTACCGCGGCCGCGCACGCAGTCGTCGCAGCCTGTGCCCTCGGGATCCGCCTCGACGACGGTCACCGTCACGCCCTCGCCGGCGAGGCTCTTTTTCGCCGCCTTGCCAAACCTTCCGTAGCCGCAGAGGATCCAGCGTCCGTGCGGCGGATAGACCGGCAGCGGCAGTTCATTGCCAGGCACACTGCTGAGCCACTGGTGCAGCAGGTGATGCGCGGGCGAGTGCACGGCCAGCGCGAGGCGGTCCCCGAAGACTTCGAAGGGATTGATCACGTGGTCCGTTCCGAAGGAGCGCATGTTGCGCTCCGTGTCGCGGCTCTGTGCCCGGCAGATCACCGGCAGCCCCGGATTCAGCAGCTTCACGGTGATCGCGATCTTCAGGTTCACCTCATCGCTGTCTGTCAGCGCGACCACGCCCTCGCAGTAGGGGCTCGAGATACCGGCTTCCTGAAGTCGTCGGGAACTGCTCGCGTCCGCGCTCAGGCCGGGCACGTGGAAATCCATCGCCGAAAGCGCCAGGTCGTTGATGCGGTCCTGATCGCGTTCGATCACGACGACACGCTTGTGCCGTTGCTGCAGCGCATGAACGAGCAGGTTGCCGGTATCCCCGTAGCCGCAGACGATCAGGAACGGCGCGCGCAGGCGGCGGATGCTGCGATCGAAGGCCTGGCGGCTGACCGCCAGCTTGAAGGTGGAGTCTTGCAGCAGGCTCAGGATCTTCCCGATTGCATAGAGCCAGGCCACCACTGACAGAAAGATGGTGAAACTGGTCCACATCCGCTGCGCCTCGCTGAAGGCGTACGGGATCTCGCCGAAGCCGATCGTCGTCGCCATGTAGCTGACGAAATAGAAGGCGTGGAAGAAATCCATGCGCCAGGGTTCGCCCTGCTCGTCAACACCCGGGATCAGGACCAGCCCGGTGACGGAGATTGCGTAGGCAGCGATCAGCGCCAGCAGCGGCGCCCGCATGCGCCGCAGGAACAGAAAGAGCACCTTGTCCATGCCGCTGTCAGCGACGCAGGTTCACGGTGTCCGCGATCAGCAGCACCACGGAGATCACGTTCGCCACGACTGCTCCCGCCGCCAGGGACACGATGCTCGACATCATCATCGGATTCAGGCCGGCTTCGCTGATGTTGATCGCGTAGCCCCACACCAGCGCGGCCGCCAGCAACTGGAGCACCGCCACCAGCGAGGTCGCGAGCAGCAACGCGCCGGTCTGGGTGCGGTCGCCGAACTTGAGCACGGTTGCAACGAGGTTCACCACAATCGCCGCGAACAGCTCCCAGACGTTGTGGTGGGCAGGATTGTCGATCTCGCCGAGCACGAACCCGAAGTTCAGTGTCAGCGCGAGGATGATGAAAAACCCGAAGACCACCTTTTCCAGATTCATGACTCCCCCGTCTTGCGTTGTGGTGCTGCGCACCCACCCCAACCCTCCCCCGCAAGCGGGAGAGGGGAGCAATGCGCGACTTTCACGCTAGCTGCGCGGCGGATCCCCCTTGGCCGGGCCTCCCGTGTCGCTCGGCGGCAGCAGGAACTC
>SL_5KL_010_SEDDRAFT_10001589_pt1 | contig 13498 bp, 9 predicted proteins | sample SodLakKL_010_SED_FD_9118 | JGI IMG/M metagenome (IMG submission 9118)
ACAAAAAGAAGATGCAATTGATTTTGAATTGCCTTCTGAAATGGCGTTGGTTTAAAGGTTAACAATGGAGAAATTACAGAAAAAACTTGACACAACCAGGACTGCTGATATAATATTTAAAGGAATGGCCGCGCCCGGCAAAAATTATGCCGCCTATTATGCCCAAATGAGCAGGCGTATAGCCGGCATGCCCAGCACTGTTTTCGTTCTTGCCGGAAAGAACTCCAGGTTTTCCGAAGTTCTGAATAAAGAGCAGGGATAAGTATGCTGACATTATTTTTGTATAAAATGTGAAAAGAATAATTAGGATGAACAATTACAATAAATCAAAACCCGAAAGCCCCGGCATATTAAAAAGTATATATAAAAAAATATACAGCCCGACATACCGATATTTCCAGCAGGCCGGCCCTCTTGGAATGGTAATGCTTGCAGCCCTTATTGGCATAGTTGGCGGGCTTGCATCTATCGCATTTAAGGTGCTTATTCTAGGGTTTAAATATCTTTTTTACGGGGCTACGACTACAGATGGTTTTCTTGAAGCGGTTCTATCACTTCCCTGGCAGTACCGTATTTTCGCCCCTGCTATAGGCGGGCTTATTATAGGTCCCGTAATCGCTTATGTTGTAAAGGAGGCCCGTGGTCACGGCGTGCCTGAAGTAATGGAAGCTGCTGCAAAAAAGGAAGGAAAAATGCGTTTTCGTATTGTTCCGCTTAAAGCCATTGTCTCTGCCATATGTATCGGTTCCGGCGGTTCAGCAGGGCGTGAAGGACCTATAGTTCAGATAGGCTCGGCTTTCGGTTCCTCCGTAGGGAAATTTTTGAAATTATCAACAGAAAAAACAAAAGCCTTGCTGGGGGCAGGCGCGGCGGCAGGAATTGCCGGTACTTTCAACGCTCCGCTTGCCGGGGTGATTTTCAGCATTGAGGTTATCTTGCGTAATATTAGGCTGCGTTTTTTATCCGCAATAGTAGTAGCGTCCGTTGTGGGAGTAGCAGTTGCAAATATCTTTCTCGACCGTTTTTATGCTGTTTTTACTATTCCGTCCCATGAGATAATAAGTCTTTGGGAAATTTTCTTTTATGTCGGTCTGGGATTCGCAGCTGCCGCTGTATCCCTTCTTTATCAAAAAATGCTTTATGGCATGGAACATTTTTTTGAGAGTATTTCAATTCCTATGGCAGTAAAACCGGCCCTGGGAGGCCTTCTCCTGGGAGGGCTGGCTCTGTGGCTTCCGGAAATTCATTCTACAGGCTATCCGGTTATGGAGCAGGCGCTTTACGGCAGTTTAACACTGCAGTTCGCGTTTGTTTTAATGCTTGCTAAAATAGTGGCCACTTCCTTAACGCTCGGCAGCGGAGGCAGCGGCGGCATTTTTGCGCCCGGGCTTTTTATAGGCGCCATGATGGGAGCGGGCTACGGCAGTCTTATTAATATTTTATTTCCCGGGATTGCAGCCGGCCCGGGCTCCTACGCAATGGTTGGCATGGGGGCTGTTTTCGCCGGCGCAACCCATGCGCCGCTGACTTCGATAATAATTTTATATGAAATGACCCAGGATCACGGGATTATTCTGCCTATGATGTTTGCCTGTGTAATCAGTTCCACATTGACCCGCTGGTATCAGAAAGAAAACATCTATACTACAAAGCTTCTCCACCGGGGAATTGACATCGAACAGGAAGAAGAACATCAAATGCTTGAAAATATACAGGTTCGAGAAGCTATGACAAGTAAAATAATTAAAATTCCCGCCCAGGCCACAGTCAGGGAAGCCCTTAAGTATTTTGAAAGAAATTTTTATTCTTATCTTCCGGTAGTAGATTCAACAACCGGGGATATGGTTGGGATGCTCAGCTATGAAAGTATAGTCAGTTTAAAGGATGAAGATTTATCCCGTCAAGCTCAGGATTTATGCGTGCCCCCTGCTGCGACTATTTATGAGGATGAAAACCTCCTGAAAGCATTTAATCTGATAAATAAGATATCGGTAAAGATAATTCCTGTTTTGTCCGATGACCGCACAAACCGTTTGACGGGGGTGTTGGCCAGGGGAGATATCATGGATAGGTATTACAAGCATATATCCGAATATGAAGAGGAGGTTGATATTCATATCAGCTCCATGAAAAATGTCGGGGTTGATAAACTTGTTGATTCAGCTCTGCAGCCAATCAGAGAACAGGCCGCTAAAAAAGAAATTGTAATCCAGAAAGAACTGGAGGAACACCTTCCTGATGTTAAAATCGATTTTGTGAAAATGAGCTGGGTAGTAACCCATATACTGGTAAACGCTGTTCGTTTCTGCAAACCGGGTGATAAAATTACAGTGTCCGCAAAATCGAAAAATAAAAAGGTTCAGATTTCAATTGCCGACACCGGCCCCGGAATGTCAAAAAGATATGTTGAAAATATTTTCCACAGCAAATCTATCATGGAAAGATGCCTGGGGTTAAATATTGCCAAAGATATTGTAGATGGCCATAATGGGGAAATAATGGGGGAATCTAAACCTGGGAAAGGAACGGTTTTCAAAATAATGATACCCGCTTACGTTAAAAAGAAAGCTTAAAAACTAGTTTATTCTTTCCCTTATTTCCAGAACACCATTTAAAATTAGTTTTCTTAATTCCTCTTTTCCGGAAGCTTCCAGCCATTTGTCAAAAAAACCTTCAGTTCGAACCAGCTGTACTATCAAGGCAAGGATTTTAAGATAAAAGTTCCACTGGTCCTGGGTTCCGGACATTACAAATACTGACCTGACTGAAGGAAAATCCTCGGAAAAAAACACGCCTTCCTTCGCGCGGACCGCAATAAGTTCAAAAGAGCCTTCTCCTTCTATAATTATATGCGGAATGGCGAAATCGGGCTTCAGGGCCGTTACCGCCTCTTTTTCGCGGTCCATTAACTTGCTTTTAATCAAATCGGGGGAAATATTTTGCTTATAGCCTAACTGCTGGGAAACCAGTTCAAAAAGGCCTTCTTTATTGACATGATGGTTTATTTCGATAATTGAACAGGTCTCAACTATTTTTATAATCTTGTCTTTATGATGCTCGTCCTTCTTTCTTGTTATATCCTGAAGCTCTGATTCAATTTCACGTCCCATAAGTCCGTCTGCTGTGACCCTTTCAACCCTTATGCCCGAATTGTGGGCCGCACGAGCAATTACGTGGGCTGAGGTTGGGTTGGTTAAAAGAACAAAAACCATGCAAAGAAGAGACTTGGCGGCAAGCGTTCCGGGCCCCGCGTAAACGGCAGCGCCTATGAGGATGCATGAGGTGCCTATTGTAACGGCCTTTGTTGATGTCTGTAGCCTGGTATATATGTCAGGCATGCGGACCAGCCCGAAACAGGCAAGGATATCGTATATCAATCCGATGGAAATCAGCCCCAGTCCTATGTATTCATTCATTCTTCTGCTTCCGCTCTAAAAATGCTCTCATTGAAAGAGTCCGGGTAAATATCACTGCTTGTGGCTATATGGTATTGACAGCAGTCCTGGAATAAAGTGAAACATGCGCGGATTTTTTCACTTGAGTTGATGGCATTGCGGACTGCAAAAGAGGAGTTTCTTAAAGCTTCTTTTCCGGTCTTATCCGGCATTTTTATCCATTTTCCGAATTGTGTCTGGAAATCCAGTAACATAGTTGCTTCTCCTGTTATCAATTCCTGAAAAAAAATTATAGCAACTATTTCTCTATGATGTCAACGCGCATGCGCTAAAAGCGGTTAGATGATGTCATAATGAAGCTTTTGACATTGAGCCGGGCTGCTGATATAATTTTTTCAGTATAGAAGTTTCCCGGCGAAAATCAGCGCGCCTGTTTCGCCTAAATGAGAAGGCGTTAACTCGGCATCTTTGGCTCTGTTTTTGATTTTGACTGCAAGAACTTAGGGTTTTCCGATGCGCGGGAAAAAACAGGGTTAGTACGGAAACTGAATTTGATTATTTAAAACTTATTTTGGGAGAGAATAACTGAAAACTTTAGGAAATATATTATGGCATTTTCCATTTCTGGGCTTTATGGATGCCCTGATGAACTACATTGTGGGATTGCTTCTTTGCATAACGGTAATAGCTGCTCCAATTGGGCTTGGGCTGATGGAATACGGAAAATTTTTACTTGCGCCTTTCAGCCGCAAAATGGTATCCAAATCCCGTGCAGGAATAAAAGAAAACAGGTTTTGGAGGACTTATTCTATCGTCGTTGCCGTAATTTATTTTCCTTTTGGACTTTTTCTTTTACTTTTTAACCTGGTGTATATGTTAGCACTATTCATATCCATAATCGGAATTCCGGCTGCGCTTGTTGTCCTAAAATCACTGGGTGCTTATTTAAACCCTGTTGGTAAAGTATGTGTAGCCGATTAGGTGGATTTCGAAAATAAAATATTCTTATCATTTCTGCAGCCAAGTAGTTTTGACGGCATTTGTTTGCAAAAGTATAATGTGAAATCTGTTTTTGAAAAAAAAGAAAGGAAATAAAAATGAATACAATTGAAAAAGCATTAATGCATGGTCTTTTTGTGCACCTGCACCACAATATTGACAGGGTTATTGATTTTAAGGGATTCCAGGAGCTTAACCGAAAGGTTGAAGAAAAATGGCCGGGGGCATTGATTGTGGGCCCTGAAGCGAATGATGATTCAGCGGTGTTTAGGCTGCCTGATATGGACGGGTATATTGTAGGAAAGATGGAAAGTCACTGTTCTCCGTGCGTGCCGAGGCCCTATGATGCCGCCGCAACCGGAGCGGGAGGGGCTATGCGCGATGTGGTTGCCATGGGAGGCAGACCTGTTTTTCTTATGGATTTTATCGGCACAAGGCCGCTTGAGCAGGAAGTAATTATAGGCCCATGCGGCTTTAAGGGGCGCTGCGACTGCGGCAAATGCAAAATAACGACGAGTCAGGACAGGCTCAACACAATGATTAAAGGCATAAAAGACATGTGTTCACAGATGAATGTTTTTGTTGTCGGAGGAGGATTTTCAACTTCTTTTTCAGATATCGTTCCAGCCGTAGTGGTAGCGGTTATAGGAAAGCTTATTACTGAAAAGCCTCTTACAAAACCGGCAAAGAACGCAGGAGATAAAATTATTTCCATCGGAGTAACCGGAAAGGATGGCAATGATACCCTCTATAGGGCGGGGCTTGTTGATGAAATGCGCCCGGCTCTGGCTTTGTTTGAAGAGGAAGAAGTTGCCATGGAGGCCGCAATTGCGGCATTTGAAACAGGAAAGATAAAGGCATGCTCGGATCTCGGCGCTGCCGGGATAGGGGCTGCTGTCTGTGAGTCTGCCCGTTACGGCTCGCTCGGGGCAAGGGTTGATCTTTCAAAGGTTAAGGTTTCCGATCCGGAAATTACACCCGAGGAAATATTGATTTGCGAAACCCAGGCCCGCTATCTGGTGCAGACCCCCCCTGAAGATGTAGATGAGGTTATGCAGGCCGTAATGGCTAAAACAGAAAATGTTGAGGTGATAGGAGAGATTACGGATGATGACAGTGAAATATTTGAATACAGGGGAGAGACGGTAGCGCAGATACCCAACAGCCCATCAAAAGAGACTTTAGAAGAGCTCTCCGGGTAACCGGTCATAACTAAAAAGCGTAATTAAGAAAACGATTTATCGTTTTTCTTTATAAGCATGCTGCCTATGGGGACATCAAGGTGTTGCGCGATTACAGGGCATTTTGCGATAAGAAGAAAGAAGATGCGATTATCCGCATTCCCGCTGAGCGTTTCGAAATTACCCTGTCCCTTGGATATGATTAAGTCTGCGTCAGAGAAAATCTCTTTAAATTTTTTAGAACATTTCCTCAGCTCGGTGCCCGGAGCGCTGTCGCCGTTTGAGATTATCTCACAGAGCTTATCCATTCCGACTTCCAGGGCATCATTCATTGTCGCATCGTTAATAACGGGGAGTTCCCTTACAGCATATTTTATGTTAAGCTTCGGACATTTATCCTGAATCTCCCGGATTAAGAGTTTGTCGGCTACTATTTCTCCGGCGTTGTCCCCGATAAAAAGAAGATTTCTTGAGTTTTCCAGCCCTTCTTCGAGCTGCCGGAAATCATCCTGGACAGGCTCTGTTTTAAGTATGTCATTGATTTCTTTTGAGCCGTGGCTGTCTTTGCGTCTTCCCGTTCCGCTGTCTATCATATTTCCCCCGGCAGATATTTTGCAGGCCATGTAGAGAGAGTTTTTTCCTGATATAAGCTTTTTCATTTCTTTGTACATATCCATCATCTGCCTGTTGTCTTTTTTCTTAATCTGACAGTAGGGGTCTTCATTTCCGGTAATATTTTTTATTTCAGCGTAAACTTCCCTTGCAATGCTCGGCGGTGAAAGGCCCGCGTCAAGATTAAGAAGAATTTTCATTATTCTGTCAGCAGTTTTTCTGTGAATATGCGGATCGTCAGAAGATAATCTTGCGCACTCTATTGCCTGCTTCAGAAAGCACGGAAAACAATCCAAAAATGTTTTCATTTATATTGCCTCTCCTTGTTCTTCTATTTTCATGATGAGATTATTAGTCATTATCACAGGGTTTGTCAATTATTTTCCCATTAAAGCATAATCACTAAATTATTTATAACTTCCAGAAAGGGTCGGTATTTATCTCAGACTCAATTATCTCGACTTTAAGGTTCCTCTCTTTTATTTTTTTTCGCAGATAATCTGCCATCCCTGATATCATTATTTTTTCGCTTCCGTGGTGGCCGGCGTCGATTAGATTCATTCCCTTTTCTTCTGCCGCCTGGCCGGCATGATATGTTATGTCTCCGCTTATAAAAAGATCCGCCCCCCGGGATGCGGCGGACTCTATTAAATCCCTGCCGCTTCCGGCGCATAAAGCAACTTTTTTAATTTCACCCCCGGGGTCTCCGCTTATCTTGAGGTTGCTGATGTCTAAAACCTTTTTAATCTTTTCCGCATATTTTTTCAGCGTGGTTTTTTCTTCCAGGCTTCCGATTCTTCCGATTCCATATATCTCACCCTGGTTTTCCAGTGGGTATATGTCGTAGGCCACTTCTTCATAGGGATGGGCGTCGGACATTTTTTTGATTGTTTTATTTATATCTTTTTCATATACCACGGTCTCAAGCCTGTATTCTTTTACGGTATTTATCTCTCCTATGGAACCGGTGTGAGGGCTTGTTCCCTGTTGGGGTTTGAAGCTTCCTGTACCCCGGGCAAAAAAAGAACAGTGGCTGTAATTTCCTATCCATCCCGCCCCGGCCTCTCCAAGGGCCATCCTTACTTTATCAAGGGCATCTTCGGGAACGAAAACAACAATTTTTCTTAATTTATTCTTACCTGTATTTTTCAGTACCCGGGTATTTTTTACACCGAGTTTTTCCGCCAAAAGATCGTTAAGGCCCCCCTTGGCAATATCATAATTCGTATGAGCTGAATATATGGAGATATCTTCCTTGACCGCATTTTTTATAATCCACCCACCTGCGGTATCGTATCTTATAGATTTGATGCCGCTTAAAAATAAGGGGTGGTGTGTGATGATAAGGTCAGTGTCAATGGATACTGCTTCTTCCAGGACTTTTCTGTTAATATCCAGCGCTATCAATACTTTTTCTACATTCTTATTATAATCTCCGATTTGAAGACCGGCATTATCCCACTGAGTAGCCAGCTCACCGGGTGCCAGCTCTTCTACAAGCCCGGTTACCTCGTTTAATTTTATATCCATAATTGCCTCCTTGAAATAAAAAATTTTTATAAAACCGCTATAAACCCGTAATTAGACTATAATTTTTTCTGAGTGTTGTAAATATGAGGAAATTACATTCCAGGTTTCTTTTAGCGTAATAGCGAAATGGTATTGCAAGGAAACAGGGCTTTAATTTATTAATTATCATCTTAAACATAAAATATATTAAAATAATAAAAATTATTTGAATTATTAGTTTTTTCGTATTAGTATTATTTTAAGAGGGTATAGTGAATATAAATGTAACAACATGTTAAAAGTTCATCAATTCTGGTCATTTGAGAATAGCACATTTTCAAGAAGAAAAGCTAAGTGTTTTTATGATATGTCACTTAAAAGTAAGTTTGAAGGGTGTTATGAAAGATGGTCTAGTTGGACTATGCATAGGCGTTTGAAAAGAATAATAAAGGCTGCTTATACGATTAATGCATCCTGGAAAGTTTTCTTAATTTGGTGTGGAGGTAAATTATTCATTGGATTTATTGGTGTTCACAATAGTTCATTTGAGACATCTGACGAAAGATGCTTTAAACTACATTATATAAGATCAGAGCGATTATTTGCGAAGAAGAGGCAACGGATTTATGAAAAGTAAAGTAATAATTGTTTTTTTCCTTTTCATAATAGCATTTCAAAATCCAAATGCCTATGCGGATTTTGCTGGAGGGGAGGGTACTGAAAACTCTCCTTATGAGATTGAAAACTGGGAACATCTGAACAATGTCAGGGGTGAACTTGATGCCTATTATAAATTAATTGCAGATCTGGATGAGGGTACGCAGGGTTATGAAGAACATGCTGACGAGAATTCCAATGATGGAGCCGGCTGGGAACCGATTGGGACTGCGGGTGCTCCTTTTGAAGGGAATTTTGATGGAGACATTTATACAATTTACGATTTAAATATAAATAGGGAGGGAAGTAGTGACATTGGGTTATTTGGGCATACAGATTCTGTTTCAGAAATTATTAATGTGAGTTTAATTAATTTCAGTATAACAGGGGATTCATCGACTGGAGGACTTGTGGGTACTAATAGAGGAACTATTTCTTATTCAGATGCAGAAGGGACTGTAAAAAGCATGGCTACTTCATTATCGGGAGTGGGCGGTTTAGTGGGACATAATTACGGAAAAGTGAAATTTTGTGTTACTAAAGGGTTAGTGGATGCTGAAAATGCCGGTATTGTTGGTGGTTTAGCTGGTGGGCAGAATGGGGGCAAAATAATAGACAGCTATTCTTTAAGTACTATAAAGGGTCAGGAACTTGTAGGAGGAATTGTAGGGCATAGTTATGATAGTAGTGAGGTAAAATATTCTCATTTTAAGGGAATTATTGAAGCTTCTCAGGAAAAAATAGGTGGTTTGGTGGGGGAGAGTGAAGACGACTCTCTTGTTTCTCAAAGTTTTTCTGCAGGAGAAATTTATGTTTATGAAGCAGGTTCAAGGGATTTCATAGGTGGTTTAGTGGGCCACAATTTACATAGCAGTATTGATAATTCATATTCCGTTAGTTACATTGAAGCACCGGATTATGTCGGTGGGTTAGTTGGGGAAAATGGTGGATATATAGATAAGTCTTACTTTGCAGGAACTATTAATTGTGATGGAAGTAATGTCGGGGGACTTGTTGAATGGCACTTTGATGAGCATGGAGAGATTACTGATTCATTTTGGGATAAAGAAACTTCCGGTGTGGAAGATTCGAATGGAGGCACTGAAAAAACCACTACTGAGATGCAGGACATTGATACCTATATCAATCTTTCGACTGATGGATTGGAAGAAAAGTGGGATATGGTTTTATACGAAAGTTGGGTTGATGAAACTTGGTACATTGAAGAAGGAGAAGATTATCCGCGTTTGGGTTGGCAATGGGAACCACCCATTGAGGTTGAAACAAATTTTGCCTCGGATGTAACTGCAACTTCGGCTATTTTACGGGGTGAAGTCATTGATACAGGAGAAGAAACAGTTGATGCTTACTTTGAGTACAGAGAAAAAGATGAAGAAGAATGGACTTATGATACCCAATCCCAGGCTGATTCCGTTTCAGAGCCGTCGGATTTCAGCCATTCTATAAGCAATTTGATTGCCGGCAGGAAATATGACTACCGGGCGGTTGTAAGTGATGAGGAAAACACAGTATACTGTGAAGAAATAATCCCGTTTTCTACACTTTCCGAGAAGACATGGGATACCAATGAAGATTGGGAGGCGTATGAATCCAAAAGCAATATAGTAATTGATGGAAGTCAGATAAGGCTGGCCTTGGAGCCAGGGGAGGTAAATACATATCACGATGACAGCGGTGCTTCCTCAACAGGGGCAAATGAGTGGAGAACTTATTATGAAGAAGTGGCAAACGTGGAAGAAATGGACACGATGAGAATTGCTTTCTACTACGATTTATCTGGATATCATCATTCCTCTCCGCAAAATCCTAATGCAGATGCGGGAGCCAGAGTATCTGTAGACAATGAGGTAATACACAGCATACTAGATACCGGTGACGTAGAGGAGGAGTGGTTCGATAACGATTATGATGTAAGCACGGAAGATGAAGTTACAGTAAAATTTGAATACTATTCTGAGTCTGGCAATGAAGATTCGACGGCCGAGATATTGTGGGCCGAGCATGAATATAGAGTTCCTGGGGATGGATACAGGGAAAGTGGACATCTTATAATGGACTACAAGGCAATGATCACATCACAGCCGGACCTTACCGCTCTCGATTATGAATTACCCACCGACGGAACCATAACCGTAACCGTAACTGGCTCGCCCGGGCAGGAGGGAGAGGAATCACCGGACCCTGTCTCGCTTGACGGCGGCACCAGTTACTCTCTTGACTGGTCTGAAGACCATACGTATTTTGCACTTGAAATTGAAATGGAAACAGACGATGAGGAATTAACACCGGTTGTCAGTACAATAACCCTCTCCTCTGATGTGGAAGATCATCCGGAACCTCAAAATGTCAGCTTGACAGATGTTTTTATATCCAGCGCCACACTGAGCTGGGATAAAGAAGAGGAAGCCGATGGTTATGTTTTGAAGGCGTCCACTGATACTGATTTTTCAGTCTATCATTCCTCAAGCACCCAGGATATTGAGGTGACGACCCTTACTGTAAGCGGGCTTTCTGTCAACACTACATACCATTTCAGGGTAGGAAATCTGTTTGACGGAACCACAGAGTGGATGAGCGAACCTGACCATTTGTCTACCTCAACTCTTGCGGAAGCTCCCTCTTTGGTTGAACCTGCGTTTACGGATGTGACATGCAGCACCATAACCGTACACTGGGATGGGGGTGATAACCCTGAATGGACTCCCTACGTCTTAGAAAAGTCTACGGAGGAGTTTAACGGAGAAGTTATGAAATCTACCGAGACATATAGTGACTTTTTTACCTTTACCGGGCTTGAAGAGAAAACCACCTATTACTTCAGGGTTAAGGCGGTAAATAACGATGGTGTGGAGACTGATTATCTGCATATTGGCTCCACCGAGACCCTTAGCGCTGATGTGCCGCCGGCGGCTGTTGAGGAGATATGGACATCTACGGAGACCCTGACAGGCGGGGTGCGGCTATGGTGGGAGTCGCCGGGAGAAAACGAATGGGAGGGGACCCTGGGGACAGAGTCGGATCCGGCTGAGTTTCGGATTCAGCATTCCACCCGGTCCGATATTGAATGGGGGGACCATGAGACTTTTGATTTAAGTATATCCACATGGGGAGTAGATCCCTATGAGACGGTGAGCTCTACTGTGAGCTTATCTATGGAGACCACCTATTACTTCAGGCTGTGGACAGGGAACTCCCACGGGGAATGGTCTGATATATCCAAAGGGGCTACGGAGTGGGCAAGGATAGCCCCTGCCGCTGTAGAGGACCTTCAGGCCCAGGCTGAGGATGACGGTTCCGTAGATCTTTCATGGACTACGCCGGGTAATGACGGGGATGATAATGATATAGACGGTGGGAAGTATAAGATAAGGATGTCGACTGAAGCAGAAGTTGACTGGGAAAGCGACTGGGATGATAGTGAGGGGACATGGGGTGATTACAGCATAGAGATATCTACGGATATAACACCTGATGAGACGCATGGAATGAAGGTGGAGGGTTTGCGTGGAGGGGTCAGCTATTACTTTCATATATGGACCAGGGATTCGGATGAGGGGGCGAATTACCCGGGCAACTGGTCATATATATCAAACAGGGCTACTGAGACGGTTACGGAGGTGGTAAGCATTTCTATTTCAAAGGGGACTTATGATTTCGAAGAGGTGGTGCTTGACACTTCTGTGGTCTCTTCGCAAAGCATAGATATAGAAAACATGGGAAATGTATCCCTTGATTACGGTTTGAGAATATCAACCATAACGCTTCCCGATAACAGTTATTCTCTTTGGAAAGCCACGGATACCGCAAGCGGGCATGATTTGTTTATGATGTACGGGTTGTTTAACAGTGCTGATGTGTCTTACGATGAATTTTCTGTAGAAGACTGTATTACAGAAGAATTAACAAGCAGTACGGAGGAAATATTTGCCGGTGACCAGACAGGCTATGGTGTGGAAATGGGAGGGGTGAGGAGGCTTTGGCTGAGACTGGATATGCCGATTACACTGAGCAGAGCGAGGGAGCAGAGAATAAAGCTGAGAATTGAGGGGACGAAAGAGTAAAAAGGGAACAAATCTTTTCTAAACAGCGTCTAAGAATAAGATTATGGGTTTAAAACAAGAAAACTCCACAAAATTATATTGTATTCTCTGTAAATATGCAGTAGCTGCTATCTTAACAATTCTTAGTGTTTCTTTGACAGGCTTTACTAAGACAGCTGAATATAATATTGAAGGAAAGCAAGTTCATGCCGTTGAAAAGGAGATGCTGGTAAAGTTCAAGGAAGGAATTGAAGAAGATGAAAAAAAATCCATCCACAGGGAATTAGGAGGTCAGCGAAAAGACTTTATAAAAGGGATTGGGGTTGAATTAATAAAAATCCCGGGTGAGGGTTTTTTTGAGAAAATCTTAGACAAATACAATTCCAGCCAAAAGGTTGAGTATGCCGAAGCTAATATAATTTATTCAATTGTTTCATATAAGCTTCCGGATCAGTATGAAGATGTTTATGAAATGAAAAATAATCAGTGGGGGCTGGAAAGAATTAATTCCCATTACGGATGGGAAAAAGAAACCGGATTGGAAGAGACTGTAATAGCGATAATTGATTCCGGAATAGACTATGACCATCCTGACCTTGCTCCCAATATGTGGGTGGATCCGGAAAATGAAAGTCACGGATATGATTTTGTAAATGAGGATTATGACCCCATGGATGAACATGGCCACGGCACTGGTGTGGCAGGTGTTGCGGGAGCGGAATCCTCAGAAGACGGGATTGTCGGTGTCTGCTGGAAAAATAGTCTTATGGCTTTAAAAGTACTTGACGATGAAGGTGAAGGGAATTCAGGTGATTTGAGTTCGGCAATAATATATGCAGCTGATAAAGGAGCCCATGTCATAAACATAAGCCTTGGAGGTGATTACAGCAAAACGGTTGAAAACGCTGTTGATTATGCTTATGAAAAGGGAGTTTTCCTTGCTGCTGCAAGCGGCAACAGCGGTGAGGATTCAGTTACATACCCGGCGGCTCTTGATAATATTCTGGCGGTGGGAGCCAGTAATAGGGATGATGAAAGAGCGGATTTTTCAAATTACGGCGAATCTCTGGATGTTGTGGCTCCC
>SL_5KL_010_SEDDRAFT_10001590_pt1 | contig 13492 bp, 14 predicted proteins | sample SodLakKL_010_SED_FD_9118 | JGI IMG/M metagenome (IMG submission 9118)
GGCGCTGGCTTCTCTTCCTGTGGGCACGCGGATACTCGTCGGAGCCGATGCTCTGCTTGAGATCACACAGATCGGCAAGGAGTGCCATAGAGGGTGTGCCATCTACCAGCAGATAGGCAAGTGCATCATGCCCAGGGAGGGGGTATTCGCCAGGGTGTTACGCGGCGGACCTGTCAGAGCCGGCGACGAGATAAGGATAGAGCAGAGTGGATAATCAGACCGAGCATGTCACCGTGCTTAGGGTTTCCGACGAGGGCAGGGAAAGCATCGATGACATGGTGGTGATAGAGTCCCCCCTTACGATAATCCTGGATAATCGTGAACTGGCGACTATGCTCTGTTCGCCCGGGGAGAAGAAGTTCCTCGCCGTGGGTTTTCTGGTCTCAGAAGGATTGCTGCACAGCAAGGAACAGATCAAGATGATAACAGTGGATGAAGAGAGAGGAGTAGCGAGGGTGGAGAGCGATGGCACCGACCTGCCTTCGGTTGATGCTCCCTTCAAGAGGTTTCTGACGTCGGGATGTGGAAGGGGAGCCTCGTTCTACAGCGCCGCCGACGTCCAGGGGGAGCTCAAGGTTGAGTCCGGGACCCGGATATCGGCGCTCGAGGTGCTGGCGCTGATGAGAGAGTTTCAGCGTCGCTCTGAGATCTTCAGGACAACCGGCGGGGTTCACAGTGCGGCGCTCTGCGATGCCGGTGATATCCTGGTGTTCAGCGAGGACATAGGCAGGCATAACGCCATAGATAAGATACTCGGCCGGTGCCTGCTGGATGACATTCCTACCGAAGACCGCATCGTTGTCACCAGCGGGAGGATTTCTTCTGAGATTCTGCTCAAGGTAGCCAGGCGGGACATACCGATAATCATCTCCAAGTCGGCTCCCACCAGCCTGGGGCTGAAACTGGCGGGGGACCTCGGGGTGACGCTTATCGGCTTCGTCCGGGGGAAGAGGATGAGTGTTTACACTCACGAATGGAGGGTCAAGAGCGATGACTGATAGAGAGGCCGGGCTTGTCGAGAAGATCCGTGCGCTGAGGCAGAATAGGGGAGCGGTGATCCTGGCCCATAACTACCAGCTGGGCGAGGTGCAGGACATAGCCGACTTCGTGGGCGATTCGCTGGAGTTGAGNCAGCAGGCGGCCAGGACNGNCGCCGNGGTCATCGTCTTCTGNGGAGTCCACTTCATGGCCGAGACAGCCGCTATTCTGTCTCCCCAGAAGGTGGTTCTGCTACCCGACCTTCATGCCGGCTGTCCCATGGCGGACATGATCACGGCGGAACGCCTGCGAGAGAAGAAGAAGGAGCATCCTCAGGCAGTGGTAGTCTGCTATGTCAACTCCTCAGCCGAGGTCAAGGCGGAATCGGACATCTGCTGCACGTCCGCCAATGCCCTTGCCGTCATCGAGAGCCTGGATGCGCAGGAGATTCTGTTCATTCCTGACCAGTACCTGGGGCACTATGTGTCAACCCGGACCAGGAAGAAGGTGATCCTGTGGCCCGGCTTCTGCCCTACTCATGCCAGGATCACGGCCGAAAGGGTCAGCGAGTTGAAGAGGGAGTATCCGGGAGCCAGGCTGGTAGTCCATCCCGAGTGCAGGCCCGAGGTGATAGCGCTTGCCGACGAGGTCCTCAGCACCGGTGGCATGTGTAGATACGCACAGAGAGACGATGTGGAAGAGATGATCGTAGGAACAGAGATGGGCATAATTTACCGGCTCAAGAAGGAGAATCCCGGGAAGAGGTTCATCCCTATCTCGGAGCAGGCGATCTGCCCCAACATGAAGTCGATAACCCTGGAGAAGGTTCTGTGGTCTCTGGAGGAGCTGCAGCCGGAGGTGAAGGTGCCGGAGGAGATACGTGTCAAGGCCAAAGAAGCGGTCGACAGGATGCTGGAAATCGGCGCGAGAAGATGAACGAGACGGACCAACTGGTCGTCTTCATCACCGTTAGCGGTGAGGAGGAGGCCCGAAAGATTGCCGGGTTGCTGGTCGAGGCCAGGAAGGCGGCCTGCGTGAACATCGTGTCGGGGGTGGACTCGGTCTTCTGGTGGAAGGGCGAACTCGACTCGGAGAGAGAAAGCCTTCTCATCGTCAAGACGAAGGCGATGCTGTTCCCCGAGGTGGTTGAGCTGGTGAAAGGAGCCCACAGCTATGAGGTGCCCGAGATAATCGCCCTGCCCATCGTCGCCGGAAACGAGGACTACCTTGACTGGCTTAATCAGGAGTGCGGTTAGGCCCGTGGCCGCAATGCGGTGTTCAGGGCCTTTGAATATGCTATCGAATGGAGGTTAGTTAAGAATGGATGAAGTTGTCATTTCCCGTGCCATCATTGAGAGCTACACGAAGGATTTCACAGAGGCGCTTGATGTGGATGTTGCGATTGCGGGAGCCGGGCCGGCCGGGCTGGTCACGGCCTACTACCTGGCCAGGCAGCACGTCAAGGTGGCTGTATTCGAGCGGCAGCTACGTGTCGGAGGAGGCATGCCCGGGGGAGGGATGATGTTCAGCCGGATAGTCCTTCAGGAAGAGGGAAAACGGATTCTTGACGAGTTCGGCGTTTCCGCCAGGGAACACTCGAAGGGGTACTATATCGCTGATTCCCTGGAGGCCACATCGAGCATCTGCTCGAAGGCGATAGGGGCGGGCGCTATGGTCTTCAACCTGATCAGCGTTGAGGACATCATGATCCGTGGAGACAAGAGGGTAATCGGGCTGGTACTGAACTGGAGCGCGGTCTCATGGTCCAAGCTCCACGTGGATCCGCTGACTGTAAAGTGCAAGGTGGCCGTGGACGCTACCGGCCATGACGCTGAAGTCTGCCGGATAGTTGTGAAGAAGCTCGGCCCGAAGCTGATGACGGATACCGGGGATGTTATGGGGGAGGGATCCATGTGGGCGGAGAGGGGAGAGAGCGAGATAATGGATAACACGAGGGAAGTCTATCCCGGCCTGATCGTTACCGGCATGACCGCGAACGCAGCCTTCGGGTCGCCCAGGATGGGTGCCATCTTCGGCGGAATGCTTCTCTCGGGTAAGAAGGCGGCTGAGGTGGCGAGGGGCCTGCTGGGATAGGGCCAGGTTCGGTTTCCTGACCCATCCCCGGCATCGCTCTGAGTCCGGTCTATGAGGAGCACAGAGGAACTCACGATCCGGGATCTTCGACCCCGCGACGTACGTCCGCTTCTGGAGATATCTGAAGAGGCGTTCTCTGTTGAACGGCAGGCGTTCGGAGGTAACCCGCCGGGTATGGGGCGGCAAATACAGGCTATGGCCCTGCTCTATCCGCTGCAGCGGCGCCTGCCCGGGCCGGCCGTTATCGCTCTGACCGGTCTGGTCGGAGGTACACCCGTGGGCGTGGTGGTTGTCGATCCGGTTAAGCCCGGCTGGTACGTCAATACCATGATGATGGCCAGGGACCACCGGCAGCGTGGATACGGCCGGGCGCTTATGGAAGCCATGCGGACGAGAGCAGAAGAGGCAGGGGCCCGCTGGCTGCTGCTCCATGTGCGCGCCGATAATACTCCTGCACACAGGCTCTACGAGTCACTCGGCTACTACGAGTTCGAGCGGAGGCACGAAATGCTGTTCGAGGCTTCGAGTCCTGTAGAGCCCACGCTTCTTCCCGGGGGTTACGAGCTTGTGCCCCGGAAGAGATACGACCGGCGAGCGCTCGCTATACGTGATGAGTGTCGCGAGCCGGAGGCCGCCCGACTGGAGCCGCCCGGCCGTCACCCGGGTATCGTGCTAAGAATGATGGGGGCTCTCTCGCGTCCTTTCGACCTGGAGTGTCAGGCCATAATGCATGAGGGGCGATGGGTCGGTCTGTGGGATTATGTGCAGAGTTCGGCAACAGCATCAGTGCGGCTCACCGTTCAGATCGTGCCGGAGCACCGCGGACCGGGACTGGAGCGCCCACTGCTGGAACGGGCCGTTGACCGGGCCCAGAGGTCAGGCGCCCGGCGCCTGGCAATCAGCGTGGGTTCGACAAACCGGGCACTGCTTTCCGCCTGTGAGGAGATAGGATTCAGCACCCGCTTCGTTCGCATCGGGATGGCCCTGGGTCTTCAGCAGGAGCGGTGAGGATCCGGTCGTGCTCGCGAGGGACGCAAACCCGAACCGGGCTGCAATGTAACCCGGCGCACCCTGCGCCGGAGTCTTTCCTTTTGCCGCGGGCAGTGGTAAAGTCTTGAGCGATGACCGACTCACCGAAGCTCCGCGTTCAGCTGGCTCCCCGGCACCAAAGGGGTCTCGTGCTCGCCAATCCCCTCATGATAGCCTCGGGCATAGCCGGCTACGGCACCGAGTTCGGTGAGATCACGGACATCCAGAAGCTGGGCGCCATCGTCTGCAAGGGAACCACCCTCAGGCCGAGGGAGGGCAATCGGCAGCCTCGACTGGTGGAGACCAGCGGTGGTGTCCTCAACGCAATAGGATTGGAGAACATCGGCGTCGATGCTCTCATAAGGGATAAGGCGCCTGTGTGGGCCGGCTGGCGGGTCCCGGTTATCGTCAACATCGCCGGAGAAACGCTGGACGAATATGCGGCTGTCGCAGGCAAGCTGGAAGGCGTGCCCGGAGTAAGCGGCATCGAGGTGAACATCAGTTGCCCCAATGTTTCGGCAGGCAGCATCGAATTCGGTGTGGATCCCGGGCTGGCTGCCAGGGTGACATCCACCGTTAAGTCAGCCACCAGCCTGCCGGTCATAGTCAAACTGAGCCCCAACGTGACCGACATCAGGGAGATCGCCGTGGCAGTGCAGGAGGCCGGCGCCGATGCCATATGCCTGATCAACACACTGAGGGGCATGGCAATGGACCTGGAGAGGAAGAGGCCTCGCCTGGCGAACGTCGTGGGCGGGCTCTCAGGCCCCGCTATCAAGCCCGTAGCTCTTCACATGGTGTTCGAGGCTGCAAAGGTGGCCCGCGTTCCCCTGATCGGGTGTGGCGGCATTATGTCTGCCAGCGATGCCCTGGAGTTCATAATGGCGGGAGCTACTGCGGTGGAGGTCGGCACAGCCGGGTTGACCGGTCCCGACATCTACTGCACCATACTGGAGGGAATCGAAGGTTTCATGCGGGAGAACGGAGTTGAGGACATCTCCCGGCTGATCGGCGTCGCCCGACGTCAATCGTGACCGTCATGCTGTCCGGCGGCCACCTCCTTGCGGATGAAGCCTATTATGTCCTCGGTCGAGGTGCCCGGACCGAACACAGCCTTGACGCCTATCTGCTGCAGGGCCGGAATGTCGTCTTCAGGTATTATCCCTCCGGCGATAACCAGGACATCGCCCAGTCCCTTCTTACTCAAGCCCTCGGTGACCGCGGGGAAGAGTTCGAGGTGTGCCCCGGACAGGATGCTCAACCCGATCACATCGGCATCCTCCTGGACGGCCGCCTCCACGATCATGTCGGGAGTCTGCCTGATCCCCGTGTAGATGACCTCCATGCCGGCGTCCCGCAGGGCCCTGGCCACCACCTTGGCTCCCCGATCATGTCCGTCCAGACCGGGCTTGGCCACCAGTACACGAATCCTATCTCCGGCCATGTTGCGATCCCTCCTAAACCTTCTGGCAGAGCTCGATCAGCACCCCTCTCAGCGACTTCGGGTGGATGAAGCCCACCATGCCTTCCAAACCGGGGCGGGACTTCTTGTCGATCAGTTCCACTCCCATCTCTGCGAGGCGGCCGAGTTCACTGTCTATGTCATCGACTTCGAATGTTATGTGGTGAAGGCCCTCTCCTCTCTTCTCCAGGATCTTTGCCATATTGCTGTCGGGCAGAGGTTCNAGCAGTTCCAGCCTGGTGCCCCGTTCCAGCGATAGGACTACAGCCTTCACTCCCCGCTCGGGCAGGACCTCTGTCGTCTCGATCCTGGCGCCGAAGCAATCCTGATAGAGCTTCGTCGCCTCATCGAGGTTATTGACCAGGATTCCGATGTGATCAACTTCTTTGGCCATTCTCTAACTCCCTGCTCCCTCCTATCTTCAGAGGGGAAATCTTGATCTTGATGCTGAGAGGACTCAGAACACCAGAAACTCCTTCTGAGTTGAGAAAACCCTGCGCAGTACATCGAATATCTCACCGAGGGTTGCATAGGACTTCGCACATTCGAGGAACGCAGGCATGGTGTTTTCCGTGCTCCGTGCTACATCCTCCAATCGCTGTAGTGACCGTTCAGCCTTCTGGTTGTCCCTGTCCTTCCTGACCCCGGCAGTCCTCTCTTTCTGTTTCTGCTCCACCTCCGGCTTCACCCGGAGGACTCCTTCTATCCTGGGATAGGGCGAGACGAACTTGTTGACACCGACTACCGTGCGCCTGTTGGTTTCGACCTCCTTCTGGTAGCGGTATGAGGAGTCCTGGATCTCCCTCTGCTGGTATCCCTGCTCTATGGCGACCACGGCACCCCCGAGTTCCTCGATCCTGGCGAGGTAGTCATCGGCCTGTTTCTCCAGGCTTGAGGTCAGGTGTTCGATGAAATAGGAGCCGCCGAGCGGGTCGACCACATCGGCAACGCCGCTCTCGTGGGCAAGGATCTGCTGTGTCCTCATAGCGACTGTGACCGCTTCTTCAGAGGGCGGGGCGTAGGCTTCGTCGAAGGAGTTCGTGTGGAGTGATTGAGTGCCCCCCAGCGCTGCCGCCAGCGCCTCTAAGGCGGTACGCACGATGTTGTTGTGGGGTTGCGGTGCGGTGAGGGTACAGCCGGCGGTCTGGGTGTGGAACCTGAGCATCCAGGAGCGCGGGTCGTTGGCGCCGAACCTCTCCTTCATGATCCTGGCCCAGAGACGGCGGGCCGCCCTGAACTTGGCCACCTCCTCGAAGAAGTTCAGGTGGCTGTTGAAGAAGAACGAGAGCCTGGGTGCGAAGGTGTCCACGCTGAGCCCGGCGTCGATGGCTGCCTTAACATAGGCGATGCCGTTGGCAAGTGTGAAGCCGATCTCCTGGGCGGCAGTCGAACCGGCCTCCCTGATATGGTAACCGCTGATGCTTATGGTATTCCAGCGGGGGATCTGGTCGGCACAGTAGGCGAATATGTCGGTGGTCAACCTCATGGAGGGGCGGGGAGGGAAGATATGTGTTCCGCGGGCTATGTACTCCTTAAGTATGTCGTTCTGCACCGTGCCGTTCAGTTGGGCCTTCTCCACTCCCTGCTTAGCGGCCAGGGTGATGTACATCGCCAGTAGAGCGGGCGCGGTGGCGTTTATCGTCATCGAAGTGCTTACCCGGTCCAGCGGTATGTTCTGGAAGAGGATCTCCATATCGCGCAGGCTGTCGATGGCAACGCCGACCTTTCCGACCTCACCTCTGGCGAGCAGGTGGTCGGAGTCATAGCCGATCTGGGTGGGTAGATCGAAGGCTATGCTCAGGCCGGTCTGCCCCTGATCCAGTAGATAGCGATATCTCTGGTTGGTCTCCTCGGCGGTGCCGAATCCGGCGTACTGCCGTATCGTCCATATCCTGCCGCGGTACATGTTGGGCTGCACGCCGCGGGTGTAGGGATACTCTCCCGGGTACCCGAGGTCCCGGACACCGTCGAAATCACCAAGGTCCTCCGGCGTGTAGACGGGATCGATCTCCAGGCCGGAACTTGTCTCGAACCTCTCCTGGCGCTCGGCTGCGCGTTTCAAAGCCGACGCCAGCGTAGTCTCGCGCCACTCCTGCTTACTGTTACTCGCCATACTGCCTCCTCAGTCCGGGCAACCTGTGTTCAATAGCAGCCGGGCGATCTCCCGTGCCTCCGGGAGACCGTTACGACTCAGCCGCTCAGGAACGGTCACGACAGAGCCGGGACGTCGCTCCAGCCGTCTGCGCGTCCCCTGCAATCCCGCCGGGTCGCGCGTTGTTCGGATTCGTCGGCATCCTCCTGATGACAGCACCGCATCTGTGCGATCGAGTGCTGCCACCGATGCCGGATAGCCTTACTTACGTTTCTCCGGCTCGCCACCCCGTCCCAGCAGGGGGGCCAGCATATCCATGGGGAGGGGGAACAGGATGACGTTGCTTCTCTCAGTGGCGATGCCTGCCAGTGTCTGCAAATAGCGAAGCTGTAGCGCTGCGGGCTGCTGCGACATAACTCTGGCAGCCTCGGCCAGTTTCTCCGCCGCCTGGTACTCACCCTCGGCATGAACGACCTTGGCTCTCCTCTCTCGCTCGGCCTCGGCCTGGGCAGCCATGGCCCTCTGCATGGTCTGGGGAAGCTGCACATCCTTGACCTCCACCATGCTCACCTTGATGCCCCACGGGTTGGTACCTTCATCAACGACGACCTGCAGCTTTTCGTTGAGCCTGTCGCGCTGGGCCAGCAGTTCATCGAGGGTGGATTGACCGACGACGTTTCGCAGGCTGGTAGCGGCGAGCAGCGAGGTTGCCTTCATGTAGTCCAGCACCCTTAGAATCGCATCGGCGGCCTCGACCACGCGGAAGTAGATCACGGCATCCACCCTGACGGTGACGTTGTCCACAGTTATACACTCCTGCTGGGCAACGTCCATGGTGATCACCCTGAGGTCGACCTTACGCATGCGCTCGATGAAAGGTATGATTAGTATGAGTCCCGGCCCTCTCAGCCCCACGAACCTGCCCAGCCGGAACACGCCTCCCCTTTCATACTCCTGAACGATCTTGATCGCCGCGGACAGGAATATGATCACCACTATCGCGATAACAAAGTAGACAAAGATGTTCATTGACCCTCCTTTCGTTCATCCTGCTTTCTGACCATCAGTCTCAATCCTTCTATCTTCGTTATTATCACCTCCTCTCCGGCTTCGATCGTGCTGCCTTCAGCTGTCGCTGACCATAGCTCTCCCTCAGCCAGAACCGTACCCCTCGGTTTGAGGGCGGTCTTTACAACTGCTTCTTTGCCTATCATGTCCTCTACACCGGCCGAGATCTTGCGTCTCTGGCCCCTTACGATCGCGAAGATGGCAAAGATGACAAAAGCGGCGGCGAGGACTATGGCCAGGATAATGGGGCCGGTCATCTCTATGGCAGGCATGGAGACATCTGAAAAGAGGTCCCTGAAGAGACCCATGAGTAGATCCATAGATACTCCCTTCTCACTGCTTCGATTTCCTTGCGACCCGCAGCCTCAGTTCCTCCACCTTGTTCACAACCACCTCCTCGCCAGGAGCCACAGCGCCTCCATCCGATATCGCCGTCCACAGTTCGCCCTGAATGAGAACCGTGCCGGTCGGGTCCAGCGGTGTCTTAGCCACGGCGGTTCTACCTAACATACCCTCGGCTCCGGTGGCCTTGCGCCGCCTCTGGCCGCGGACAATAGCTCCGATGATGAAGATCGAGAAGGCGGTAAATCCTACGGCGACACCCGCGATAAGGCCTCTGTGCACCTCTATCCCCGGCTGATGTGTGAACAGTATCAGCGAACCCATGACCAGCGCAATGACCGCTCCCGTGGTGAGCAGTCCGAAGGTTTCGGTGAAATACTCTGCGATGAAGAGCCCCACCGCAAGGACTATGAGTGCTACCCCTCCCCAGTAGGCGCCCAAGACGCCCAGTGAGTAGAACGCCAGCAACAGGCTGATCCCGCCGGCCACTCCGGGAAAGACCAGGCCCGGGTTCGAGATCTCGACGATCAGTCCGACGGTGGCCAGCGTGAAGAGGATGTAGGCGATGTTGGGGTCGCTGATGGTGTGCAGGAATCTCTCGACCGCGTTCATCTCATCCTCTATCAACATGAAGTCGGTGGTATCTATCACTACCTCTTCGCCGCTGGCCAGCACGATCGGCCACCCGTTGATCAGGGCGATGAGGTCGTCCAGGTTATCGGCCCTAAGGTCGATGAGGTTGAACTCCAATGCTTCGGTGTGGCTGAAGGACTTGGCCTGGGTCACTGCCAGCCTTGCCTGTTCTATGTTGCGCCCCCGCTCCTCGGCTATGGTCTCCATCCACTTGGCCGTGAACTCAACGATCTTCTGCCTCTCATCCTCCGTTAACTCATTACCTGCCACGGGCGTGGCAGCACCGATGGTTGTGCCGGGAGCCATCGATGCTATGTGGGCTGACAGAGTGATGAAGGTTCCCGCCGATGCCGCCCAGGCACCGCGGGGGTAGACGTAGACCACGACAGGTACGTCTGCGTTCAGGATCCTCTCAACTATTTTGGTAGTCGTATCCAGGAGTCCCCCGGGGGTGTTGAGCTTGATTATGCAGGCAGTTGCGTTCCGCTGTTCGGCCTCGGCGATCCCCCGGTCGATGTAGTCGGCTACTACGGGGACGATGATGCCGTCCACAGTCAGTACATGCACCGTACTCTGATCTGGCGCGGCAATGATGATTCCTCCCAGCCCTGCGACTACCGAAAGCGCAAGGAGGGCGAGGAAGAAGAACCTGAATCCTTTTCTAAGCATGTTTGAGTACTCCATCGTCAATTATAGACCAAGCAAGTATGGGTGACAACTCGTTCTCGAATGCATAATCGAGGACCCACACAGCCAGGCCCAGAACAGGGATGGATCCTGCCCAATCCGGGTCTGGAGTCTGATCATGCCACGGCTATACAACTCATGTGATTATGGTTAGAATAGTAAGGGATCAGTCTGTGAGCAGATCGAGACGAACAGGAGGTTGTCTATGCCTGAGCTAACATGGGCCTCTGTGGTTAACTGGTTGTACGACCACGGCCCTCCTATCATCATCATCGTAGTGGTGGGAGGCCTGCTATGGTTGGGCCTGAACAGGATCCTGCCTCCCATTGTGCGCAGGACCGTGGAGCGTAACAGGCACAGGGAGAGCAAGGAGGGGATGGAGAAGAGGGCGAACACCCTGTTGTTCGTCTTCAAAGGGGTGGGGCGGGTCTTCATCGTCATAGTGGGTCTGATGATGATACTGTCAGAGGTGGGAATACCTATCGCGCCGGTGCTGGCCGGTTTCGGTGTCGTCGGCATAGCCATAGGCTTCGGCGCCCAGTACCTGATAAGGGATATCATCTCCGGCACCTTCATAATAATGGAGAACCAGTACCGGGTAGGCGATGTGGCCCGGGTTGCCGATGTCACCGGCACGGTAGAGGAAGTGGGCCTGAGGAAGACGGTGCTGCGTGACCTTGACGGGATCGTTCATCACGTACCGAACGGTGAGATCAGGGTGGCCAGCAACTTCACCAGGCACTTCGCCAGAGTCAATCTGGATGTGTCGGTATCGTATGGGACGGACCTCGACCACGCCATGAGGGTGATCAACCGGGTGGGAAACGAGCTTGCCGAAGATGAAGAATGGCGCCAGGTGATCCGAACTCCTCCCCAGGCGGTCAGGGTCAACAAGCTGGGTGACTCCGGAATCGACATCAAGATCGTGGGAGAGGTCAAGCCGATGCAACAGTGGGCAACGATGGGGCAGCTCAGGCTTCGCCTGAAGAAAGCATTTGACGCTGAGGGCATAGAGATACCCTGGCCTCACACGAAGGTGTACTTCGGCGATCCTCCGCCGGATTCTCACAAGAAAGACGATACGCCACCGCAGGCCTGACGGCGAGACGCAAGCTGCCGGCGTGTAGCCGGGTGTCGTTAGGCAGGGCGGCCCCCTGGCGTCGTACTAGCTTCGATCCCGGTTAGCACTCGCACACGGGTATTGACAAAGCCCGGATGCCTATCTATAATGAAAAGTACCTAGTATGGCGATGTAGTTGTAGCAGAGATAAGGGTCGCCGGAACGCCAATGAGTAACAGGAAACAGAGGATCACGGTAGAGTTCCTGAACAGAATAGGAGGATAGCGCTCTATGAAAAAGCCGAACAGACTGCGTCGCATCGAAGATCTGGCTCGTGCTGTCGCCTATCGACAGGAATTGATCAGGCACGAGTACTGGCCGCGCACGAAGCTTGAGGATTTACAGCAGCGCCGGCTGGCCAGGATTCTTGAGTGGGCGAGCCAGCGGTCCCCCTTCTACCGCGAGTTCTTCAAGACTCACCGGCCCGGCCCTCCCTACAACCTGCAGGACTTCCCCATCATGGACAAGCAGTCCTATATGGGAAGATTCGACGAGATCGTCACCGATCCCCGTCTGAGTCTGTCGTCCCTCGAGGAGCACATGGCCAACGTCTCGGGAGACGAGTACTACCTGGGACAGTATCGTGTGCTTACTACCGCGGGCAGTTCGGGACAGAAGACGGTGATAGTGTTCAACAGAAAGGAATGGAGTACTCAAGAAGCGGCAAGCATGCGCATCGCGAGCATGATGGGGGTGTTACCTTTCTCGAGGAAGCGTCCCAAGATCGTCACCATAGGTTCCCCCAGCCCGCTTCACGACAGCTACCGTCTCCCCTTGAGTATGGACATTGGTCTGTACCGCTATCACGTGCTGCCGGCTACGGCTCCCATCGAGGAACTGGTCTGTCAGTTGAACACTCTGCAACCTTACATCCTTCGGGGCTTCCCCTCCATGCTGGGGCTGCTCGTGACGGAACAGATGTTGGGACGCCTGGACATCAGTCCCTGTATTGTCGCCGGTGGTGGGGAACCGTTCAGCGGCGAACTGAGAAAGCAGGTAGACGCTGTGTGGGGAAGCTCGGCCTTCGACATCTACGGAACCCAGGAGGGGCTGCGGGCCATGGAGTGCAGTGTCGACGGCGGGTTGCACATTTTCGAAGACCTGGGGATAGTCGAGGTGGTTGATGAGGACAACCGGCCTGTACCCGACGGTACACTGGGACACAAGATCCTGTTCACAAGTCTTGTTGGCTTCACTCAGCCGGTAATCCGCTACGAGATATCGGACATGATGGTGCTGGCTCCCGAGCCATGTCCGTGCGGCCGGCCGTTCCGCCGCATTCTCGCCATCAACGGCAGAAACGACGATGTGATCTACCTCGAAGGCCCGGGCGGGAACCAGGTTGCCGTTCATCCGGTACACTTCTGGGATGTCCTGGAAAGCTATGAGGCGATACGCCAGTATCAGGTCGTTCATGAGACAGACGGCCTCCGTCTGCGACTGGTGTTCACAGAGGGGAACGGGAGAATAGCCCGCAGTGTCAGGGAGCAACTGGTGCAGAAGCTGCGCATCCTGGGCGCGGCATGCCCCTCTATCAGTGTCGAGCTGGTGACCACGCTGGAGGATCGATCGGGGAACATGGGGAAGTGGAAGAACATAGTCTCCAACGTGGACAGGTCTACGCTTGTAGGCTCGGGACGCCGGTGAACAGCCGAAATCGCTGTCGACAGTCCCCCCGGACCGCCAGTAATCCAGGAGTTCGAGAGAAGGATATGAGAGGAACACGGATCTTTGACGCCCTGCTACGGGCCGTGTTGTGGCCGCTACTGCCTGTTCTCCACAGGCTCTTCACGGTCGTGCTCGGCATCAGGTCGTTGGGAAGAAGCGGTGGGATCATACTCATCGAGCTAACCAGGCATAAGGGCGGCACGATCAAGCTGTCGGATGGCTGTGAGGTTAAGAACGGCGATCGTGTCATCAAGCTGCATCTGGACAATGAATGGATCGCCGAGAGGCGTCGTTCGGGTTTGAGAACAGGAACGACAGC